>OJIY01000125.1_pt1 | contig 59987 bp, 53 predicted proteins | sample 1596061 | NCBI WGS metagenome assembly OJIY01 (sample SAMEA4350111, study PRJEB24818) | metagenome | biome: human; feature: gut; material: faeces | place: Denmark | collected 2013-09 | reverse complement strand
CAAAGGGGTTAAGGTAACGCCGTTTGTGTGCGTATTCAGTTTTTAACACATTCCCTGTCTATCCGCTGTCCGCAAAACCATTGATTTTATTAGCTTTTTGCCGCTATCGCTATCACACCTCATTATTCGACCGCCCCGGCTACAAAGCCATGATGGAACAGGTGGAAGCGGGAAATGTCTCTACCATCCTTGTGAAAGACCATTCCCGGCTGGGCAGAAACCGCCTTGTGGTGGGTATCCTGTTGGAAGAAACCTTTGCAAGTTACAATGTCCGTTACATCGCCATCAACGACAACGTGGATACGCTGAACGGCGTGGATGACAGTGTGGCCGTCCGCGATCTTTTTAACGAGTGGCACGCCAGAGACACCAGCAAGAAAGTCAAGGCGGTCATCATGGCGGCGGCACGGCGTGGGGAACGCATCGGCACAAAGGCGCCTTACGGCTATCAAAAAGACCCGGAAAGCCGTAAACAGATTATTCCCAATGAGGACACCGCGCCTGTGGTGCGGCGAATTTTTGCCCTGTGCGCCAGCGGACTTGGTCCTGACAAAATTGCACGGATACTGAGGGCTGACCAAATCCTGACGCCCACTGTTTATGAATTTCGCACCAACGGCGTCCGCCATACCAATTTGAATGAGAATAAGCCTTATGATTGGTGTGGCTCTACCGTGGCGGATATTTTGGAACGGGAGGAGTACAACGGCAACACCATCAACTGCCGCAGTTACAGTCCATCCTTCAAGAGCAAGAAAAGCAAGCGGAATCCCCCGGAAAGGCAGCTCCGCTTTGAGCATACCCACGAGCCGCTGATCGACATGGAAACATGGGAGATTGTGCAGAAGGTACGGGCGGGCAAACGCCGTCCCAATAAAATGGGCGAGATGGATCTGCTGTCCGGTATGGTCTACTGTGCGGACTGCGGAAAACGGCACTACTTCTGCCGATGCGGAAGCTGGAACGAAAGCCAGTATACATATACCTGCGGCACTTACCACGGACATAAAGAGGACTGTACCCCGCATACCGTCAAGGTCATGGCACTGCACGAAATCGTGCTGGCGGAGATTCAGCGGGTTACGCAGGAAGCGCGGGAGCACACCGAGGAATTCCTCCAGCGGGCGATGGACAAGCACAGCAGCCAGCTCAAAAAGGAATTGTCCGCCAAGACCAAGGAATTGGACAGGGCGCAGAAACGGCTTGTGGATTTGGAAAAGCTGTTCCGCGCCGCCTTTGAACAGCTTGCGTTGGCGAACCTTTCGGAAACTCAGTTTAAGGCGCTGACGGGCGGTTACGAGGAAGAAAAACAGGAGCTGACAATCCGCAGTGAAATGCTGGAACAGGAAATCAATACGGAAAAAAAGCGAATGCTGAATGCAGACCGCTTTCTCAAGGTGGTACAGCGGTACACGGAGATTCAAGAACTGACGCCGGAAATCGTGCGGGAGTTCATTGAGAAAATTGTGGTGCATGAAAGAAGCGAGCCGTGGAAAAAGAAGAACTACACCCAGCAGATTGACGTGTACTTCAATTTTGTAGGGCAGGTTTAAAACAGAAAAGCCACAGGATACCGAAATATCCTGTGGCAAATCTTAAAATTGGAAAACATCCTTGTCAGGCGGAGCCAAATGGCTACCGCCCTGTTTTCCAAAACTTATTTAAATCTTTATCAATATATTTATAACCGGCTGAAATAATCAAACCAGGCCGCTATTATATCTGCCCTATTTTCAAGGATATAACGAGCTATTTTCTTTAAATCATTTTGTGGTATTTGACTTTTGTTATGTTCCAACTTTATACCGTCTCCCGTTATCCAAAATTTAGTCTCATTAGATGTCTGCTTACCTTTGCACACGTGTATATGCGGCGGCTCCTCATTCTCATTCGACCAAAAGAAAAAACTATACCCTAAAAAGTCAAGCAAAGGTTTAGGCATTTTCCCCGCCCCCCTTCTGTGCAAAATCCCATATAAGGGAAGCATTATTTTTAGCATATTTTTTTAGCTTTATCATTTCTTCTTCCGAAAAACCAAAAGATTTATAAATAATTTCCCCCGGCAATGTCAAGTCAAGGAAGTCAAAGCCATTATCACCCGGTCTTTCAAAATGCACTTTAACAATATCAAAACCGTCTTTTTCCATAACTTCACTATGCGTCATTACAATATTATTTACCGTCGAATAATAGTACATCATTTAACTTCACCTCTTCCTCCAGCGTGTGTCATAATCCTGACACTATCTTAACCTTATTTTACGCTAATACAGTTATAGCGTCAAGCAAGGCTAATTAAACGGCTGAACTGTTATTCTTGTGCAAGCCTTTTGTCCCGTTCCATCTTTTTCATGGTAAAACGGTAGGCTATGTAAAGGAAAATACCGGCAAGGCACCACGCGCTGGCATTGGCAATACAGACTCCGGAATAGCTGAGAAGCTCGGCCGCCACAACAGCCAGCACAGCGCGGCTCACCAGCTCCACCACACCGCCCATCATCGGCATCAGGGCATATCCGCAGCTCTGCATCACATTGCGGTAAATATAAATCATACCCAGCGGGATAAAGAATACACCGCAGATAACAATATAGGTACGGGCATATCCCAGCACCTCCGTACTGTCACCCGTAACAAACAGACGGATAATCAAAGGAAGAGCCAATACCACCACTACATAAATGATTACCGCATAAACAGAGGAAATCCAAAAGGCAATCCTGCTGCCCTTGCGGATCCTCTCCAGATCATTAATCCCTCTGTTCTGTCCGCAATAAGTAGCCATCGTCATACCCATAGCGGTGAATACCTGCGTTACCAGCTGCTCCACCTTACAGGCTGCCGTAAACGCCGCAACCACGGTGGAACCCAGCATGTTCAATGCCACCTGTACCATAATCGTACCTACAGCCGTTATGGAAAACTGAAGGGCCATGGGGACACCAATGGATATCTGGTTACGCACACACCATGGATCCAGACGCAGATGTTCCCTTCGCAGGGAAAGGATAGGAACCTTCTTTATTATGTAGACAATACACAGAATCCCTGATATCCCCTGGGAGGCGATAGTAGCGATTGCCGCCCCGGCCACTCCCATTTTAAAACAGATAATCAGAATCAGATCCCCTGCGATATTAATCGCCGCGGATAATATTAGAAAATATAAGGGCACCTTGCTGTTTCCCACCGCCCGCAGTATGCTGGAAAGAAGGTTATAAAGGACATTAAAGCCCATTCCCCAACAGATAATAAGAATATATTCCTTGGACATATCCATAATATCCGCCGGGGTTCTCATAATCCGCAGCAGCCAGTCCATAATCAGAACGCTTCCAAAGGTCATGACTACGGTGACGATCAGGGAGAGAACGGCAGCATTGCCCACGCTTTTTTTCATTCCTTCTATGTCTCCTGCCCCGAACCTCTGGGAAGTCAGGATCGTAAATCCGGTGGTCAGCCCCATTAAAAACCCCAGAATCAGGAACATGATGGTCCCGGTAGCCCCAACTGCAGCCAACGCTTTCACACCAACAAATCTCCCTACAATGACGGTGTCAACAAGACTGTACAGCTGTTGGAATATATTGCCGATAATTATAGGAATAATAAATTTTGTTATGAGCTTCAGAGGGCTTCCTTTTGTCATATCAAGTTCCATGTATCATACTCTCCTTTTATTGCCGCAGCTTGCTGTAGGGGATTTGACTTCTGTCGGATATTTACCTTTAAAACGGACTGTTTTTCACAGAAAAAGATGCAGAAATTATTTTCCGCATCTTTCTTCAAATCCAATAACAGTTCAGCACTTTACAGTTGCCAAATCCATTCCTATAAATGCGCCTTTTCCCGCTGTCAGGCCATTTATACTCTATCGTCGTCAAAGTCACCGTCATCCGCACCCTCTGCCCCGATATTCAGCATATTCATTGTGCGTCGGCGGATTCTCGCCTTTTCTGAAGCTTCCAGTATGTAATTTTTTATAACCTTTGCATTTTTTATATGGTTCAGATGCAGCTGCGGGTTTGTTGTATCCCCGGTATAGCATTTCACTGTACCGATACCCACAATACGCTCCGGCAGGGACTGGATCAATTCCACATCCTGAACCTTATACATATAACAGTCATTTTCTTTTTTATTCAGAAAGCCTTCCGAAACCGTTATCATATCCTCTTTAATCGTATATACGGTAAAGGTAAAGGGCAGGCCGAAAAACAGCCATCGTTTTCTCTCCGTAAACCGCACTTCCCCGTTCCTGTTCTCACTGTCCATAGGCTACCTCTTTTCTTTTGTGAACCGCATGATTGTATCGCGTAAATTATAATAGATATCAGGAAGATTTGCAAAGGTTTTTTATGGTTCTTCCTCGCTTTTAGTAACCGTTTTATATCTCTAACTGCCCATACACAGCTTCCCTTGTAAATTCCGGGTGAGCTTTCACCAATACATAGATCGGCCCGATTACCTGCTCCTCTTCTTCCAGTTCTTCCGCGATTGAGATAAGAGGTTTGCCCTTGCGCATTTTTCTCTGAACCTGGGAAATCAGTTTCAGCCATTCTCCTTCATTACGGCCTTCCTCTCTTATTTCTAACAATGCAGTACACATATTATATCCTCCCTCTCTATTCCGGTAACCTTCCCGTCCCTCTTCTCCCAGATTTTCCATTCCGATAAATACCTCGAGTAAATCACATTCCTCTGCAGTCAGATTTCCAAAATGTTCCGCATGATTCCGGATATAAGTCTGCAGCCGTCCTTTATCCGCCGCAAAAGGAAGCAGCTCAAACACGGTTCCCAGTCCCGTTTTAAATTGCTCCGGCCTCACATTCCAGGCATGTATCAGATTCATTGGGAAATCAGGGCACAGTTCTCTCATATCTTCGTACCCTTCCGGGAACTGAAGGATATCATGGAGGCTAGTGCCTCCGTCCCAGGGCGTTTCCCCATGGTAAAAGGTAACACATATCACCGGATGCAGCCTGTCCTGCTTTGTGAAACCGCTCAGGTATTCGCTTCCCGTTTTTAAATCTTTCCTTTCCCGATGGAGCTTTTCTATTTTTTCCTTCTGCTGCATATAGGACAATGCCGTATCAACCAGATTCCGTAAGGGCATGGTATAATCCGTCTGTGTCTGGTTTTCATTCAGAAGCAGCAGAAAATCCTCTTCTGTTCCTGCAGCATATATCACATCAGGTATTCTCTCCAGATTGATTTCTGTTTTACCCGGTCCCCGGCGGCTGAATCCCAATACTTCAGGCATGCCCTGCAGCATAGCAGGGCAGATCCGCTGCCTGCCCTGAAACAGCCCTCCATTTATCAGATCACAGAAAAAAGCCGGTCTTCTGAGCAGCTGTTTTCCTTTCACATTTATTCCTTTCCTTTTCTGCAAGATATGCCTCCTTTGACTGTGCCGACCCGTCATTCCATCCGCCGCTGCCGCTCTCTTCCCGTATTATACGGTAAAAAACATCGATAAAAGCTATCCATACAGCTGCTGATGAAAAATGTCCGAACCTGACAAGAATTATGAACACCATCCCAGGGGATAACCCCGGACAGTAAATGAGAGTGATTGGCACAGAAGAACCTGCGCCGAAAATTACGGAACCCATACGGCAAACATCCGGCCGTTTCGCACACACTGCGTATGAGTAAAAAATACAACTATTCTGTTACTTATAATAATGGATTCCCGGCTGATAAACAATTGGCAAAATGACGTTTTTTATTCGTTTATTTTTGAATAACAGGCTTCTAAACCGCATAAATACGACATTCCTACCTGTCAAAAAGATATTTTCCCTCCTATTCCCCGCCGGTAATTGGTGGGCGTAATTCCAGTCTGCTTTTTAAAAGCGACGCAAAAATTATTCTCACTCTGAAAGCCGCAGGAAAAGGCAATTTCTTTAACCGTTTTGTCCCCGGAGCGCAGATAAAATCTGGCACAGTCGAGACGCATTGCCAGAAGATACTGATGGGGTGTAATGCCGTACTGCTTTTTAAACAGACGGATAAAATGATAAGGGCTGACAGAAACGCAGCCCGCCAGTTCCTCTATGGTAATTTCCTGCATAAAATGCTGCCGCATATAGGAAACAGCCTTGCCAAGTTCCCGGGTGAACTGTTTTTCTTCCGCATCTATCGCGCCTGCGGATAACCGGAGTCCCGAAAGCCCTGCCGGAAAGGTCAGAAGATCCGTCAGGATAAACCCCAGAAGATTTTCAGCAATCCCCTGTTCCGAAGAAAACGCTTCCAGCAGCATCCTGAATTTATTCAGGAATCCATTGGTCTGGCTTTCCGTCAGTGAAAGGACCGTCCCATAGATTTCCGTAAGATACCGGAAGTAAGCTCTTGCATTGATGCCGTCGAAATGAATCCAGTAAAATTCCATTTCACTGTCCGCCCCGTACATATGGGGCGCGTAGCAATCCATCAGGACCAACTGCCTCTCACCAATTTTCCTGCGGAAAGAAGCCTCCCCCAGAGATTCCGCATATCCCTGTCCCTTAACCACAAGCATCATCAGAAAGCTGTCATAATTATTTCTCGCCACACAGTATTCCTCACCGCAGAAATAATGGCCGAGACAGACCGGATACAGAAACGTTCTTTTTGCCAGCGGACTGGGGGTATGGAAATATATTGTAGATGAAGGATAAGGTTCCTGCGTATTCGGATTCATAAAGGCACCTCCCAAAGCCGGCATCCCTGATTCACGGCTTCCGATCTGCCCGGCAAATGCAGCGGTAACACATCGGACAGGCCTGAACCGTTATTGCAGCGCAATTTTTATATATATCATAACAATTATTTAATATGTAAGTCAACGTCAGATATGATAGAATAATAGGCATATCGAATGTTACTGGTCACGGAGTGAACTGTAACTATCAAATAAATATTACGGTGCACAAGCAGCTGCACAGGGCGCTGTGAACCGTAATGAAAAAAATATCTTTTAATAATACCGGAGGGATAACACATGGAATATCTGATATCGGACAGCGATAAGCTGATTCTGAGAGAAATCGCAAAAAAGCAGCTGGAACTGGCAAACAGGGAATCCAACAGGCAAAGGATTCAGGAATGGTACAAGCATAATGCCCTGCAGGGAGAAAAGCCGATGATCCATCTGGAAATGGGCACCTTTGCCCAGGAAATCATCCCGCCGCTGCTAAAGTGCGGGGGTGCATTCGCAAGGCAGGTGGAAACCTCCCTTTACTGTAACTTCCTGAACCAGGAGTTATTTGACGACGACAGGGTGACGCCGGACTATTACCCGGTGGAATACGATACCTATTTTGAATTATTTGGTATCCAGATTCATGTGGATCATACCCAGGACGCCAGCGGCAAAGAAAGTCTGGGACACCATTTTGAATCCATCATTGAAGATTTGGAAGACGATTACGAAAAGCTGAAACCCAGCCGCTATGGAGTGGACCTGGGGACTACGGAACAAAAAAGAAAAGCGGTGGAAGAAGCGATCGGCGATATCCTGCCTGTTAAAATGCAGATGTCCTGCCTTTACAGCGTTCCTACCCAGATGATCGTACACTTTATGAGTATGGAAAACATGATGTTTGCCATGTATGATTATCCGGACTTATTTAAGGAAATGATGAACCGTATTGCAGACGATACGCTGGCCTATTACAAAATGCTGGAGGAAAAACGCCTGATCCTGCCCACCACTTCTTTTGAGGGGGTCGGACAGGGAACCTGGAGCTTTAACACAGAGCTGCCCGGCTGGGACGAATGGGAAAAACGCCCCTTTACGCCGAAAGATGTCTGGGGGTTTATGGATTCCCAGGAAACCGTGGGGATTTCACCGGATATGTATGAAGAATTCATATTCCCCTGTTATGAAAAAATCGCATCCTCTTACGGACTTCTCTCTTACGGCTGCTGCGAACCGGTGGATCCAATTTGGGATAAATGTATCAGCAGACTTCCCAATCTCAGGAAGGTATCCATCTCTCCCTGGTGCAATGAAGAGTTTATGGGGGAAAGGCTGCGCGGCACAAAGGTCATCTACCACAGGAAGCCCAGTCCGAATTTCCTCGGCGTGGATCCGGTCCTGGATGAAGACGCCTTCCGTGCGCACATTCGCAAAAGCCTTACGGCCGCCAGAGGCTGTAAAATGGAAATCACCCAGAGGGATGTGTATACCATCCATAACAGCATCCCCAAGGCCAAACGCTACATAGAGGTAATCCGGGAAGAAATTGAGAATAACTGGAAGGCGTGAACAAATCCCCCGTGGAAATTATTTCCCGGGGGATTTCTGCGTGGTGGCGGGAACTCAACTGCGCTCAAAATACATATGCTCCATATAAAGTTCATTAAAGTCCTTATCCGCCGATAGCCCAATCTCCGAGGATAGCTTTACGATTTCCCCGGCCCTTTCCGCGGCTCCCTCTTCCCTGCCATACCGGATGGCACCGTCCAGGGCCCCGTTTCCAATCACTTCTATTTTATCCGCAAAAGCCTCGGGTATCAGGCCGATTCCCACTGCTTTCGCCACATCCATACGGTAGCCGAAGCCGCCCGCCAGATAAACCTTATCCACCTCCTCCGGCCGGATGCCGAAACGCAGAAGCAGGGTTTCCAGCCCTGCCCGTACTGCGGATTTGGCCAGCTGAAGCTCACGGACATCCTTCTGATAAAAACAGATAGGCCCGCCTTCCCGGTTCCGGGCAAGTTCATATCCGCACTCCTGCCATTCGTCCTCCATCAGTCCCGTATCATCCACCAAATCCGCCTGCAGAAGCTCGTATAAGGCCTCTATTGCCCCGGTACCGCAAATACCGGCAGGCGGTTCATCCCGGATTGTCTGTACCCGCACCTGATCCCCCTCGATTTCCACATGGGAGATGGCTCCCGGTATGCTGCCGGATCCATGCACGATATTCCCTCCCTCAAAGGCCGGGCCTGCTGCCGTGGAGGTTACAAGGATCCGTTCCCGGTTTCCGATTCCCATTTCACCATTGGTTCCCAGGTCAATAAGCATGCTGACTTTTTCCGATTCCGCCAGACCGCAGGAAAGGATATCCGCCACAATATCCGCTCCTACAAAGGTGGAAATGCCGGGCAGTATTTTCACAGCCACCTGGCGAAGCCGTTCTGTCACGTTTTCTCCCAGAACCTCTCCCAGCGTACTTTCCACCTGTTGGATGTGATAGGGGGTAAACGGATATATTCCAAGTGTATTGCAGGGATATCCCATCAGGAGATGGATCATGGTGGTATTTCCTGCAATAACCACTTGTTCCGGTATCTGTCTGCCGGCCCCGGTAAGCTTTTCCAGGCCCAGGAGCAGATCCTCCCGGATGCTTTCCTGCAGTTCCTCCTTTTTACCGTCTACCGATGCCTGGATTCTGCTGATCACATCCGCCCCGTATCGTCTCTGTCTGTTTATACACAGATAACTGTCTGTTCCCGCTCCGGAATTCATGGTCACCAGCTCCATGGCAATCGTGGTAGTCCCTATATCGATTCCTACCATAACCGGCCCGTCCGCTTCCTTTTCCGGCCCGCCCGCATTCCTTTCAGACGGTATGCCGATTATGTCCATTTTTTCTTCCGTTTCCTCTCCCAGGGCCAGAACCATATCCCCCAAAGGATAGCAGGTACAGGCCAGCCGGTATCCCTCCACCAGCTGCTCCGGAGTGAAGGTTCTCTCATCCGCAGGCGTGACCGCCGCGTCTCCGCTCACCACCCTGATCCGGCATTTTCCGCAGGATCCTCTTCCGGAACAAACAGCGGGCACATAAATCCCCTGCTCCCTGAGTACCTCCAGCACTGTTTTTTCCTCCCTGCTCACAAGGATTTGGGACTCCCCCTTCCTTCTCACCTCCAGCGTGACCGGGGCCACATGCCTCATCTTACAGTCTTTGTTCGGGCACTCTCTGCAGTTGTGATCCATGTGGTATTGGGTGCTGTTTTCATCCAGAAGATATATCTGGCATGTGGATTTTACCGGATCGAACATATAGCTGCTTTTGATATCCATATCCAGGATCCTCCCGGCTTCTGTCACGTCAAACGCGGTTTTCTGCGCCTCCATGCCGATTCCTGTGGGAGCCTCCAGCCGTTTGGATATTCCCAGCTTTTTCTCCTCACATATGGTTCGGATCAGCGGCTGCAGGCTTTCCGAAGCCTGCATAAGATAATCATCGGCAAATGCATCCGCAAGCATCCCCTCCAGATATCTGCCCTCCCCAAAAAGAACCGTTGACCATTCGCTGATTTCCTTACCTATAGTGACAATAAGAAAGAGAGCCTGCGTGCCCGCCGGCGCGGCGGGACCTGCCGCCTCCTCCGGAATCCTCCCGAATTCCAGTGCCGCCGCCGGATGGATTTTGGCATACGCCTCTTGTTCCATATTTTCATATTCTTCCAGCACCTCTTCGTAGATGGGGGAATCCTCATAGCAATCAATCAGGTGCAGAATATTCGCCCGGTTGAACCGGATCTTAAAATCAGTCATTTTCATGTTTATACTCCCGGATTTTTCGTCCATTTGGAAAAACTAAAGAATGTAGGTATTTATTTTAGGTTTATGGAATTTTTTTGTATCTCATGGTATACTCAACTATAACCGATGGTACGAAAGAGATTCTATAGTAACCCTTTACAATGGAGAAAACATTATGTCTCAGTCGTTATATTCCGTAGTGGATAAAGATACACTTCATAATATCGTGGAAGCCTTTTACGGCTGCATCCAGCTTCCCATCCAGGTCATTGATGAGAATGGGAATTTTCTGGAATCCTTCGGGGATACCGGGAAATTCTGCAGCCTCTTCCAAAAGCACCTGCCTCCTGAGGATACCTGCCAGATAATGCATGTGGGTGCAAGCAAACGGGCCATTTCCCTGGGGGAGCCTTATATTTTTTCCTGCCATGCCCACTTAAACCACATCGTGTATCCTCTGATTTGTAAGGACAAATTCTTAGGTTCCATCCTGCTCGGCCCTTTCCTCATGGATGAACCGGACTCGCTCCTCATATCCGATCTGTCCAGGAAATATAACCTGAATATTGACGATACCCTGCGTCTTTTTGAGGAATCCGGCTCCATTCCGCTGGTTACTCCGGAAATGGTCAACCACATTAACAAGCTGCTGTATTACCTGTTCTGCAACCTCATCGATGAGAGCAAGGAACAGCTGAAGCTGAATAACCGCATCCTGTCCCAGCAGTCCAAAATCAGCGAAGCCATCCAGCGGTACAAAAATATGGATACCGCTGCCCTGGACTATCCGTATGAAAAGGAACGGGAACTGATCACCAAGGTAAAAACCGGCAACCAGACGCAGGCCAGAGCCATCCTGAATGATCTCCTCGGCTATGTATTGTTTTCCGAAGGCAACAGCCTGGATTTTATGAAAGCAAGGGCCATCGAACTGTGCTCCCTGCTTTCCCGTGTGGCGATAGAAGGCGGCGCGCCAACCGACAATATCCTGAAGCTGAATAATTCGTTTCTGAAAAGCCTGCAGCAAATCGACACGTTGGATCTACTGTGCGCCAAGCTTCAGGAAATCGTGGAGGCCTTCACGGACAGTCTGTTTGATTATTCCCTGAATAAAAACCGGGAAACCATTAAAAAAGCCATGAATTATATTTCCACCCATTTCAACCGTCCCATCACCCTGGAAGAGGTGGCGGATGCCGTCCACCTGCATCCGGCTTATTTTTCTTCCATTTTCAAGCAATGCAGCGGTTCTTCCTTTAAGGAATACCTGAACATGGTCCGGGTGGAGGAAAGCAAACGGCTGCTGAGCAATACGGAATACAGCGTTATCGATATCGCGGTCGCCTGTGGTTTTGACGACCAAAGCTATTTTTCAAAGGTATTCAAGAAATATACGGGGATGACCCCGAAACAATACCGCTAGCACCACTGGGAAAGAGGCATTCTGCCGCGGCTGCCTCAGCACGCAAAATGCCTCTTTATCTCCTGGCGCTTTAACCCCATTCCGATTATATTCACTTCCGATCTGCCGTCTCCGGCTTTTTCAATGGCAATTCTGCTCTGCGTACCATTGATCCGGTAAAGACATCCATCCTTTCCGGACGCACAGCCCTTCACCCGGAGTATCTTTCCGCAGCAGCCTGACATGATCTGCTCCAGACGCCGTCTTAAGTCTCCCCCGGCCTGCAGAAATCCGGCATAGCGCTTGATAAAAGTAGCTTTTCCGGCTCCCAGGAAACCGGTTATCAAATCCACGCTGGTCATAAAGCTCTCTCTTTGTTTCCGTATGTTCCATAAGTTTTTGCCAGGTCCACCATACGTTCCGCCCTGTCAAAGGAAGCATTTGCCGGATATTCGCAGCCGGTTGCCAGAATAAAGCCGCCGCCCTCCATCATGGCATCCATACAATTTCTGCACTCCTCATCCCACTCTTCATCGGTGCCGAGTACGGCGCCCGCCGGTGTCACACAGCCGATCAACGTGACCTGATCCCCGTATTTTTCCTTGCATTCCTTAAAATCCGCACAGTCATCCGGAGGATACAGGAAGGATATGGCATCCGGATTCATCATCTTGATTTGTGCGTCAAAATAAATCCTCTGGCCGCAGTTATGAATCATAACCAGGCCTCCGGCTTCTCTTGTCACTTCCGACAGTTCCCTCACATAAGGCCCTTCCATTTCCGTCCACATTTCTTTGGACATAATCGTCCCGGAAGAAAACAGGGTATCAAACATCAGCCCGTTAATGCCGGTTGCCATAAGCGCCCGGCAGTAATCCTTCAGCGTCTCGGTAATGGCTCCGGCCGCCTCTTTGACCGCGTCCGGATCATCATAGAGATCCATATACATATCCTGCTGGTTCCTGAGCATGGACAAAACGCCGAGCGGCCCGAATACAAAGGCGATTATGGGGAATTCTCCCTTTGCCTCCTGCACCAGCTTTTTACAGGTTTCAATATGCATCATCATGCGTTTGGAATCTCTGTAATCGACTTTTTTTATCTTGCAGTATTCCTCAATATCCTGTATGACGGACTTCTGATAATCGGGATGTGCCGCCTCATTTTCCGGGAAAATCAGCTCCTGTCCCCAGGCGTCACACTCCACCGACAGATCAATCAGAGTAACAATACAGTCCTGATCATACATTTCCCTGGCTTTTAGCAATGCCCGGCTGCAGACGTCCGCATCTGTTGACCAGGTCTTATAATCCGCTCCCACCAGTTTTCTGGACACACCGCTTAATATGGGATAGACCGGAACCCTGTCCGGCTCCTTATGCTGCAGGGCCGTTACCACTCTTTCCATTGCATTCATTGGACTTTACTCCTTTGCCCCGGCGGTTAATGCGTTACCGCATTTCTGGCAACCTCCGCTGCTGTGGCGGCATCCGGCGTATAATAATCCGCGCCGATCTGTTTTGCAAAGCTGTCATTAACCGGAGCGCCGCCGATCATGACAATGTATTTATCCCGAAGGCCTCTTTCCTTAAGCTTATCAATGCAATCCTGCATGTTGGGCATCGTGGTTGTCAGAAGGGCCGACATACATATAACATCCGCCTGGACCTCTTCCGCCTTGCTGATAAAGGTATCCGCATCCACATCAACACCCACATCGACCACATCAAAACCTGCACCCTTTAACATCATAGCTACCAGATTCTTTCCGATATCATGGAGATCACCCTTCACCGTGCCGATTACCGCTCTGCCCACCGGTTCATTTCCGACTTCCACAAGCTTAGGCTCCAGAATTCCCAGACCGGCATTCATCGCTCTTGCCGCCACCAGGACCTCCGGCACAAACACTTCATTATTTTTGAATTTAGTACCGATAATCATCATGCCGGAAAGAAGCCCGTCATTTAAAATCACTTTGGGATCCTGTCCCTCGTCCAGCGCCTGCTGTACCATTTCCTTAACGATTTTAGCCTTTCCTTTTTGCAGCATTGCCGAGATTTCTGTAATTTCCACCATTTTTTATCCTCCTCCAAAACAGTTTCTTCCGCTTCCTTTGGTTTTTACGGTTATCCCCATACTATACTCTTTTGCTTCTCCTAAATTGGAAAAATTATGGATAGTATGTATTTTTTTAAGGTAACTTTCAAAAAAAAATTGAAACCCTATTTTCGATGTGCTATAATGTCACAAACAATGACTGCTGTAAAAATGGGAATGGTTCCGATCCGTCTGAACCGCTACTAAAAAATGGAGAATTATATGGGCTTGTTTGGCAGATACTGCAGCAACGGAATATTCTTAAGTTCATATGGTACATAGAATATAAATCGAAGGGAATTTTATTTTCTCTTCGATTTTCTAAAGTCAGATACCCCGCAGTCCGCTGCGGGGTATCTGACCGTGACGACTGCTGCCGGTCCTTCGGCCGCTTGCCCAAAAACATCCTGAACTTCCATGTTTTCACAGAAAGGAGACCGTACTAACATGAGACATTTAATGAATCCCCTGGACTTTTCCGCTGAGGAACTGGACAGGCTCTTTGAGACTGCCAGGGATATCGAAGTCAACATGCCTAAATATGCCCACGCCTGTGAAGGGAAAAAACTGGCCACCTGCTTTTATGAGCCGAGCACCCGGACCAGGCTCAGCTTTGAAGCCGCCATGCTGAATCTGGGGGGCAATGTCCTGGGCTTTTCCGATGCCGCCAGTTCTTCCGCTACCAAGGGAGAAAGCGTGGCCGATACCATCCGGATTATTTCCTGTTATGCAGACATCTGCGCCATGCGTCATCCCAAAGAGGGTGCCCCCATGGTTGCCGCTTCCGTTTCCGGGATTCCGGTTATCAACGCCGGCGACGGCGGCCACCAGCATCCCACCCAGACGCTGACGGATTTGATGACCATCCGCACACTGAAGGGGCGTCTGAACCAGCTCACCATAGGTCTCTGCGGCGACCTGAAATTCGGCCGCACCGTACATTCCCTGATCAATGCCCTCGTCCGTTATGATGATGTGCGTTTCATCTTTATATCCCCGGAAGAGCTTCGCGTGCCGGATTATATCACGGAAATGCTGAAGGATAAAAACATTCCTTATGAAGAGGTCATGCAGCTGGAAGAAATTATGCCCCGGCTGGACATCCTCTATATGACCAGGGTGCAGAAGGAACGTTTCTTCAATGAAGAGGATTATGTCCGCCTGAAGGATTTCTATATACTGGATAAGGCCAAGATGAACCTGGCCCCGAAGGATATGCTGGTGCTCCATCCTCTTCCCAGGGTAAACGAAATATCCGTGGATGTGGACGACGATCCGAGAGCCGTATACTTTAAGCAGGCCCAATACGGTGTTTACGTGCGTATGGCCCTGATTCTCACACTGCTGGGGATCACAGTTGATTCCTGACACAATGCCGCAGCCAGACAGCGGATGCCGCTTTTTACAGGCCATCCTTGCGCTCACTACACGAACAGCCCGCTTACCGGGCGGAAAGGTAATCTTATGTTAAATGTTGGAAAAATAGAAGAAGGTTTTGTTCTGGATCATATAAAAGCCGGAACCAGTCTGTCCATATACCGTCATTTACAGCTGGACAAGCTGGATTGTACGGTGGCTATCATCAAAAACGCCAGAAGCAATAAAATGGGAAAAAAAGATATTTTGAAGGTGGAATGTGATGTGGACAGGATGGATCTGGATGTCCTGGCATTCATCGACCACAATATCACCGTAAATATTATTAAGAACGGGGAAATTGTTGAAAAGAAAGAACTAATACTTCCTAAAGAAATTAAAAATGTCATCCATTGTAAAAATCCCAGATGCATAACATCTATTGAACAGGGTCTGCCTCATATCTTTGTACTCTCTGATGAAAAGAAAGAGATTTACCGGTGTAAATACTGTGAAGAGAAATTCGACAGGCGTTCCCTGTAAGGGCGGGGGAAGCTGACGGGGATGGAACGAAAAAAGCTATTGCAAAGAGCTGAGCCGCCAGATCTGCAATAGCTTTTTCTTTATCTTTCTAATTGAACGAATCAATATAACGGTAAATTGCAGCTTCTTCACAAAGGAGCATTAATTCCGTATGGTTTCCCTTCACCTGATTTAGCTGTAAAATCCATATTGGTGCCAGAGGCTTAAAATCAAATAATTCCGTATAAACTTTTACAAATTTATCGGATTTATTCAGATCAAAATAATATTCCCCCTGCCATCCTATTTCTGATTTTCCACCGTATTTATTTTGTAGTGTATAGTGTTCCTCAAGGTAGTCCGCGAACTCATCCAAGCTAATTAAATCTTCAAATGAAAAACGTATTATCGCTAAACCCATTTCCTGTCCATCCGGGGCTTGCAGTTGGAGAAAATATAGATCTACCGAAGTTTTATAACCATTAATTGTATATAACTCCTCAGGCGTATATATTTTAAAGTTACGTCCTCCCATCATCTTTTCTGAGTAATTCTCAGAATCAACGTCTATCCCCAACAGTTCACAAGCTTCCGGCAATGAAGCCCCAAACAGACTCGTACTCTCACAATATTTTATTTCTTTTGATTTTCCACATGCAGTAATTATCATGCCGGAAAAAAGGCATATAATAAAAGCATGTACTATTTTTTTCATCATATAATTAATTTGCCTTTTCTGTTCAATATAGCCCTGTTTCTGACCGGCTTGGGGTTATCCCCTCTTCCAAAATTCATGCCGCGCAATCATAAATACGTACAGGCTTTATCCAGCCTGGCACTTTCTTCTTCCGCAAGCTTTTTATCCAGACGCTGAAATAAAATTCCGATTTCGGGAAGCCGGTACCCCGGCTCCACCTGCTGTTTTTTCCAGTCCGGTGACAGCTGCAGCCAGCCGCAGATTTTCGCGGAAGAAAAGGGGAGGAAGGGGTATAACAGCACCGCCAGATCGGCAATGACCTGGACACAGGTAAACAGCGTATTGCAACAGTCCCCGGTATCGGTGTCACGGGTAATCCAGGGCTGCCGGGAATCAAAATATTTATTTGCCTTCCTCACCAGGCCGAATATTTCATCCACAGCCTCCTTAAGCAGCCCTTTTTCAATCAACTCCGCCGTCCTGCCATACAGTTTTGTTGTCTCTGTCTCCAGTTCCCCGTCCGCTATTCCCCGCGGTACACAACCTCCCAGGTACTTTTGTATAAATACCAGCGTACGGTTCACAAAATTCCCGTATGCGCCAAGCAGTTCCCCGTTATGGCTGTTGATGAATTCCCGCCATGAAAAATCAGCGTCCTTCTTTTCCGGTCCGTTGGCAAGCAGATAATACCGCAGGGAATCACTGTCATATCGGTCTGTGATATCCTTAACCCATACGGCATAGTTATGGCTTGTGGAAATCTTTTTCCCTTCCAGCGTCAGATATTCACTTGACAGGATTTCATCCGGCAGATGCCAGCCCTCTCCGTTAGCCAGCAAAAGGGAAGGGAGAATGATGGTGTGAAAAGGAATGTTATCCTTCCCATGCACATAATAGTGCCTTACCGGACAATCGGGAGATTCCTGCTGCCCGCTCTTCTTATCCGTCTTCCAAAGCTTCCTGAACTCCTCCGGCCTGTCTCTCAGTGCTTCCTTGCCGGAGGATAAATAGCCCAGCACATTTTCTGCCCAAATATAAATTTTCTTGGTTTCATAGCCTTCACGGGGAACCTCAATTCCCCAGTCCAGATCCCGGGTAAGTGCCCTGTCCCGCAAGCCCTCGCTGAGATACTTCCCTGAAAAAGCCAGTGCATTCTTCCTCCAGTTTCCATGGCTTTCCACGTAATCTCTCAGTTCCTGCTCCAGACGGCTTAACGCGATGAACAGATGCCTGCTGCTCCGGAAGGAAATTGCGGAACCGCAGATCGCACAGACCGGGTTTATCAGAGTTTCCGCCTCCAGCACCGCGCCGCACGAGTCACATTGATCCCCTCTCGCTTCCCCTCCGCATTCCGGGCAGCTCCCGGTCACGAACCGGTCCGCCAGAAAAGAACCACAGCTTACGCAAAAGGCCTGGGGCACTTCCTTCTCGTAGACATAGGGACTATCATACAGCTTCCTGTGAAATTCCTTAACAAATTCCTTATGGACGTCGGAGGAGGTTCTGCCGTAATAATCATAGCTGAATCCCAGCTTACGGAAGCATTCTTCAAATTCCCGGTGATAAAACCCGCTGATTTCTTCCGGCGTTTTGCCTTCCTGTCTGGCCCGGATCGCCACCGGTGTCCCATGACAGTCACTTCCCGAAACAAAGCAGACCTTATCTCCTGCCGCCCTGTGGTAACGGGCCAGGACATCCCCCGGAAGCAGGGCTGCAATATGGCCGATATGCAGAGAGCCGTTGGCATATGGCCAGGCTCCTCCAATTACTATATTTCTCATCTTACATTCCTCATTTCTTATTTGTTGTGATAACGCAGATCGCAAAATCCGCTGTTTACAGGCAAAAAAAATCCCTCCTCTCCGAAAAAATAATTTTTCGGGGACGAGAGCATCGCTTCGTGTTACCACCCCAATTCACCTGTCCCTCACGGCACAGGCCTTATCAACTACGGACGAGAAATGATTCATCGATAGTCTATCACGGTAACGGGTGAATCCGTCGCAGCCTGAACCAGCCGGTTTTCGGTGCGCAGCTCCGGGACCATGTTCAATTGCCCTCACTCCCTCCGCTCTCACCAACGCGGATTCTCTGTAAAAGCTCCGGTAACCTACTCTTCCCTTCCATGCATTTTAGGCTATGAAATTATGATTCATTATATGGGGCCTTTTCTTATTTGTCAACCATTTTCAGACCCGTATGAACTGTTACTCATTATACATTTTCACGTCAATTAAAGTGTAAAAGCTGTCCGGTTAAGTGAAATTATTGCTTTTTTATCAGTAACTTTCTATAATAAAAAACAAACATTACAATCAATATATTCTAATCAAGGCCAATTTATACTTTGTATACAACATGATGTATTTTTGACATATCATGTTTTTTATTCCGTTCCATTTACGACAGGACAGGAAAGCAGGAAGGATGAAATGGTTATGGCTGTACAGGAAAATCATTGTAAAATTGTGGACTTCCAGGAATATCTTTCTAAAAAGGAATTGGAACTTCATATGAAAAAAATGGCGAACCGGGAAATTATGGTTATCATCCCCACCCGGCATTCACAAATTGTATCTGTAGGGGAAAAGCTGCTGCTGGGTGAAACGGTAATCCTGAACTTAAACTATCTTGACACAGATACAAGGCAGCGATTCATGGATTTCGTATGCGGTATCTGTTATACCGTGGAAGGAAGGCTAACCTGTATCTCTGCAGGTATATACATTGTCAGTGTGGACGATTACATTGACACTGCCATGGCAGAATCAAAAAACTAGAGGAGATATACGGAAACTATGATTCGGATTGCAATATGTGACGATAACAGAAAGGACGCACGGACCACCAAAGCTTTTCTCCTGTCTTTCATGGAAAGAAAGACCAATGCAGCCTTTCAGGTAAGGGAATTTTCTTCTTCTGCCCAGCTGTTGGCTTCCCTGTCCACGGAAGCCGCTTACCATATCTATCTGCTGGATATCCTGATGCCGGGATATAACGGTATCGATCTTGGACGGGAAATCCATAAATCCAGTCCTTCCGCCCTGGTAATCTATCTTTCCACTTCCCCGGATTATGCCTTGGATGCTTTTCATGTCTTTGCTTTTCAATATCTGGTAAAGCCGGTGACAAGGGAAACGCTCTTCCCTGTCCTGTCGGACGCTCTTTCCCATCTGAAAGAAAACGATACCGGATATTTCCTTCTAAAAACCAAAACAGGAATCGTGAGACTGGAATGCGAACGGATTATGTACATCGAATATCTGAACCATATGATTGAGGTGAATATGGAGGATAACAGCATTTATACCAGTATTACTATGAGAAGTAATTTTGATGAGATCGTAAAACCTCTCACGGAGTTTACTTTCTTCATTAAACCCCACAAGGCTTTTCTGCTTAACATGAATTATGTTATCAGCCTGCAGGATAAGGATTTTACCATGAAAAATTCCGTTTTAATCCCTATCTCAAGGAAAAACTACACGGCAATAAAAAAGCTTTACATTGATTTTATTCTCAGCAAAGGATACGGCGGTAACCGACATGAATTATAGAGATCTTTCCATACTATGGAGTTTAATAAATATTCTGTTTATATTCAGCCAGCTATATGAATCCCGATTTCCCGGGAAGAAATCTTTCCGTCTGAATCTGATCTGTATGGGCGGGCTAATTGTATTCAATATGCTTCTTGTACTGAAAATGGGAGTTATATGGATGGGAAAATATTTTATCCTCACCTGCACCCTTCCCAGCTTCTTCTATTTCTTTTATATGGCTAAGGACAGGAACGGCCGGTTCTTTTTTACTTTTTGCATTGCCGATATTATGGGGTTCTGGATCATGGCCGTTACCAACCTGATATCATATGCTCTTGGAGAAAATTTTCTGCTGCTGCTTCTTCTTCGCATTTTTCTGTTTCTCCTGCTTGAATTTTTTGTCGTATATTATTTAAAAAAACCTTACCATCTCATTCTTCAGTTTGTGAAAAGGGGCTGGGGAGGTTTTGCCTTTGCGTCCGGTCTGTTTTATCTGTTTTTTTCCCTTATGTCAGGATGGCCGACAAGAATTACGGAACGCCCCCTGGAGCTTCCTTCTTTTCTTTTGCTGCTGCTTATCATTCCCGTAGTATACATTACGATCTTTCTCCTGCTCTATCACCAATGCAGGCTGGATACCAGGCTGCAGAATGAAGCTATTCTGCAATCCCAGCTCACCGGCTTTTGCAACCAGCTTCGGCTGCTTCAGGAATCGGACGAAAAGAACAAGATTCTCCGCCATGATCTGCGTCATTATATGAACCAGCTTTCGGTTTGTCTCCAGAGCGGAAATATTTCCGCAGCACGGCAGTATCTGCATCATTTTGAAGATTTGTGTAATGATTCCGTTGTAACCAGCTTTTGCAAAAATCCAACCATTAATGCCACTCTGTCTTATTATGCTTCTAAAGCAGACGATTTGGGAATACAGGTAAGCATCCATTTTACAGCCGCATGTGATAAACTGGACAGCGATACCGAATTTTCCATCATGATGGCAAATGCCTTTGAAAATGCCATAAACGGATGTTTGAAAGTTCCGGAGGAAACGGGGAGGGAAATTAAGGTTGCCTGTGTGGAAGAGTACCAGCTGCTGTTCGCTATTACTAATACCTGTCAGGAAGCCGCCGTTGTATTTGACGAAAATCATATCCCCATGTCCGGCAAACCGGGGCATGGCATCGGTACCCGAAGCATCCTGGCATATGTACACAAAAATAACGCAGTCATTGATTATCAGATGGAAAACGGCCTTTTTAAGCTGCGCATACTCTTTCCCGCCTCCTCCGGTACGGCGGTTCCTTCTTCATAACCGATGGCCGCCGGATAAAGAGAGGCTGTACATGGCAGATGACATAAAAAGCTCCTGCAGGAATGGTTTTCCCATAACCAGCAGGAGCTTCCGTATAGCAGTTCAGGCGGATCTGTGTATCGTTTCCGTCATGTTTTCAGAACTTCCAGGCCTTTCTCATTCTCTCATACGCTTCTTCCAGAAGGCTCTTGGGAGATGCCAGATTCAGACGGATAAATCCACGTCCGGCTTCCCCGAATATGCTTCCCATATATACGGATACGTCCGCCTCCTGAAGAAACCACTGTTCCAGTTCTTCTTCGCTCATGCCGGTCTTGCTGTAATCAATCCACAGCAGATAGGTCCCTTCTCTGGGCATGATATGAAAAGCCGGAAAATACTGCGCAAAATAGGCCCGGGTATATTTTTCATTTTCATCAATATACCGTTTTACCGCCTCATACCATTCATCACATTCCGTATAGGCCTTCTCCACTGCGGTAACCGCAAAAATGGTAGGGTTATGCATACCGATACGATCAATGGTGGCTGCTATCTGTTCCCGCAATTCCTTGTTGGGAATAATCATATAGGAGACGATAACCCCGGGGATATTGAAGGTTTTGGCCGGCGAAGTCGCCAGAATCAGCCTGTCATTTACATCCGCCGTCACGGAAAGAGTGGAATTGTGTTTTACGCCCTCCGCAACCAGATCACCATGGATTTCATCGGAGAACAGGATCAGGTTATGCTTCTTACAGAATTCCGCTGTCCGGATCAGTTCTTCCTTTGTCCAGGAACGCCCGGTGGGGTTATGGGGATTGCACATGATCAGCATTTTGGTCCGCTCATCCACCAGGCTTTCCATATGGGCAAAATCCAGTTCATACCGGTCTTCATTCCTTTTCAGCGGGCTGGAGAGCATCCTTCTGTCATTTTTGAGAATAGCGCTCTGCAGCGGTCCATAGGCAGGGGTATTCATAATCACGCCGTCCCCTTTTTCCGTAAAGGTATCCACACAGATACTGGAGGCAATATTGATTCTCGGGCAGAATACGATCCATTCCCTGGGAATCTCAAGCCCGTACTGCTTCCGGTACCAGCGCTGAATGCTTTCATAAAATTTATCACTTATATCGGTATAGCCCAAAACACCCATGTCAAGGATTCCGCGCAGCCCGTCCAATATGGGATCCGGCGCTTTGAAATCCATGTCCGCCACACCGAGGTGGATCATGCTTTTTTGTCCATATTTCTGGTCCATCGTATCCCATTTTCCGCAGTTTGTATTTCTGCGGTCCGTTATGGAATCAAAATCATATTGCATTCCCATAGGAAAACCTCCTCCTGAATGGTTCTTAAGCCGCCTCGTTATGCCTCTTCTTCCTTCTGAAGGGCGAGGTATTCGTCGTAATATTCATCGCCGGGTTTAATTTTGGCTATACCGAATCCGGTGAAGCCCCATATGACGGCGAAGATGACACCTGTGTAGCAGAGGATAGCCCAGGGCAGATAAGACAGGGTAGGAACGCCCAGGGTTGTCGCCATGTAAACACCTGCTGCGGTCCAGGGTACGATGGGTTCCACTACGGTAGCGGAATCTTCCAGCGTTCTGGAAAGGTTTTTAGGCTGCAGGCCCTTCTTGATATAAGTCTTTGCAAACATTTCGCCGGGAACCAGAATGGAAAGCTGCCCGTTGCTGGTTACAAAAACAGCGGTGATACAGGATACGATTGTGGAAACAATCAGGCCGCCCGTGCTCTTTACGGACTTCATCAGTTTATCCAGTACGATATCCAGGGAACCGGTAACCGCCAGGGTTCCCGCAAAACCATAGGCACAGAAAGCGATAAGTACGGTGTTCAGCATGGAAAGCATGCCGCCTCTTTCCAGAAGTCTGGGGATATCCGGAATCAGCGCCGCCGCATCAAAGCCCGCTTTGGTTACCATATCCAGGCTGAAACCGCTGATAGCTGCGGTAAAGCACTGCTGAAGGGAAAAGCCCTGGAACACGGTGGCATTAAAGAAAGCAACCACGCTGGAAATCAGCATAACCGGGATAGTGGGTTTCTTGCGGATAGATCCATACAGCACGATAAGAGGAGGCAGAATGACCAGCGGATTGAACCGGAACATGCCATCCAGGGTGCTCAGGATTGTTTCCACCTTTTCAGGGGTAGCCACTGTGCTGCCGCCTGCCAGGGAGAACCCTGCCACTGTATAGACAATAAGGCAGATAATACAGCCGGGAATTGTGGTATAAAACATATGGCCGATGTGATCATACAGCTTGGCTCCTGCCGCAATAGGTGCAAGATTGGTGGTATCGGACAACGGGGACATCTTGTCGCCGAAGTATGCGCCGGATACCACAGCGCCCGCCACCAGGGGAAGCGGAGCACCCATACCCGCAGCAACACCCATCAGGGCCACGCCGATGGTTCCCGCCGATCCCCAGGAGGTACCGGTGCACAGGGATACCACTGCCGTTACCAGGAAGGAAGTCACCGCAATGTAGCGGGGGCTTATGATTTTCAGTCCGTAATATACCATCATGGGAATGGTACCGCCGATCATCCAGGAACCAATCAGGAACCCTACGATAATCAGAATAAAAATAGCGGGCATTGTCTTGGAAAGCTTACCCACGATGGAATTCATGATATCATCCCAGGTATATCCCAGGGCTACGGCGATCACAGCCGCCACAGCTGCAGAAACAAGCATCAGCACCTCCGGGCTGAGGCCCATAACCGCATAACCTACTCCCAGCAGAAGTATCATGGCCAGAATCGGAAGCACGGCCAGGAAAAAGGTTGGTTTCTTCTTTTCTCTTACTTTTTTTTCACCCATTTCAAACCCTCTCATCTACATTACTTTTCAACAGCTGCGATAACTTCCACTTCACATAATACATTTTTAGGAAGTGTTTTAACTGCAACACAGGAACGTGCCGGCTTTTCCGTAAAGTATTTTCCATATACTTCATTAAACGCGGCAAAGTCTCCCATATCACTCAGGAAGCAGGTCGTCTTGATCACGGATGCGAAACCGGTTCCCGCTTCCTTAAGTACGGCGCCCACGTTTTTCATTACCTGTTCCGCCTGAATGGTAATGTCTCCCTGTACTACCTCTCCGTTGGCCGGATTCACCGGGATTTGTCCTGAACTGAACAAAAGTTCATTGAACAGGATAGCCTGGGAATAAGGGCCGATTGCTTCCGGAGCATTGGATGTGTAAATTTTTTTCAGCATTTCTTCCACCTCTTTCTTTGTTTTTTCTTGATAACTGCATTATATCAATAAAATATATTTTAGTCAATAGACTTTTGTTTATTTATTCTGTATATTCAATAAAATTTTTTTCACTATTTTATTGCACATTTACCTGCCGTACTTTATAATGATAGAAAAGCGATACTGAAATTTATTTCATAACTGTTCAGCAGGCCGGCACATTCACCGCGTTGATTGTACAGAACTGTGAAGATACGGAACAGTTACTTTATATTATCGATTTACTCAAACTTGCAGGTGCCAAATGGCCCTCTGCGAAGTTTGAGTGATATACAGAAAGGTACAGGTGATTCTATGGATACTCCTTTTATCGAGCTGACTGCAGCAGACAGACAAATACTCACTTCCTATTCCCATATGCTGGATGGCCTCGGCGCTTATCTGGGCGAAGGCTACGAGCTTGTGCTCCACAGCCTGGAAAGCCTGGATCATTCTGTTATTAAGATTATCAACGGCCACTATACCGGAAGGAAGGAAGGCTCTCCCATTACCGATCTGGCTCTTAAAATGCTGGGGGAACTGGAGAAGGATCCGGCCCGGACTGTTTCTCCTTATTTTAATAAGAACAAATCCGGCGCACTCCTGCGTTCCTGCACTATCCCCATAACCGGGGAACATGGCAGGATTATCGGCCTTCTCTGCATGAACTTCCACATGGAAAGCCCCCTTTCCACCATTCTGCAGAGCCTGCTCCCTCCCCAGGAGACAACCGCCGTATCAGCGCCCCCTGCAGAAACCTTCTCGGATAATATCGATGACTTAATCTTGTCCGCACTTTCCGAAACCCGTGAGGCCGTCTATAACGATGCCTCCATTTCCTCAGCCAATAAAAATAAGGAAATTGTCCTTTTGCTTTACCAAAAGGGGATTTTCAATCTGAAGGATGCGGTTATCAAGGTTGCGGATCAATTGAATATTTCCAAAAATACGGTTTATATGCATATCCGGAATTTCAAAAACCAGGCATAAAGCAGAATACCCGTGGTAACCGTTCGGACTTGTCTGAACGGTTATCCCCGGAGAACGTTTGAGATAACAAGGAAAGGCTTGAGAAAATCTTGAGAATTTTATGGCAGAATAGAAACCGTACAGGAAAGGAGGAACATGGTTATGAGCGGCAGAATCCTGCTTGCGGATGATGAACAAGGACTTGTTTCAATGACGGCAGCTTATTTTGAACTGTGCGGATATCAGGTGCTGACAGCCTGCAGCGGGGCGGAAGCGCTGGAAAAGGCCACCCGCCTCCCGGATCTTATCCTGCTTGACATCAACATGCCGGATGTGGACGGTTTTACAGTCTGCCGGCGTATCCGGGAGCATGTTTCCTGCCCTATCCTTTTTCTCACCGCCCGTATAGAAACCGGGGATAAAATCGAAGGCTTCCGCGCAGGCGCGGACGATTATATTGTAAAACCTTTTGATCTGGAGGAACTGGGTGCAAGGGTGGCGGCCCACCTGCGCAGGGAACACCGGACGAAAAAGCAGAATGTCCTGCGCTTTTTTGGGGAATTATCCATCGATTATTCCGGGCACCTGCTCCAAATCGGGGAAACGCCGATCCCTTTATCCAGAACAGAATTTGCAATCGTCGAGCTTCTCTCCGTAAATGCGGGACAGATCTTTGATCGGGAACGGATATATGAAACCGTCTGGGGGCTGGAAGGCGACGGCAGCAGTGATACGGTTATGGAACATGTCCGTAAAATCCGCTCAAAGCTCTCCGTCCATACAGACCATGCTTACATTGAAACCGTTTGGGGGATAGGCTATAAATGGAATGGATAAAAAATAAGAACCTGAAACAGTCATTTTTCATCATAACTGCGCTCTTTCTCAGCGCCGGCCTTCTGTTAGCCGCACTTTCCTTCTATCTGTGCCTGGAACAGGGGAGCCGTTTTTCCGACGCTCCGGGAGTTACGATTTCTCTCCAGGATGACAGCCGTTTTGTCACCTCCCCTTCCCCGAAGGAAACCAATGGCACCTTAGAACAAAACGCCGCACGTATCCTCGCCTTTCTGCAATTCGGACTGCCTGTATTCTGGGTTATACTCTCTCTGATCCTTGCCGATGTCCTGTTTTACAACCTGAAAATCAGACGTCCTCTCGCGCTTCTGCGGGAGGGAGCGGCACGCATTTCCCGGCAGGATCTGGATTTCGCTCTGGAACCGCTCTCCCGGGATGAACTGGGGCAGCTCTGCGCGTCCTTCGAAACTATGCGCAGCGAACTGAAAAGCAGCCATCTAAAGCTGTGGAGGCAGATGGAGGAACGCAAAAGACTGAATGCCGCCTTTGCCCATGACCTGAAAAATCCGGTCACCGTCCTGAAAGGTTCCGCCATGCTTCTTCAAAAGGGAATGGAACAATCGCCCCCAAATCCGGTCCTTCAAAAGGATTCCCTCGCCCTGATCCTGCAATATACCGGACGGCTGGAAGCCTATATAGAGGCCATGAGCCATGCCGGCAAAATGGAAGCTCTGGAATGTCATCCGGTCGCCTGCAGCAGCCTTGCCCTGTATTACGGGCTTAAAAAAAGCCTCCCCCTGCTGGCGGCGGATTCCGGCAGGAAGCTGGAAATTACCTTCCCCGGTACCGATCAGGAAATAAGCATCGACAGGCAGTTTTTTCTGAATACCGCTGAAAATCTTGTCTGCAATGCTCTCCGCTATGCAAAATCACAGGTTTCTGCAGAAATATCCTGCACAGAAGAAGCTCTGCTTCTCACCGTAACGGACGATGGTCCCGGCTATCCAGCTCTTCTTCTGCAAAAAGGGCCTGCTTTCTTTCGCCGGGAGGATACGTCCGGCGGCGATCATCTGGGGATGGGACTTGCCACCTGCAGGCTTTTGTGCGAAAAACACGGAGGCAGCTTAACGCTGGAAAACCGGGAAACGGGGGCGCAGGTGAAAGCGGTTTTTAAAAACCGGAAAAGTTGAGTGTTTCTTGAGAATTGTTTTATATACTCTCTTTATCATAGGATAAGGAGAGTTTTTTATGGATATTGAGGTAAAAGAGATAGCAAAAATATATGGTACGGGGGAGAACCGGGTCACTGCCCTCCAACCAGCCAGCATGACCGTACGGGAAGGGGATTTTCTCTCCATCATGGGGCCGTCGGGAAGCGGGAAAAGCACACTGCTTCATATCATAAGCGGCCTGGATGTTCCCACAACCGGTACGGTAACCTATGGGGGAACGGACATCCACCGGGGAACAGACAAAGAGTTATCCGCCTTCCGCCGTCGGAAAATCGGCTTTATTTTCCAGCAGTTCCACCTGCTTCCCGTCCTGACCGCCCGGGAAAATATCCTCATGCCCCTTCTGCTGGACAAGGTCCGCCCGGATGAAACACAACTCATGCGGATTGCCGGTTTTCTGGGCCTTGAGGACCGTCTGTCCCATCTTCCCCACGAACTTTCCGGAGGCCAGCAGCAGCGTGTGGCTGTGGCCCGGGCTTTGATAGCCGGCCCGGACATCCTGTTCGCAGATGAACCCACCGGAAACCTGGACAGCAAAAGCGGCGGCGAAGTTATGGAAATGCTCTGTACAATCCGGAAAAGTCTGGGCAAAACCCTTATTCTCATCACCCACGACAAACAGCTGGCGGAAATGGCGGAACGCCGCTTTACCATTGTGGACGGTGTACTCAGGGAGGTGACGGAAGCATGAAATCCTATCTGTCTCTCGCCTGGAAGCAGCTTCTGACTGAAAAAATCACATCCCTTTTGATTCTGTGCGCCCTCCTCCTTTCCACAATTGCCACCACAGCCGCAGGAGCTTCTGTGGGGATCCTGCAGTCCCTGCGGATCCGGCAGGCCGCCGGATTCAACGGGAACCGCTACGCCACCTTCCATCAGCTGACGGATGCACAGAGGAAGCAACTGTCCGGGGATGCCCGCTTAACGGATGTGGGAAGTCTGATCCAAATCGGGAACTGCAGGCTGGGCAGCAGCAGTCTCACTCTGTTTTTACGGGAATATTGCGGGAATTCCCTGGATGCATATCCATCCATCGGCATCCTCCGGGAGGGGCACCTGCCCTCCGGCGCAGGGGAAATCGCCCTTTCCGAAGATGCGCTGCAATACCTTGCCCCCGGAGCCGGTGTGGGGGATACCCTTACACTCACTCTTTCCGTGAGCCTGAAAACAGATGAGCAGCCTCCCTTTGAATATACCTTTCCCTTTACCATCACCGGCATACTGGAAAACGATTATCTCGGCTATGCTTCCGGCACCATGACCGCCGTGGCTGGCCGCGGAACGGCGGCGGCCCTTCTGCCGGAACGCTATTTACTGTATTCCACTAACTTTAAAACCAAAACCACCGGAGACTTCCAGGCCATTATCGACAGCCTGGCAGAACAGCTGACTCTGGATAAAGAAAATATCCAGTACAACTGGGTACTTCTTGACGCCATGGGGATGGATTATGCGGAAAAGGGAGAGGGCGACGCAGGAAACGGCTTTCCCTTCATGGCGGCAGCCTGCATTCTGGTGGGCAGCCTTGTCCTTCTGGCCTCCGGTCTTGTAATCTATAACATCCTGAAGGTTTCCGTTTCCAGGAAAATCCGGGAGTACGGTACTCTCCGGGCTATTGGCGGCGATCGCAGACAGCTATATGCTCTGGTTACCCTGCAGCTTCTCCTTCTGTTTGTTATCGCCCTGCCCCCGGGTTCTCTTCTGGGTACGTTATCCGCCAAAGGGATCCTACTTGCAGCAACAGGTCTGCTGAATCCCGATCTGTTTCTGGCCGGCAGCACACAGCAGCTGCATACAGCGATCACCGGCAGCCGGACAGGAACAATGCTTCCTATCCTTGCAGGCATTGGAATCACTTTGTTCTTTTCTCTCATCGCTGCATTCCCGGCCGCCCGTTATGCGTCCCGTGTGTCTCCGGTGGAAGCCATGTCCGGCCATGCCGCCGTCATTAAAAGGGCACACCGGAAAACCGGTAAAATACGCTGCTTTGAAGCTTTTTACGCCCGCCTGAATATGTCCCGCAGCCGGGGCCGAACCGCGATCACAATCCTTTCCATCGTGATGAGCATCACGGTTTACGTTGCGCTGCAAAGCTTCAGCGGGCTGTTGGATACAAGCCGCGCCGTACAGGAAATGCACCTGGGAGATTACGCGGTTACGAATGAAACGGCGGGTTTCCGGCCTGCTGCCGTAAAAGAACTGCAGGAAAGGGATGAGGTGGCGGCCTTATATACCACAAAGCTATCCGTCTATACCTGGGATGCCGGCGGGCACTTTCCTCTGCGCCTGGATTTTACCCTCCAGTCCTGGGAAGCCTTCCAGATCGCAGGAATTGACAGCGGCCGTCTGGAAAGCTGTCTGCCCGGCCTTTCGGCGCAGACGAAAGAAGCCTTGAGAAACGGCACAGCCTGCCTTGTTAAAAACCCGATTCCTTTTTCCTTTGACGGGCAGGAAACGGCATTCACCCAATTGAAAGCGGGTGATACGCTTACCGTCAATGGTACGCCCCTGCAGGTGGCAGGTATCGTCAGCACGCCTGTCACAATCAATAACGCAGGATATATAAACGGCATCCAGATCCTTGTTTCTGATTCCCTATATGACACCCTTACCGGAAAGGATTCCTATTCTGAGATCTATCCGGTATTGTATGGGGAAGAAAAGGCGGATGCTTTTGAGAAATGGCTGCAGGAATGGTGTGACAGTAATCCGGGAAGCCATTGGCTGTCCTACCGCCAATCGGATGCGCAGCTGGCGGAAAGCTTTGAGCAGATTACCCTTCTTAGCTGGGGGCTGATTTTGTTCATCGGCCTGATCGGCCTGCTTAATATCATAAATACCGTCTACACCAGTATCCATACCCGCGTGAATGAAATCGGCATACAGCGGGCGATCGGAATGAGTGCCGGAAGCCTTTACCGGACCTTTCTCTGGGAAGGGGCATATTACGGCCTGATCGCCTCCGGCATCGGGGCGGTTACCAGCTGGCTGTGTACCTTCTTTGTGCATGCCGCAGCGGCGGAGGCCTGGCAGCTTCCCCCCTTTCCCCTCATTCCCGTGCTTCAGGCATCCCTGGTTTCCGTCCTTGCCTGTCTGCTTTCCACTGCGTTCCCGCTGCGTTCTCTTACCAGAATGAATATCGTAACCACCATTCGGTCAATCGAATAAAAGACAAACAAAACCGCCCGGCAGGCCCGTGGCTGCTGCCGGACATTACTTAGCCGCCCAGCTGTGTGCCGTTTTCGCGTCTGCCACACAGGGGACGGACGGCAGGATATCCGCGCCCGCCCTTTCCATGACGGCTTTCAGACACCGGGCGGCATTGGCACCATCCTCCGCAGGTACCTCCAGCAGGATTTCATCATGTACAATCCCCACCAGCTTCCAATCCTTTTCCCTTATTTCATGATACAGAAGCCCCAGCGCGCGTTTCAGGATATCTGCGGCCGTTCCCTGAACCGGCGTATTGGCAAGCTCCGATACGCCGGAACGGGGCGTGAAAAGGAATTTCCGTCCCGTCATAGTCCGGCCTTCCATAAAATGGCCGGCCTTCAGATCGTGATGCCACCAGCTTATTCCCGCATAGGCCCTGAAAAAAGCGTCCCTGAATTTTACCGCCTCCTCCATCGTCATGTCCACGCCATAGGATTGTGCCGCATACTGCTGCAGCCCTGCGGCGCCCATCCCGAAGATCAACCCGAAATTCACCGCTTTTGCCGCCTGCCGCTGCGCCGCAGTCACTTTTTCCGGCGAAGTATCGGAAACAAGGGATGCGGTAAGCCGGTGCAGATCCTCTCCTTTTGTATAGGCGCTTTTCATCCGCACATCTCCTGAAATCTGGGCGGCCACCCGCAGCTCAATCTGGGAATAGTCGGCAAGGACAAGGGTACGCCCCTCCGGCGCCCGGAAGCAGCTGCGGAAACGGGTTTCCCTTGGGATTTGCTGGATATTCGGCCCCCAGCAGCACATTCTTCCGCTGTAAGCGCCGATCTGACCGTATTTTGGGTGCAGCCTGCCCGTAACCGGATGGATCTGCGCCGGCAGGGGATGCAGGAAACCGGAAAGCAGCTTGGCATATTTCCGGTATTCGGTAAGCGCCTTCACCAGCGGATGATTATGATAAGGAGCCAGGCTGTAACGAGAGGTGGAGGATACCTGAATGCCGTTTTTTTTCAGAAGCTTAAGGACATAAGCATTGCTGTCAAAATTCACATCCAGGGCCTCCTCCCCGCCCCAGAGCGTCAGCTGATAGGAAGGCTCTCCGCTGTAAGCATAAAGCGCCTGCAATGCCATCTCATATTGATTCTGTATATCTGTACATAAATGTTCCCATTGCCCCAAATCCAGGGAAATCCCGTCATACTCCGCCCGGGCCAGAGCCGGCGCACAGGCAAATTCGATATCGGCAATCCGTTCCAGGCCGTTCTCTCTGAGCCGGCCAGCAAGACAATCCCAAAGCTGCAGCAAAATACGGGAATCCGATGCGGCATAGGCCAGCTGCGAATCGGACAGCGCCCCGCTCCAATCCCCCGTCTGTTCCGTTTTATCCAGCGAAACGCCCAGATAATGGGAAGCCACCGCCGCCAGATTCACCTTACGAGGCCCTCCGCAGGGCCTCAGCAGCTCCGCTGCCAGCATGGTGTCCCGGATATTTTCCGGCAGGATCCCTTCTCCGCGCAGAAACTGGAGATCGAATTTGGCGTTGTGGAATATTTTCCCCGAATCCCCCTCAAGCACTTCCTTCAGGAACGCCCTTCCCCTGGAGTCCTCCAAAAAAGGAACACAGTCAATTAAGAGCACCGGCATCCCTGCCGCCCCAATCTGCACCAGCCGCAGCTGATCCCGATGTGCATCCAGCCCTGTGGTCTCCGTATCCACAGCCAGCAATCCGGCATTTTTCAGCCTGTTCAGATACGGCACCCCTTCTTCCGGCGAACGAACCACTGTAAATTCCATAGCTTCCCCTTTCCCGCTTCCCCTCCTCCCATTATACCAGCACTGTCCTATGCCGGCAACCGCTTTTGCAAACATATGTTCTAATTTCTTTTTACTTTCACCGGAGGAATAAACAGCAGGTGATACACCAGCACAATTTACAATATATACAGTTCTTTTTCCGTATTTTATCCCTGCTGCGCTTCGTATAATAAAAGAAAGGCTGTTTATGCAGCGCACGGAGCTTTCACACTTCAAGGAGGGAGTACCTATGGAACATCTGTTTCAGGCTATCAACAACATTTTTGACTTCGTCATCCCGGTATCTGACTTTTTCTGGGACTTTCCCACGAACTTCAGCTGGTATGCATCCATTCCTGTTCTCGGCAATTTTTCCCTGGCAGTCATCCTTCTTATCGGGTCAGGTATTTACTTCACCCTGAAAACGGGATTTATCCAGGTAACCCATTTCGGCAGGGGGATACGGATTCTGACCCGGAAAAAAAAGGAGGAAATCGGAATTTCTTCTCTCGCTGCTTTTTTCCTGAGTTCTGCCATGCGCGTGGGGCCGGGTAATATCCTCGGAGTGACGGGAGCTATTGCCGTAGGAGGCCCGGGGGCCTTATTCTGGATGTGGGTTTCCGCTTTCTTCGGCATGGCAACGGCTTATACGGAAGCGGTACTGGCGCAGATTTTTAAAGAACGGAAAAATGAGGAGTTTGTGGGCGGACTTCCCTTCTATGGTAAAGTCCTGCTGGGTAATAAGCTCTGGGCCGGAATTGCCCTTTCCCTGATGTATATCATATACGCCATGTGCTGCCTGCCGGCCCAGGGTTTTAACGTGGTCAGTTCCATCGGGCAGATGGCGGAAATCGCCACCGGCTCTTCCCTGGAGGGCACCTCCATATTTTATTATGTGGTATCGCTGCTGCTCATCGTAATAACCGCCTATATCGCCTTCGGCGGCATCCGTAAGGTTACCAGGGTTACCGACAGGCTGGTCCCTGTGATGGCTGTCGTATATGTTGCCGTGGTATTTGTATTGATCCTTCTTAACCTGCATTCCGTACCCTATTTCTTCGGGGCCGTATTCAGCGGGGCCTTTACCCCTGAGGCCATATTCGGGGGTGTGTTCGGAACGGTTCTTGTCCAGGGTGTGAAAAGGGGACTGATGTCCAATGAAGCGGGCCAGGGAACTATTACCATGGCGGCAGGCGCTGCCAGCACCAGCCATCCCTGCGAACAGGGCTGTGTACAGTCCATCGGTGTCTTTCTGGATACCATGGTCATCTGTACACTCACCGGATTCGTGGTAGTCATGGCACACATATGGACCGGAAGCGGAGCCGAAGCCTGGTTCGCCCTGGACAGACTTCCCAAATTCCTGGAATCCGCCAAGGTACTCACACCGGGCACGGCCATGAACGCCATTGTCGCTTTCCTGCTCACCTTCTGTTTCTGCCTGTTCGCATTTACCTGCCTGGTGGGCATGATTTCCTTCAGCGAGATCGCTGCCAACCGGATCAGCACCCGGAAACGGGTGATTTACGCGGTCCGCATTATAGGTATTCTCATCACGGCTTTTGGCATTGCCTGTTCCCTTGCGGGTATCGAGCTGGGGAATCTGTGGGCTATCTCCGACCTTGGGAATATCCTTATCGTATTTGCCAATATCCCCCTGCTTTATCTGGGGGCAAAATGTGTATTCAAAGCCACGGCCCATTTCAAAAAAGATGACGGAAGCGCTTTTGATTCTTCTGTTATTGGACGCAGCTGTCCTTATTGGGATCAAAAAAAACAAAACTGAAGCTGCTTTCCATACGAGTCCCATATACACGCGAACCCCCGATGTTTTCAAAAAACATCGGAGGTTCCTTTTTTTGTTTTTCCGTTTTACTAACCTGCATACGGCCATGTAAAGCCGGATTTAGATATTTATTGTATATATATTTTTACAAATAATATTTAAAGTATATATATTCTGTCAATAAATATTAATCGTATATTGAAAGATAACTTCCATATTTATAGTCTGTAATGGGAGGGCAAAACTATGGATACTATTACAAAATTAGTAGGGGCAAGGATACGGGGATTTCGTAAAGAAAAGCGTTTAAGCCAGGAAGAGCTGGCAGAAAAATGCAGTCTGCATCCCACTTATATCGGCCAGCTGGAAAGAGGGGAAAAGAATCCCACCATTGAAAGCGTTATGAAAGTTGCAGACGGGCTGGAAATTCCCATCGACCAGCTTTTTATAAACATTCCGTGCTCCAACAGACAGGCAATGGATTATATCCCGGACCGTATCATGTACCTGGTGGCCGAGATGTCACCAAAAGAACAGCGGATTATTTATGATCTCATTATCCAGGCGCTGAAGTTGCGCAGTTAAAAAAACGGATGCCATGCTCTTAATCATCTTATATCCAAAAAAGCCGCAGGAGAATTTCGCGCCACCCCACGCGAAACTCCTGCGGCTTCCTTATTCATATAACTTTATTATGCAAAGGGATTCTCAGTCGGATACATCATTCCCTTAGGCTGATTGAAGTTGATTTCATCCGTTTCCACACCGATATATTTGAATACTTCATACAGTGCTTTTCCGAAATGTCCGAAAGCAACCGCACCGTGGTGAGGATAATTCTTCTCAACCAGTACATGACGGTAGAAACGTCCCATTTCAGGGATTGCGAATACGCCGATTCCGCCAAAGGAACGGGTTGCAACAGGCAGGACTTCACCCTGCGCAATATAAGCGCGCAGCTTGGCATCTGCGGTGCTCTGCAGACGGTAGAAGGTAATATCTCCCGGGATGATATCTCCTTCGAGAGTTCCCTGGGTTACTTCTTCCGGAAGGTTTCTTGCCATGATAAGCTGATATTTCATCTCGCAGAAGGACAGCTTGCTGGATGCGGTATTTCCGCAGTGGAAGCCCATGAAGGTATCTTTCTGTGTATAATCATATTTACCTTTGATATCCGTATCAAACATATCGGCAGGCACCGTATTGTTGATATCCAGCAGGGTAACCACATCATCGCTGACTACGGTTCCGATGAACTCGCTGAGGGCTCCGTAAATATCAACTTCACAGGATACCGGAATTCCTCTCTTCGTAAGGCGGCTGTTTACATAGCAGGGAACGCAGCCGAACTGTGTCTGGAATGCAGGCCAGCATTTTCCGGCAATAGCAACGAAATCACGGCTTCCCTTATGTTCTTCAATCCAGTCAAGCAGCGTCAGTTCATACTGAGCCAGTCTGGTTAAAATTTCAGGCTTCTTGTTTCCGGTTCCCAGTTCTTCTTCCATATCCTTCACTACTTCCGGGATTCTCTCGTCTCCGGCATGTTTGTTAAAGGCTTCGAACAGATCCAGTTCGGAATTTTCTTCAATTTCCACACCCAGGTTAAACAGCTGCTTGATAGGTGCGTTGCAGGCCATAAAGTCTTTCGGACGGGGGCCGAAGGAAATGATTTTCAGGTTCTTCAATCCGATGACAGCTCTTGCGATGGGCGCGAACTCTGCGATCATGTCCGCACATTCGGAAGCGGTTCCCACCGGATATTCCGGAAGATATGCTTTCAGGTTACGAAGCTTCAGGTTATAGCTGGCATTCAGAACACCGCAGTAAGCGTCGCCTCTGCCGCCAACCAGATTGTCTCCGGTTTCCTCCGCCGCAGCCACTACCATAGCCGGTCCGTCAAATTCCTTGATCAGCAGGGTTTCCGGTGTTTCCGGCCCGAAGTTGCCAAGATAAACCACAATGGCATTGCAGCCGGCTTCCTTTACGTCAGCCAGGGCTTTTCTCATATCAATTTCATTTTCGATACATACAGGGCATTCATACAGGCCATCCCCATATTTCTCCTTGTAAGCTGCAACCACCGCTTTTCTTCTGGATACAGATAAATCCATAGGGAAGCAGTCACGGCTTACCGCTACTACAGCGATTTTTTCTTTCGGCATGTTGTTCATGTCTTTCCTCTCCTTCCGCGGCCTCAGGCCGCATTAAAATAAAGGGGGAAGAAGCAGCTGGCTGCTTCTTCTCTGGGACACAGCGTGTCCCATGCTCTCCTTCCGCGGCCTCAGGCCGCATAACCTATTACTTTACGCAGATATTTTCACCCTTCAGACCAATATGGCAGCCTTCCGGGAGTCCGCCCTCGGCATGGCCGATAAGCCATTTGTTCTTTGCCGTAATCAGAGCGTCTTCTCCGCCTGCATAGTGATTCTCATCCAGAGGAAGATTGGTTCCGTCCGGAAGGATGATCGCACAGCGGAATCCTTCTTCCCCGCTGTTGCAGGGCGCATAATGCAGAGTTGTTGCATACAGCTCCACCGCGACTCCCTTGGGAAGCAGGAATGCCTCCACCTTAGAGGTATCGTAGGTGTAGCCTTCCCCGATATCCGCCTGCCATCCGAGCAGCAGGATCAGATCCGATGCAGCAACATCAATTTCAGAGGTTCTGTGATATTCCAAAGCGTTCAGCTTATAGTTATTTCCATTGCAGAACCCTATCTGGATAGGCATTTCGCCATAGGACACATCCTGTACTTCCTTATATACAGGCAGCGCTTCCAGCTGCGGAACACTGGGTTCATATACCACTTCAGCGGTACATGGGGTCTTTTCCAGTTCCTCCACAAGAGCTGTAAAGTCCACATTTTCCACTACCTTTCCGTATTTCCGGAAGGCGGCGTCCGTCACTTTTTTAATTTCCATCCTTCTTTCCTCCTTTCCTTTATTCCAGCCATTTAGAAATGGCATTGGATACTTTAAATGATTTTATCAAAAAGCTCCCTGCATGCGGGATATATCTGCCTGAACTGCTGATATCGCTCTTCGTATCTGGCGGTAAGCTCCGGATCCGGTTCCACTGTTCCCACTACCTTAACCAGCTTATCTGCCGCTTCTTCCACACTTGCGAATTCCCCGCAGCCTACTGCCGCCAGAATGGCGCCGCCGTAGCCCGGTCCTTCTTCGCTTTCAATCATATCCACCTTGATTCCCAGCACATTTGCCATAATCTTCTTCCACAGAGGGCTCTTGGCGCCTCCGCCGCAGATTTTGGTCCTTTCAATGCGGATACCCAGGGATTTAGCCACCTCAAAGGAATCCCTCAGGGCAAAAGCAACCCCTTCCAGTACCGCCTGCGTCATATCGGATCTTGTGGTATCCATCGTCATCCCGATAAAGGTTCCCCTTGCATTGGGATTGTTATGAGGAGAACGCTCTCCCATCAGATAAGGAAGGAAGAACACATGGTTTTCTCCCAGACCGGTAATCTCCGCCTGTTCCTTCGCATAATCGCCGGTTCCGATAATATCGTCCATCCACCATTTGTTGCAGGATGCGGCGCTGAGCATGCAGCCCATCAGATGATACTTGCCGTCCGCATGGGCAAACGCGTGCAGCGCATTGTTGCTGTCCACGCAGAAGCTTTTGGAGGAGATAAAAACCGTTCCGCTGGTTCCCAGGGAAATATTGCACATCCCATCACCTACGGTACCCGTTCCCACAGCGGCGGCCGCATTGTCTCCGGCGCCGGCAATTACATTCACCTCAGAGGAAAGACCCAGCTCCTGTGCGATTTCAGGGAGCAGGCTGCCCACCACCTCATAGCTTTCAAAGACATCCGCCAGCTGTTCCCTGCGGATTCCGCAGATATCACACATTTCTTCCGACCAGCAGCGGTTCTTCACATCAAAAAGCAGCATGCCGGAGGCATCGGATACATCCGTACAGTGTACGCCGGAAAGCTTGTATGCCAGATAATCCTTGGGCAGCATGATCTTTTCTATTCTTGCAAAATTCTCAGGTTCTTTGTTTTTCACCCACAGCACCTTGGGTGCGGTAAAGCCCGCAAATGCGATGTTGGCCGTATATTCCGACAGCTTATCCTTGCCTATCACCTGGTTCAGATAATCGGTTTCCTCACCGGTTCTGCCGTCATTCCAGAGAATCGCAGGACGGATTACCTTGTCCTCCTTATCCAGAATAACGAGTCCATGCATCTGTCCGCCGAAACTGATGCCTGCTACCTGTGACTTGTCACAATCCGATACCAGTTCCTTTAATCCTGCCATGGTCTGCTCAAACCAATCCTCCGGCTTCTGCTCAGACCAGCCCGGATGAGGGAAAAACAAAGGGTATTCCTTTGACACAATCTTCCTGATCGCTCCCTTTTCATCCATCAGCAGCAGCTTTACCGCCGATGTTCCAAGATCCACGCCTATGTATAACATTCTGCGCCTCCCGTCCTTTCTTCTCCTGTTTAACGTATTATTGTTTAGCTGCCCGGCATTTCCGTTTTCCTGACACCTGCCGGATACCGGCAGCCTAAGAGAAACCGGGCATGGCCACATACGGCAGCCCCGCCTTACGTGCCCGTGCACGTTACTTTCATGATAAATGATTTTCATCCAAAAATCAATGGGGATTATAAATTTCGTAAAAATACACAATCTATCGCCGTTTTCACAGGTTCTGCGCCCTTCTTTTTGTGGATTCTGCCGTTTTGTGTTGCACGCACACGGTTTCCAGGGTTCCCAAATTGACTTTGCCCTCTATTTATGTTACGGTAAATGAGAATGAAGCATAACACGGAAGCAGAGGTGAACAAGACATGGCTACAATAAAGGAAATTGCCGAACTGGCCGGCGTCTCCCGCGGCACGGTGGATCGCGTCCTGAATAACCGCGGCGCGGTGAATCCCCGGACCGCCCGGAAAATTCTGGAAATCGCACAGGCCCTTGATTATAAGCCCAATAAAGCAGGCATTGTCCTTGCCGCCCAGAAGAAAAACCTGAAAATCGGCGTCATTCTGTTTGACACGGGAAATCCTTTTTTTGACGATGTGCTCGAGGGCGTGAACCGGAAATCCCAGGAGCTTGGCGGCTATAACTGTTCCGTACTTGTCACCAGGGTGGGGTTTGATCTTACGGCGCAGCTGGATGCCATGGATGAAATGGTATCCCAGGGCGTGAGCGGCATCGTGCTCTCTCCCTATAATGACCCTCTCATCTCCGATAAAATAAATGAACTGGACGGCCGGGGTATTCCGGTCATCACCACCAATACCGACATCGAGAATTCAAGCAGACTTGCCTATGTAGGCTGCAATTTCTACCGTTCCGGGGAAACGGCAGCAGGCCTGATGCATTTAATTGCGGGAAACGAAGTCTACGCCGGCATTGTCACCGGTTCCTCCAAGGTGCTCTGCCATACGGACCGGATCGCCGGCTTCCGCGACCGGATAGAATCCCATTACCCGGGTATCCGCATTGTGGGAACCATCGAGAACAGCGATGACGAATTTGAAAGCTATGACCGTACCCTGGCCCTGCTGAGAGAGCATCCGGAAATCAACGCCCTTTATTTTGCTGCGGGCGGTGTCTACGGCGGCTGCCGTGCAGTGCTTGCCGCAGGCAGGAAGGATATTACGATTATATCCTGTGATAAGGTTTCCACCACAAGGGACATGGTGCTTCAGGGAGTTATCGCCGCCACGATCTGCCAGCAGCCGCTCATACAGGGCACAAAACCCCTGGATTTGCTGTTTTCCTGCCTGACCACCGGGGAAAAGCCGGAAAAAGAATACCACTACACCACCGTGGACATCCGTATCCGTGAAAATATATAAAAGCAACGGGGACACGCTCCCCCGGCCATCCTTATGTTCAAAACAGCCCTTATACCGTACAGCACATTCGGTATAAGGGCTGTTATCTATCTTCCCCGGACGGCACCGGCCGCCCAGAAAATAACGTACAGGACGATATCCACAATAACAATGCTCGCTCCCGCCGGGGTAGCCAGCAGGAAAGAGACCGTCATCCCCAGCACGAAGCTGATGACGGAAAGTGCCACCGAACACAGAATCACACTCCGATAGCATTTGCAGACCCGCATGGCGGTCAGCGCCGGGAAAATGATCAGGCTGGATATGAGAAGCGCTCCCATCATCCGCATGCCCAGCACTACCGTAACCGCCGTAAGCACAGCCAGAAGCATGTTGTACAGCCCTGTGCGTATCCCGGTCGCCCTGGCAAAAACCGTATCAAAGGTCACCGCAAATATCTTATCATAAAAGAACAAATACAGCACGAGCACAATAACCGACAGCACTGCACTCAGCACCACATCACTTTTGCTCATAGCCAAAATAGATCCGAACATATAGCTGTTCAGATCGGAGTTCATCCCTGTGGTAACAGAAACTACCATCACCCCCACTGCCAGCGCCCCCGTGGAAATCATGGCAATGGCCGCATCCCCCTTCAGCCTGCCGCTGTCACTCAGACGCAGCAGCACAAACGCCGCCAGAATCACCACCGGAACAGCCACTGCAAGAGGCGCCATATGCAGCGCGGAAGCCACCGCCAAAGCGCCGAAGCCCACATGGGATAGCCCGTCCCCTATCATGGAATATCGCTTCAGCACCAGGCTGACCCCCAGAAGGGACGCACATAACGACACCAGAATACCCACCAGGAATGCCCGCTGCATAAATGGGTAAGAAAACATTTCCCCGATATATTCAAGCATCTGCCAGACCTCCCAGAAATTTTTTTCCAAAGCTGCTCTTCCCGTAATCCTTCGTTGTTCCGAAGAAATACCCGCTGTGGGAAAGATGAAGGATATGATCCGCGTGCTCCACCGCTTCCCGGATATCATGGGAAACCATGATAATGGTAATCGCGTGCTTTTTGTTCAGGTTATCCAGCACGCCGTAAAATTCTTCCGTAGCCACCGGATCCAGACCTGTTGCCGGTTCATCCAGCAAAAGCAGCCGCTTCGTGGCGCACAAAGACCGGGCAAGCAGAACACGCTGCCTCTGACCTCCCGATAAATCCTGAAAACTTTTATTCTTCAGATCACTGATATTTAAAAGCGACATATTACCAAGCGCCCTTTTCTTCTCCTCCGGACCGAAACCGGGCCGCAGCCCTCTGCTGTTCAGGCATCCGGACAAAACCACCTCATACACCGAGGCCGGAAAATCCCTCTGCACCGCATCCTGCTGCGGGACATAGCCGATTTGGGCGGACTTCAGCCCGTCCCCTGCGGTGATCGTGCCCCCGGAGGGCTTTTTCAGTCCCAGCAGCCCCTTCATCAGGGTCGTTTTCCCCGTTCCGTTCTCTCCGATAATACACAGATAATCCCCGGCATCCACCTGAAAGCTCAATCCCGACACCACGATCTGGTTTTCATATGAAAAAGCGACATCCTTGCAAACGATATATGACATTCGATCGATTCCTTCCCAGCCTCCCGGCCCTGCCTGTTTTTCCACGCCTCCCTTTCCGCCCGTCTGTTACCTTACGGAGGGCGGCATATCTTCATCCGTTAAGAGCTTTATCCAGCTGTACCAGGTTCTGTCTCATCAGGGACAGGTAGGTTTCTCCCCGTTCCATCTCCTCCCGGGTCAGCGTATGGCAGGAATGAAGCATTGCCGTTTCTGTTCCCGTCACCTCTGCGATGGCTTCAGCCACCTTTCCGTTGGAAAGTTCCAGACGGAATACCACCGGGATCTGTTCCTCCTCCACTTCATCCGTAAGAAAAGCAATGGTAGCGGCGCTGGGTTCCGTTTCCGAGCTGCAGCCCGGAAACGCGGCATAATAGGAAAGGCCGTAATTCCTCACGAGATACAGAAACGGGAAACGATCCCCGAATACCAGCGTATGGCGCTTCGCCTGTTCCGTTACCTCCCGGTAATCTGCGTCAAGCTGTTCCAGTTCTTCCAGATAATCACCCGCATTTTTCTCATAGACAGCCGCTCTTTCCGGATCCAGGGAAATCAGGGTATCTCTTATTTTTTCCACGAGTAGAATGGCATTGGCGGGAGAGGTCCAGACATGTTCGTCATACTCCCCTTCCTCCAGATGCGTTCCCTGTTCCGCTTCCAAAGCAGCGGAAAATTCTTCCCCGCGGCCTTCGTGGTCATGTCCGTCATGATAATGGCCTCTTGTCTGCATCCCCTCCAGGGACTCCTCCTCCAGAGGATCCACCCAGGAAAGGAGGCTGTAGGAGCGAACCTCCGCGTCGTTCCCCTTCAGAAGCTCCTCCACCCATACATCCGACTCGCCTCCCGCATACAAAAACAGATCGCTTTCCGTGATCCGGATAATATCCCTGGGGGTCGGTTCATAGGAATGGGCTTCCATTCCCGGCTTCAGAAGCATATTCACTTCCACATAGTCGCCCCCTATCCGGCGGACAAAATCAAAGGGCGGGAAAATCGTGGTTATTACCTGTACCTTCGGCCTGCCGTCAGGAGCTGTGTCCTGCGCCGTTTCTCCCTGGCCGTAACGGCCGCAGCCGGCCAGCAGCAACAGGGAAAGCACAAACACAGCGCACATCATTCCTGTCCGTTTTTTCTTCATTTTTTTCCTTTTTTCCTATAATCAACAGCGGATTGTTTCAATTCTTCCAATGTGTCATGGAATTTATGGGAGGTCATGGTCGGATTGCCCTTCAGCATATTCCGCTTAAAGAAGCTGCGGATAAAGGACTGCTGTTTTTCTTCTCCCACACGTCTGTCGCCCACAAACTTGTCACGCAGCTCCATAATCTCCTCTTTTTTCTCCCGAAGAAGCTCGGAACCGGGAAACGCATCCCTGATCTGCAGGAAAGTATCCTCTATGGCGCCGATAAGCTCCTCCCTGCGTTCTTCCCGTTTTTCTCTCTTGGTTTCCAGTTCGTTGCTGGCTACCGCGATGATGACATCCAGACGCTTCTGCATGCGCTCCAGCTCCTGCTTGGCCTGCTCTGCCTTGATAAGGATATCCCGCAGATCCATAGCCGCCTGGAAGGAGGTAGCAAAGTCTGCAATGAAAAGCACGGAAATAACCGCCACCAGCAGAAGCAGGACCCGGGAAGGTATCATCATGGCCAGGCTCTCCACGGGCTTATGGATAAGCTGGGTCATCAGGATGGTGAGAAGCCCCCAGCAGAGAGTGGACTCCAGGCATATCTGTCCCCGGAAATTCAGTTTTTTATGGGAATAGTCCCAATAACGGACCTTAAAAAGAGCCTCCATGATTACACCGGTCACATACTCCAGAACGGTAGCACCAATACAGCCCGCAATATATATCCCCACCAGATTTCCCTTCATTGGGCTTGATACCAAAAGCATCATAATTGCCCCGGAACCATACAACGGAAGGAACGGCCCGCGGATAAACCCTCTGTTTACCAGTTTCTTCTGGCAGATGGATACATATGCAGATTCAAAACACCATCCGAAAAAGCAGTAAAAATAAAAAAAGAACATCCACTGCGACAGCGTATAATGATACATTTCTATCTTCCTCCTCTGTGCCTTCCGTTACCGGTATACTCCCGCGGAAACGTTCAGCCTGCCCTTTTTCGTTTCCCCGATGGCACCGTAATAAAGAAATCTTCCATATCCCCTGGCGCTGACCATATCCCCGTTTTTCAGCGGACAGCTGTTGTTTTCACACAGCCTTCCGTTCACAAACACTTTTTTTGTACGGAACAGCTCCAGGCTCTGGTTCCGGGAAAGCTGCCAGAGCTTTGCCAGAACGGCATCCACCCGCTCGCTGGAAACGATGAGGGAAAGCTTCTCAGGCTCCCTTACCGGAACCTCCATCCCTTCTTCCACCCTCTCACAGCGTACACTGGTATGTTTCACCTTATTCATGTTTTCACAGATATAGGGAGCTATCCGCTGCGTACAGTAAAGGAAGGCGGTCCTTCCTTCCAGGAAAATATCACCCACCGTACTTCTGTCAATCCCCAGATTCATCACCGCACCCAGGAAATCCCTGTGTGTGAAATTATCCGCAAATTTTTCCAGCAGAGGACTGATTTTCAGGGCTTCCACGGGAAAAGGCTCCTCATAGCCCAGTTCCTCCGGGGATCCAAACCTCGCCATCTGTCTTTCACAGCCTTCCCCGCCTCCGAAAAGGCGGAAGGCATAGCCCTTGCTGCCGTTCATTGTCTCAAATAAGGCTTCCTGCTCCGCCATGGACAGGAAGCCTGTGAAGGTAAAGATACTCTGTGCATATGATTTCTCTGCCAGTTCCAGAAAACGTTTCTTTAACTGCAGCAGTTCTTTATCTGTTTCCGCCGACATTCCTATCTCCTAAACGAAGCTGATGACTTTATCTTTGGGTGCCTTTGCCTTCACCACACTGGTGGCGTGAAGGACCGGTCCTTCCCCGCCGTAATCCGCCCAAAATTCCTTTTCCACCCTGGCCGTCACCTTCACCCAGTCCTGTTCCCGGAAATTATCCGCTTCCTTGGCTATACAGACAAAGCCAAGGAATGCCATGTCGTCGGCGCAGCAGGTCATAGCCATACGGCCCGGCACAAAATGGTTCTTCGGGAAGCCGTCCGGTTTCATGACCATAGCGGTAAACTGCACATTTTTACCCACATAACGATCCAGATGATCCAGGGAATCAATATACCAGATACCATAGCCCATGTCATCCAGCACAATGGGATCACCGTTTAAGTCGAAGGGAAGATCCTCTTCGAATATTTCATCAATTTCCCCATTGCTGTCTTCAAATATAATATCCGCCTGCTGGTTAATCGCTTTCACGTTCCGCTTATAACTGTTGAGATCCTCAATACCGTCGCAGCGGTTAAATATAATCATTTCCGAATTGCGCAGCATCTCGGCGAGAAGAGATTTCATATTGGTAAAATACATGGAAAAGGTGGAAGCGTCAATGGTCGTGATCTGCTGTTCCACACGCCAGTGCCAGGGCATCTTCATGTTTTTAAAATTCCACATGCCGTTGTATTCAATAATAATTCTCTCCGGCTTCACCTTTTTCTCAAGCTCCAGAAGCTTGTCCGGCGTAAAATCCTCCTCCTGCTCTATCATTTCCAAACAGGAATTGCTGCGTGCAAGCAGGGCCGGATCGTATTCATTCTCCCCTTCCTCGCAGAGGATGATCAGGGTTTTCCCCTTTATCCGGAAATAAGGCTGCTCCAATGTATAGGTAATAAATTCGGTCTTTCCGCTCTCCAAAAAGCCGTTGATAACATATACAGGTTTCATCGTCTACCCTTCCTGTCTGCGGCTTGTACACAGACATCTTAATTCTTTTTCGCAAACAGCTCCTCCAGAGCCATTTCGTTCAATCCGGAGCCGATAACACAGAACTTACCGGTCACATCCGGCTTTCCTTCACGCACATTGCTTTCTCCGGGTACATAATCAAAGTATACCCAGCTGCCGTCTCCCGCAGACACCATTCCTTTTGCCCGGAGCACAAATCCATACTTCTTTTCATCCTCCAACTCTTCCAGAATGCCGGATATCTCTTCCTGCGTATAGGAAACAGGCGTCTGCAGCCCCCAACTGGTAAACACCTCGTCCGCATGATGGTGGCCGTGATGATCGTGGCCGCAGCCACAGCTGCATTCCTCCCCGTGGGTATGCTCATGCCCCTCATGATGGTGGTCATGATCGTGATCGCAGCCGCATTCTTCCCCATGGTGATGGTCATGATCATGGCCGCAGCTGCATTCTTCCCCGTGGTGATGGTCATGATCATGGCCGCAGCTGCATTCTTCCCCATGATGATGTTCATGCCCTTCCAGCACTTCCTCCATCAGTTGTTTTTCCAAATCCACGCCGCCTTCAATGGTTGACAGGATATCTGCCCCATTCAGCTGAGCTAAAGGGGTGGTGATAATAACCGCCCTGCTGTTGTGCTCACGGATCAAAGCCACCGCCTGCTCTACTTTAGCAGGAGAGGCCACATCGGTCCGGCTCAAAATAATCGTTCCTGCATGTTCAATCTGGTTAATGAAAAATTCACCGAAATTCTTAATATACAGTCTGCACTTTGAGGCATCCACCACCGCTACTGCGCTGTTTAAGGTCACTTCGCCGCCCATATCCACATTCTGCACCGCTTTGATTACATCGGAAAGCTTGCCCACGCCGGAGGGTTCAATGAGAATCCTTTCGGGATGATAGGTTTCCATGACTTCCTTCAGGGATGTCCCGAAATCTCCTACCAAAGAGCAGCAGATACAGCCTGAATTCATCTCCTTAATCTCTATGCCTGACTCTTTCAGGAAGCCACCGTCTATGCCGATTTCCCCGAATTCGTTTTCTATCAGCACCACCTGGCTTCCCGCCAAAGCTTCCTTTAAAAGCTTCTTGATTAATGTCGTCTTTCCTGCTCCCAGGAATCCTGAGAAAATATCTATTTTTGTCATATTACACCTCTTTCTCCGTTCCGGCGCAGCGGGCTGCCGTGCATAAGCTCCCTATCAGACTGCTGTGTTCCGCCTTAACGGCCTGCTGTTTAAAAAAAATACCCCAATGCTATAATAAGAGCAAAAAGCATCCTCTATATTTTGCCCCGTTTTCTTTCTCTTGTCAACCCGCACACCATCCGCATTCTGTTTTAATGATAAATATTTATAACAGCCTGACGGCTCTGCACATTAGCTGCGGTGCGCGATCTCAGCCGGCCCCCGGCCGATACTCCTCCGTATTCCTTTTCACACCGAATATTTCTTCATACCCTTCGTTTACGGTTTCCATGGAAAAAGCAGCTGTATTGCTTCCGCTGCCGCCTCCCACCATTCCCACAAGGTTGCCGTAACAGTCAAATACCCCGCCGCCGGACATACCCGGCCGGGATTCGCATTCCAGTACCATGATATCCGCTCCGAATTCTTCCCGGTACCAGGCTTTCTCCTTCAGCGTTCCTGTCCGGAGCTGATCCCCGATCCCGTTTTCCGAGCAGCCAAGCACCAGCAGACGGCTGCTCTGATCCAGGGTATCGAAGATCCGCTGGTGAAGGCTGGCCACGGCCGCCTTCTGCTCCTCTTTTTCCAGAAGTGAAATCGGAACCGTCACAAATCCCATATCTTTCTGCGCGCAGATTCCCGCCGTCTCCCCGGATAATTCCTTTCCTCCCGGGAAAATAACCCGGGGAAGCGCCCCTTCCTTCAGCAGATGCCCGGAAGTCACTATGACAAGCTGCTCCTCATTCCCATCCCACAGGATACCGCTGCCGAAATAAACGGTGCCGGTGCCGCTGACTTCCACCTCCAGCCTTACGATACTCTGTTCGGCTATTTCACGGGCTTTCTCTTCATTCTCCCCCTCCAGGCTTCCGGCAAAAACGATCCGTTCCCCGCCCTCATCCTCCAAACCTTTCTTTATCTGTGCCGGCCCCGTCCCGTTTTCCCCGCAGCCTGCTGCCAACAGGACAGCGGCCGCTCCCAGAAGAACCGGCAAGTTCCATCTTCCTTTATTTTTCATCTTTACCCCGCATTGTCATTTGCAAACAATACTATCTTTCCCGTTACCGTTCAAAAAGAAAAGAACAGGCCAGTGTCCTGTTCTTCCTGATGGAAGCCGGATACCCATGACAACCGGGATCCGGTTTAATTGAAAATAAGCAAAACTGTAAGCCGGGTTATGTCGAGAATAATCATCTATCTAGGACTGCTGTTGCCGGCAGCCTCAAGCGACCTACCTGAAAGCAGGCCGGGCAAGCCTGTTGCTCTCTGTTTGGTCTTGCTTCGGATGGGGTTTACATGTGCCCCGTCTGTTACCAGACGGGCGGTAGTCTCTTACACTGCCTTTCCACCCTTACCAGGCTTTCCCCGAAGGGAGAAACCCTTTCCGCCAAAGGCGGGGCGGTATATTTCTATTGCACTGGCCTTGGAGTCACCTCCACCGGACGTTATCCGGCATCCTGCCCTGCGAAGCCCGGACTTTCCTCACCTGCCGTATTCCCGAAAGAAACGGTCAGCCGCGATTATTCATTTTACTTACTTCCTGCGTGTTCAAAGAATTACCTTTCAGGCAAATGCACGGCACACTCTGAACGGTAACACCATATAACCATATATACTATATCTTTTTTTCTTCCGCTTGACAAGCCTAAAAATCAAACAGGGTCATCTGTTTCCCGGCCAGCTTGTCCTCAAAGCGGTACAGATACCTGAAAATTTCATCGCTGTCACAGACGATCCCCTGCTCGCTGCACACGCTGCGGACCAGCCTCATAAGCCCGGCCCGGTTCGGGGAAGGCACCTCGTACGCATCCCCGTAGGTTTTCACATATTTTTCCCGGAGGCCCGGAAAATGCGCGTCGAGCTTCCGGTAAAAATACTGCCGGTCGCCGTCCCGCAGGGTGACTCCCATCCCGAACGTAAGAATCCCGTAGGTTTTCGCCCGGCTGCAGTATTCCAGCAGTCCGCGGATATTCTCCTGTGTATCGTTGATAAAAGGCAGGATCGGCGTCATCCAGCAGACGGTGGGAATCCCTTCATCCCGCAGGATCTCCAATACCTCCGCTCTCCTCCTCGTCGTACATACATTTGGCTCAATCAGGCGGCACATATCTTCCTCATAAGTAGTGAGCGTCATCTGTACCACGCACTTCGTTTTACTGTTTATGCGCTTCAGCAAATCCAAATCCCGTAAAATTAAATCGGATTTCGTCTGGATGGCCGCTCCGAAGCCATATTCATCAATCAGCTCCAGGCACCTGCGGGTAAGCCCCAGCTTCTTTTCCGCATGCAGATACGGATCACTCATTCCTCCCGTACCGATCATGCATTTCTTCCGTTTACCCCGCAGCGCCTGCTCCAGCAGCTTGGGCGCATTCCTCTTTACTTCGATATCCTCAAATGGCCTGTCCGGGTGCACCTGGTAGCAGGTGCTCCTCGCATCGCAGTAAATACAGCCGTGGGAACACCCTCTGTACAGATTCATCCCGTTCCCGGCAGAAAGAATCGCCTTCACATCTACCTCGAACATCTCCCCACCTCCGCCCTGTGCTTGTCTATACGCGGAAGCAGCTGCCTCCCACAAACTCGCGGACAATGGAATTATTCGGAAGGTTTTCGCTGCTCACGCCCAGAAAATATTCCAGGAACTTAAGAAGCCGTTTGGCTTCAAAATATTCCGGCTCGTCTTTACCCACGCTGTAAAGCAAAGGCTCCGCAAACTGTTTAAGCACGGCAAGCTCATACAAAAGGGCGGAATTAAACATCGCATCCGCGCTTTCCTGAAAAGGGAAAATATTTTCCTCTTCCCCTCTGCGCACGGAAGCCCACATACGCAGGGTGTGGGTAGCGGAGGCGCCCCTGGTCCTGGCATCTCTTACCATACGCCGGATCAGCCTGCCGTCGGTTGTGGCTATCCGGTTATGATCATCCACATTCAGGCTGGTAAGGGCGCTGATATAGATTTTGTATTTGCTTTTCAAAGGGAGGGAGTGGGAAAGCTGGTCGTTAAGCCCGTGTATCCCTTCGATAACCAGGATATCATCCGGCCCGAGCTGCAGATAATCCCCCTTGTATTCCCGCAGCCCTGTTTTGAAATTGAAACGGGGCATTTCCACCCGTTCGCCTGCCAGGAGTGCCGCCATATCGGAATTAAAGGTTTCCACGTCAATCGCTTCCAGACATTCATAATTATAATTGCCGTCCTTGTCACGGGGTGTGTTTTTGCGATCCACAAAGTAATCATCCACCGCGATGGGATGGGGCACCAGGCCATGGGTTTTCAGCTGGATGGACAGGCGGTGGGAGAAGGTGGTTTTCCCGGAGGAGGACGGTCCCGCTATCATTACAAATTTTACATTGCCGCGTCTGGCAATATCTCCGGCGATCTCCGCAATTCTCCGCTCCTGGAGGGCTTCCTGTACCAGGATCATCTCCGCCAGATTCCCCTCACAGATTTTGTCGTTCAAATCCGCCACTGTCTCTATCCCCATCTGCTCCCCCCAGTTATTGGAACGGTCAAGGGTATGAAACAGCTTTTCCCTGGGTTCAAATTCCTCCAGCGTTTCCGGCTCCCAGCGATCGGGAAGCATCAGAAGCAGTCCCTTCTTATAAGGGAGCAGGTCAAAATACGGTAAATAGCTGGTATCCGGCACCATATAGCCATAATTATAATCATAATACCCGTCCAGACAATAGACATTAATATAGGAACCTCTGCGGTAGCGGAACAGCCTGACCTTATCGTCCATCCCCTGGGCTTCAAACAACGCGATGGCTTCATCCGTGGGGTATGCCTGCTTGGTAATCGGAAGCCCGGCCTCCACCATAGCGCGCATCCGCTCTTTCACCTTCGCTACAAATGAGGCATCGATCTGTTTTTCCTCTTCTCCGTCCGCCGCAGTCACTTTTTCTGCCAGAATTCCCTTCGGTATGCAGTAAAGCCCCTGACCGATGGTGAATTCCACGGAGACCTTACCCGCTCCCGGAGAGCCTGCCACATCACTTATGGCTTTTATGAGAAGCATCACGGCGCTGCGGACATAGGTGTCGTGTCCCACTCTGTCGGATAACGTCTGGAAAGCCACGGTGACATCCTTATCCACTTTTTTATGAAGTTCCTTGATTTTATTGTCCGCAACAGCAAGGATAATACGGTGCTCATATTCCTGCTGATGCTCCTGTGCCAGTCTTTCATAGGTAATTCCGTCTTCATATTCCCTGCATATGCCGTTCACCGTTACTTTTACCATATTTCGTCTCCTCTGTCCGTGGCTATTCATACCAAAAAGGTTCCTGCTGCCTTGCGGTTAAAAGATGGAGCATAGGAAGCTCCCTGCTTAAAAACTCCTTCATATAGGGCACAAAAATCTGCTCAAGTCCGAAATGTCCGGCATCTATGACCGCAAGCCCCTGTTCCAACGCGTCTATTCCGTCATGATGTCCGATATCCCCTGAGATATACACATCCGCTCCGGCATTTACCGCGCTTCGGATGTAATCGCCGCCTGATCCGGGCACAACAGCAGCCCTGCGGACCTTCCGGCCTTCCTCCCCGAATACCTTCACTCTGTCCAGATCAAAAACCTCTTTCACATAGGCGGCGCATTCCCGCAGTGTCATGTCTTCCGGCAGCACCCCTGCTCTGCCGATCCCTTCCTGGGACAGCTCATCCTCAAAAGTAATTTCCAGGACACTTCTTTCCTCCAGGCCAAGACGTTCCGCCGCCTCATCTCCCATTCCCATCACGTCAAAATTCGTATGGCAGGCATAATAGGAGATATCGTTCAGGATCAGCTTGCTAATCCGTTTCCCGGTAAAATCATCTGCCGTTATCCGTTTTTGAGGTGAAAAAATCAGGGGGTGATGGGTGAGCAGCATATCCGCTCCCGCAAGCACAGCCTGATCAATAACCGCATCTGTTGCATCCAGCGCAATCATCACCGATTCCACTTCCCGTTCCCGGCTTCCCACAAGAAGCCCCACATTATCCCAGCCTTCCGCAAAGGAAAGAGGGGAAAGTTCCTCCAGTTTCGCCATTACCTCACTGCATTTCATAGGCTTTTCTCCTTATGCCTGTAAAAGGGTTATCATTCCGTATACAGGGTAAGCAGCCGTTTCAGCAGCTGCTGTTCCTCTTCCAGCTGTGTCAGTCGCTTTCCGGTCTTATCCGGGCGGCCGTCCGCTTCCGTCAGGCCGGTTATCCCATTTAAAATACTGTCGTTTTTGTGCAGGCAGTCTTTCAGATATGCAAAAAGAACCGGATGACGGCGGATGAGCAGCCAGGAACCATATCTGTCCCCTGCCTGTTCCCATTCTTCCTCCGAAAGCTCCGGCCGGTTCCTGAAAAAAAAACGTTCTTCTTCCTTAAGCCTGCCGGCAGGAAAGCCATCCGGCAGATTTCCCAGATTCACCGCCTTCATTACGGCATAATATTTCCCTTCTTCCAAAATCATATTCTCATCCGTAATGAAATATCCTGCATTTCTCAAAGATTTTCTTACCAGCCATGGCTCCGACTGGGGCTGCAGGATAACCCAGCGCATTCCTGAAAGCTTATCCACGCCCTCTTCCAATATTTTCACCGTCAGGCGTCCGCCCATGCCTGCCGCCAGCAGCGTATCCGCTTCCGGCCTTCCCCCGCGGCAGGGAAGGCCGGAAAGTCCGTCGGAAAGTCTTACGTCTATGTATGAGGCAAGCCCGTATCTTTCCACGTGCTCCCTCGCCCTTTCCAGGGGGCCGGCGTTAACATCCATGGCAAACACATGGGGGGAAATCCCCTCCCGGATCAAATACACCGCCACATACCCATGGTCACATCCCACATCCGCAACGGTACTTCCTTTTTCCACCATAGATGCGACCATATGAAGTCTTTTTGACAATTCCATATTCTTTTTCCTTAATCCAGATAATCCTTCAGCTTACGGCTGCGGCTGGGATGACGAAGCTTGCGGAGGGCCTTTGCCTCAATCTGGCGGATACGTTCGCGGGTAACATTGAATTCCTTGCCCACTTCCTCCAGGGTTCTGGCTCTGCCGTCATCCAGCCCGAAACGCAGGCGCAGCACCTTCTGCTCCCGCTCCGTAAGCGTGCCCAGCACCTCGTTCAGCTGCTCTTTCAACAGGGAGAATGCCGCCGCGTCTGCGGGCACCGGTACATTATCATCCTGGATAAAATCACCCAGATGGCTGTCTTCCTCTTCACCGATAGGGGTTTCCAGAGATACCGGCTCCTGGGATATTTTCAGGATTTCCCTGACTCTTTCCACCGGCATGCTCATTTCTTCTGCAATTTCCTCCGGGGTAGGTTCACGCCCCAGCTCCTGCAGCAGCTGTCTGCTCACACGGATAAGCTTGTTGATCGTTTCCACCATATGCACCGGGATACGGATGGTTCTCGCCTGATCCGCAATGGCCCTGGTGATCGCCTGGCGGATCCACCAGGTAGCATAGGTGGAAAACTTATACCCCTTGGTATAGTCAAACTTTTCCACCGCCTTGATAAGGCCCAGATTTCCTTCCTGAATCAGATCCAGGAACAGCATACCCCTTCCCACATATCGTTTGGCTATGCTGACCACCAGACGCAGATTGGCTTCCGCCAGACGCTTTTTGGCTTCTTCATCACCGACTTCCATTCTCTGCGCCAGATCGATTTCCTCTTCCGCAGAAAGCAGGGGCACCTTGCCTATTTCCTTCAGATACATACGCACCGGATCTTCAATGCTGATGCCGTCGGGAACGGAAAGGTCGATATTTTCCATATCCACTTCGTCCTCTTCGGACAGGATGATTTCCTCATCGGGAATATCATCGTCATCCTCGGTGATACGCAGCACATCCACATTGCTCTGCTCCAGCAGCTCCAGCAGTTTATCAAACTGATCCTCATTCAGCTGCAGATCCGCAAAATAATCGCTGATCTCCTGGTATTCCAGAATATTTTTTTTCTTTCTGGCAACGCCGATAAGGCCTCTTACTCTTTCCAGAAATTTGGCTTCCGCCGCGGCTCTCTCTTCCGGGGTCAGCTCGCTTTCATTCTGGTTATTCGTCTTTTTTGCCTCATCCGCTTTTTCCTGTGTCTTTTTGCCCATTCTTAGTCCATCCTTCCTGCGCATGTTAATATTGTTATCCTTAATTCAGGGAAATATGCGTTTTGCTAAGTTCTTCCAGCGCCTTTTTTCCTTCAATGACGCGGTTTAACGCTTCTACATCCGTTCCAAGACGGCTGGTATTGTATTCATAACTGATTCTTTTTACAGAAACCAGGATATCATGAAAGGCTTTTTCTTTCTCTGATTGTGTCTCCGGTTCTATCAGCTTTGTATTAAAAAGGGAGGCAACCTCCCGCTGCTCTTCCTCCTCGGGAAACAGGCTGATGATTGACGCGGCGTTTAATTCACCTTTTTCCAGGCCTGCGAACAGCCTCTGTGCAACCCTTACGTATAGCTCCTCCGTAAAATCCTCCGCAGACAGAAACCGGGATATTTTCGGATAAACCTGAGGCTCCTCTACCAGCCAGGTGAGCAGCAGCCGTTGTGTCCGCCTGCTATTTTCCTCGGGCGTCACTTTTTTCTGTATGCCGGATTTGGGACGTTCCACCGGCCTGGCAAGCCCGGTCTTGGCAGCGGTGCTTCCCACCAGCTTCCGCAGATTCTCAAACCCGATATGATACTTGTCCGCCACCGCCTCTATATAATTTTCCCGTTCCACTTCCTCGGAAAAATCGCAAAGCTTTCTGGCAATCTCCCTGTGGAACCGGGTCTTGTCCTCCGGATCGGAGAGATTGAATTCTTTTTCCAGCATACGGATTTCAAACAGGAAGCTGTTTTCTGCCTGGTCGATCCGTTCCTGGAACGCTTCCTTTCCCAGGTTTTTCATAAATTCGTCCGGATCCTTGTAAGGCTCCAGGTTGATTACCTTTCCTGTCAGCCCGGACTCCTTGAGGATACCGATAGCCCGCAGCGCCGCCTTGACACCGGCGCCGTCGCTGTCATAGGACAGCAGGACTTCCCTGGTATAGCGCTTCAGCAAACCGGCCTGTCCCATGGTAAAGGCAGTTCCCAGGGATGCCACCGCCTGGTCGAAACCGGCCTGGTGCATGGCAATTACATCCATATATCCTTCACACAGAATAATATTCCCCTTACGGGAGGTTCTTGCAAAATTCAGCCCGTAAAGATTCCTGCTTTTATCAAAAACAGGCGTTTCGGGAGAGTTCAGGTATTTGGGACTTCCGTCCCCCATCACCCTGCCGCCGAACCCGATTACCCGGTGGTTGATATCCTCGATGGGAAAAATCACCCGGTTCCAGAATTTATCATACATCCCGTGCTTTTCATCCACATTGCACAGCCCCGCTTCATGGATAAGCTCCGGGGTAAAACCTTTGCTGCGCAGATACTGCACAAGATCATTGCTCGTCTTATTGGCAAAGCCAAGGCCGAACTTTTTTATGGTTTCATCCGTCAGCTGACGGCCCCTCAGATAGCTGTATCCCACTTCTCCCTGTCTGGCCCGCAGCTGGAAATAAAAGTATTTCGCCGCTTCCTTATTGATTTCCAGCAATCTGCTCCGTTTGCCTTCCGCCTTTTTTGCCTCTTCGGAATACTCAATTTCCGGCAGGTTCACGCCCGCCCGGTCCGCCAGCATTTTAACGGCCTCCGGAAATGTATAATTTTCATATTCCTGGATAAAGGTGTACACATTTCCTCCCGCGCCGCAGCCGAAGCAATAGTACATCTGCTTGCCGGGAGATACGGAAAAGGAAGGCGATTTTTCATTATGGAAAGGACACAGGCCAAAATAATTAGCCCCCTTTTTCTGGAGGCGCACATAGCCTGAAATCACTTCCACAATATCATTTTTCATCCTGACTTCTTCAATCAGCTCATCGGGATAATACATGCCTTAACTCACCTCGCCTGCTTATTTCACCGTCCAGCATTTGGGAATATAAATTTCCTCATACTGTGCAATGGCGAACCGATCCGTCATTGCCCCTATATAGTCACAACAAATCCTTTCCTTCGCTTCCCCTCTTTCCATTAATTCCAAAAGTTCTGCGGATATTTTATCAATATGATGGAGATAATAATCATACAGTGTTTCCACCAGCAGTTCCGCCTTGCTCTCTTCGCTTTTTGCCTGCCTGTTGGTATATACCCGCTCAAACATAAAAGCCCGCAGCGTTTTCATAGCCTCCTCCACCGGAGGGGACATACAAATATCATTCCTGCCGAAGCTGTTCGTCACAATATCATGGATAAAATGATCCAGACGCTCGCCGGTGGTCCTTCCCACCACGTCCTGCACCGATGCCGGAATGTCCTCCTCTCTCAGGATGCCGGCCCGCACAGCGTCATCACAGTCATGATGGATATAAGCAATCTTATCGGAAAGCCTGACGATTTTTCCCTCCAGTGTGGCCGGATTCCCTTTGGTCTGGTGGTTGCGGATCCCGTCCCTCACTTCAAAGGTCAGATTCAGACCCTGGCCGTCCTTCTCCAGAATATCCACAGTCCGCACGCTCTGATCACTGTGTTCAAAGCCATAGGGACAGACACGGTCCAAAGCCCGCTCTCCCGCATGGCCGAAGGGGGTATGCCCCAAATCATGCCCCAGCGCTATCGCTTCTGCCAGATCCTCATTCAGCCGCAGCGCTTTGGCAATCGTCCTGGCATTCTGGGAAACCTCCAGGGTATGGGTCAGCCTAGTCCGGTAATGATCGCCTTCCGGAGTGAGGAAAACCTGGGTTTTGTCCTTGAGTCTGCGAAATGCCTTGCAGTGCAGGATCCTGTCCCGATCCCGCTGGAATACGGGCCTGATATCACAGGGTTCCTCCTCCTTCAGCCTTCCCAAGGAATTCCTGCTCAGCGTAGCATAAGGGCTTAAATACACCTCTTCCCACTTCTCCAGATTCTCCCGAATTGTTGTCATCCGTCCCCTTTCTGCCTGCCGGCTTAATCAGAGTATGCCGGAATAACAGAATCCATTCCCGGATCCTGTATCCGGACAAAAATAAGCTCGCTATCTTTTATATTCTGCGCCGATTCCGGGAATCCTTTTATTTTTTTCAAAAAAATTATTTTTTCTTGACAAAAAACAAAAATCCGGCGCTCCTTTTCCGTAATTGCGCCGGACTGTCTTTCCCGGGAACCGTACAGGTTATTTCCGGACAGTTCCTTATATTGGGACACCCATATAATGCTTCACAGGTTCTTCTCTCCCATTTACCTCATAAATCGCATCCAAGATCTCCTGTTTCCTTGCCATCGCCTCCTCCTCCGGAAGTCTGACGCACACATCCTCCATAAGATAAGGGCCGTATTTGAAATGCCCCAGCACAGCGCCTCTGACAGTGCCGTCAATGAGCAGGTACTGGAGAATATCCATCCCATCCCTCTTGTACTCCTGCTTCAGATGATGTTCCTCACAGCGCACCAGGCAATCATTCCGGTGCAGAAGCAGAACTTTGCGGAAAGGTTCCCGGGCCTGTTTCTGCAGGAGCGCAAAGTCTGCGGCAAGATAGTATTTCCCGTCCTGCTGAACAAAGTCTCCCCGGGCCGCCAAACCATCCGCTGCTGCCTTCAGTTCACGCTCCGGTATTCCGTAAAAGTCCTTCATATTTTTAACGGAGGCTGCCACATAGCGGAAAAGGAACCGCGGAAGCAGGATTTTAAGTGCCTCTTCCCTGGTATAGCGCTGTACATCCACATCCGGAAACATTTCTTCCAAGCGGTACCATTCCCGGTCCCACTCCCCGTCGAATTGATCCTCAAATAAAAGGAATGCTTCCTGTAGTTTGTGCAGGGCAGGTGTGATTTGTTTCACCAAAAGCCCTGTCATTTCTTTGATCAGCCCGATATTCAGGGGTCCTTCCCTGTCTATCAGCGCAAGGATGGTTTCCTGGATATCATCCGGCTTTGCGGGTTTGCGGTAAAGTCCGGCAAAAAGCTCCATATCCGCTTCCCGGATAAACCCGATATTTCCTTTCTGGAATCTTCCTTTTACCAGTTCCCTGTTCTGCTGCCTTTCCCGGTTATATTCCAAGTCATCAAAGGCGGCCCGGAAAACAAGGCAAGGCGGCTCCCCAAAACCATGCCAATATACATTCAGCCCCGGTGACAAATCCCGGTAAAGGCTGTCATATGCTTCCCAATCCGCCGGCTTAGTCAAATGCTGTCGATCCATCCGGAGGGCAATTACCTGTTTTTCCCAATTATCCCCTGTTTTTTCTGCAGTTGTCATGTCTGTATCTCCTGTTTTTTGCCTAACATAATAACATGAGTAACCGGACAACAGTCTGTCCTGTTAGAATCTGTTTGGTTTGAACGGATGCGCTTTACAGTACAGGATGCGTCGGGAGCGTCCGGCATAAAACGGAGATATTTCATGGCCGTTCCTTAGTACTCCGAATCTTTCCTGTCATACATCCCAAGTATCCGGGACGCTTCCTTACGGATATCCTGTCTGAGCCGTTCCGGTTCCAGCACTTCCATGCTGCTCCCAAACCCCAACGCCCATTCCAGAAGCACCGGATAATTGGTAAACCCCAGATCCTCTACCAAAAGTGACCCATCCTCCATATACGTGAAGGAGGAGGGGCCATACTCTTCTATCAGCCTGTATTTGACACGTTCCGAAAACCTGGCACGCAGCCTTATCTCATCCGTAAAGCCGGAGGAAAAGTCCAGTTTTTCCTTTGGCACGGGCCGGGGAGAAAAAGATTCCTTTTCGGTTTCCGGTTTCCACAGCCGGTTCAGCTTAAACATGCGGAAATCCTGCCGTTCCCTGCAATAGGCGAACAGATACCAGGAGGACCAGCGGAAAACAATCCGGTACGGTTCCACCAGCCTTCTCCCCTCTCCTGTACGGGAATAATACAGAAAGGAAACCAGCCGGTGTTCCCGGATAGCCTCCTTCAGTAAATCCAGCTTCCCGGTAAGACTGTCCTTATAAAAGGAGGCCAGATCAATATTCACCGTTTCCTGCGGGGCCATATCTTTATCCGGAATCATCCGCAGTTTCTCTCGCAGACTGTCCTCCAGAGACGATGCCGCCACGCTGTCAAGCCCCCGGATGCCTGTGAGCAGTGCCTCCCTTTCCTTATCCGTAAGCAGGGAATTATCGATTTTAAAACCTGACGCGAGGGAGATTCCGCCGCCGTATCCCTGCTCCGTCACTATCGGTATCCCGGCACGGCATAACGCATCCAGATCCCGGCTGATGGTCCGGCGGGACACCTCCAGCCTGTCCGCCAGTTCAGGCGCCGTTATTTTTTCCTGCCGCAGGAGGATGGTCAGGATTGCCATAAGACGGTCTATTTTCATAAAGAGCTTCCCTTCTGCCGTTTGTGTTCCTGTTCCTTCAAATAGGATTCCACCAATGTATAAGAAACGCTTCCCTCCGGATGCACCATCTCCAGCGCCCGGGAAGCATCCACCCACACCGCATCATCCACTTCCCCCGAAAGTTCCAGTTTCTTCTTTTTCGCCTCCGCAAGAAAGCCAATCATCAGCATATCCTTCCTGCCAAACCAAAAGGTGCCTGCCGGACGGAGGTTTTCCACCCGTACACCGATTTCTTCCTCCACTTCCCTGACCGCCGTATATTCGGCTGTTTCCCCCGGCTTCATATAGCCGGAAACCAGATTATAGTATTTATGGGAAATGTAGCCCTGCCGGAGAAGGGCTACCTCCCCGTATTCATCAGCCACCAGGGCGATAATGCAGGTGGAGAACATATCAAAAAAGGGCTTATTGCAGCATTCACACCAGGGCACCAGCCCTTCATCCCCGATCTCCTTTTGTATCAGTTTCGTGCCGCAGTCCGGGCAGTAGGTAAATTTCATGGTTCTGTTTTCCTTTCTTCGTAACGGTTCCGTACTCATACCGCTAAGGACATAAATCCATGCCAAATCACCTTAGGCGGTGGATTTATGCTTTTCTGCGGTATCTTTTTTTATGGTCTGCACAATACATGCGCAGACCTGCTGAACAGTTGCCTTTCTTTCATAAAAATCTCCATTCCGCGCGCCTTCGGGCGCGGCACAAATAGTAATGAAAGATTTTCAAAACCTATACTCCGTGAGATAATGCTTGTAAGAAGCTATACTACAAAGCACGGGAGGAGG
>OJIY01000124.1_pt1 | contig 60321 bp, 45 predicted proteins | sample 1596061 | NCBI WGS metagenome assembly OJIY01 (sample SAMEA4350111, study PRJEB24818) | metagenome | biome: human; feature: gut; material: faeces | place: Denmark | collected 2013-09 | reverse complement strand
CATTACTCTAATCAAAAAACCTGTATCTTGGTATGATGCTCCTGGAGTTTCCAGAAAATATATTCTATTTGAGCGCAGAAAGTTCAAGTTATAGAGTGAGGTCCATATCCTTGTACCTCCTCCCTGGATCCTTAAAATTTCCTGATCCTTTATAGGGTTTAGTATTCTGCCATAATACTCTTTTTGAATGACATTTTCATACTTTTTTATTTGATTACGTCCGTCCTTATTCTCAAATTCTTCGTAGTCTGACTTAACAAAGTCAGTTTGATATTCTTCAGCAAATAGATACAAATTGTTAAATGCATTTTTTTTAATAAAATCATCGCTTTCTACTATTGCAATATACTTGCCGGAAGCAGAGATCAGCCCACAATTCATGCTATGCCCATAGCCAGTATTTTTTTTATGGATAAGGCGAATTCGGCTGTCCTTTTGTGCATAATCATTAAGGATATCGATAGCTTTTTGATCGGTGGAACCATCATTAATAATGATGACCTCGATTTCTTTGAATGTCTGTTTCAAGATACTGTCTATGCATTCATGTAAATATTGCGCATTATTGTACACAGGAACTAAAACTGAAATTATTGGTTGAAATTTAACTGTTTCAAACTGAATATCTTTATTTTGCTCTGTAAGCTCTGCAAGTTTAGGGTCATTTCCAATGCGTAGATCAAACCATCGAGCTGGGAGTTTCCCTTCATCAAAGCCATATCGAAGAAAGTGTTGAAGGGCGTCTAGGCCATTAAGTGTAGGCTTGTATTGGTTAATATAAAAGTCAGAATCAAAAAAAGTAGTTAATGTTAAAAAATTATTCAGGCAATTTTTGAACACCTCCCCATTTCGTTCTATATTAGATGAAAAATCATTTAAGTCATACCAAGCTAATAGGTAACTGCGCTCCGCTGGTCCGTAAATAACATCAATTTTGACATCAACAGGAGACTTTTCAATAATTTTTTCAAAACATTGAAGTGTATAGTCCCTGTTATTGAATACTGGGATCTCCATTACAATTTGTGATGATGGATTAGATAAGGTATTTTTATTTGATAAAATCCTTTTAGTAGTAAGCTTACTATTTATTTCAACTGCAAAAGAAATATCAGGATAGATATATTTGAATATAGCATAACATGATAAAGCTTTTTTATATTGACCAGATTTGAAAAAATGATGGGCTTTATAAAGAATCGTATTTTTTTTATCTTTCATTGTATTACTCCTATATTATAATAATTATTTGTAACTATTGCATATATCTATAATATAATTTGCATGTAAATCATTACTTATTTTTTGAGGGAAATCTGTATGGGGCACAAGAAGACAGTGTATATCAGCATACTTTAATGCAGTTTTTGGTGACAAGAAATAATCTTTAAATTTATATAAATAATCTGATATGAAATTTATATGTGGTTCAACAATGATTAATTTGCATCCAAATTCCATAATTTGATGCACAGTATGTAAGGCAGGACTATTGCGCATATCATCTGTATCCGCTTTATAGGTCAATCCCCAACAGGCCACGGTAACGTCAGCAATCGTCTTTCCGGGATGTTCGACCAGAAAGGCTTCGATGGCGTGTTTGACCTTTGCTACCACCCACTCCGGTTTATAGTCATTGACTTCTCGTGCCGTCCTAATCAGACGGACTTCTTCCTGAGCGCTATCCACGATAAACCACGGGTCCACAGGAATGCAGTGGCCACCCACGCCGCAACCGGGTTGCAGTATGTTGACGCGGGGATGGCGATTGGCAAGGCGGATGAGTTCCCACACGTCAATGCCCAGCTTGTCGCAAATCATGGACAGCTCATTGGCAAAGGCAATGTTCACGTCGCGAAAGCTGTTTTCCGCCAGTTTGCACATCTCGGCGGTACGTACTGTTGTGGTGAGGATTTCTCCACGCACAAAGAGCCGGTACAGCACTGTCGCCATCTCAGCGGCTTTGCCGGTCATGCCGCCCACCACGCGGTCATTGTGAACCAGTTCGTCCAGCATCTTGCCGGGCAGGATTCTTTCCGGGCAGTAGGTGATCTGTATGTCGGCCTCTTCTCCCGCCTGCTGGGGGAAGGTCAGGTCGGGCCGGGCCTCGGCCAGCCATTGGGCCATCTGTTCGGTAGTACCCACAGGTGAAGTGGATTCCAGAATGATCAGGTTGCCCCGCCGCAACACTCGGGCCAGTGAGAGAGCGGCAGCCCGCACATAGCTCATGTCCGGTTTATGGTCTTCAGTGATGGGCGTGGGCACGGCAATAATAAAGGCGTCCGCTGGTTCCGGCTGCGTCACGGCCCGCAGTTGTTCTTTGGCCGTAACCTCGGCCAGCAACTCTGCAAGCCCTGGTTCCACGGTTTTGACCGCGCCCGTGTTGATGGCTGTCACCACTTCCTGATTCACATCCACGCCGATGACATTGCCCATGTGGGAGGCCAGCACCGCGGCGGTGGGAAGACCGATATAGCCAAGACCGATGATGGAAATCCGTTCGCAAGACATAATTACTGTACCGTTTTCAATATGCGTGTAATGCGCCGGGCCGCTGTGCCGTCGCCATAGGGATTACGGGCTTCAGCCATAGCGCGGCAGGCCGCCGCATCGTCCAGCAGGCGACAGACCTCGCTGACAATGCGCTCCCGATCCGTGCCCACCAGCAGGGCCGCCCCGGTTTCCAGAACTTCAGGGCGCTCAGTGGTATCGCGCATGACGAGTACGGGTTTGCCCAGAGAGGGGGCTTCTTCCTGAATGCCGCCGGAATCGGTCAGCACTATTGCGCAACAGTGCATGAGATAGACAAAGGGCAGATAGCTTTGCGGTTCCAGCAGAAAGACATTGGGCTGGCCAGACAAAATACGCCGCACCGGCTCCTGCACATGGGGGTTGAGATGCACGGGATAGACGACCTGTACGTCATCGCGGCGCGCAATATGGGCTATGGCCCGGCAGATGTTCTCAAGACTGGAGCCGAAATTTTCCCGCCTGTGCCCGGTAACCAGCACCAGGGATTTTCGGGAATCAAGAAACGGAAAGCTGGCTGCCAGTCGGCCGCGCAGATCCGTATTCGAGCGGATGCGTTCCTCAACAGCCAGAAGCGCGTCGATGACCGTATTGCCGGTAACGTGAATGCTCTCCGGCCCGATGCCCTCATGCAAAAGGTTTTCGCGGGCTTTCTCCGTGGGGGCGAAATGCACGTCGGCCAGCGCCCCGCTCAGATGACGGTTCATTTCTTCCGGCCAGGGGGAATATTTGTTGCCTGTGCGCAGGCCCGCTTCCACATGACCCACCCGCACTCTGGCATAATAAGCGGAGAGGGCGGCTGCCAGGGTCGTTGTGGTATCTCCATGCACCAGCACCATATCCGGCAGCCACCGCGCGAAGACATCGCGCATGCCGCTGAGCACGCTGCCTGTGATGTCGCCCAAGGCCTGATCCGCTTGCATCAGATCAAGGTCAAAATCCGGCCGGATTGCAAACAGCTCCAGCACCTGATCCAGCATCTGTCTGTGCTGCGCGGTGACGCAGACCCTGGCGTCAAAATAGGGGTCTTCGGCAAGCGCCTTCACGACCGGGGCCATCTTGATGGCTTCGGGACGAGTGCCGAATACGCTGAGCACTTTCATGGCCTACCCCGCATACGTCGGCGCTATGCTCAACAGAAGCGCTTCTTTTTCAAGCTGCTTTTCTATGATGGAATATTGCAGCCCCGCCGTGGCGCACGCCGCCTCCCACAAACCTGCAAGCTCCTTTTCGTCGCCTCTGATGTAGTCATCCAGCAGGAAATCAATATGGGCAGGAGCAAAATGTTTCATCACTATCGGGAAAGCGGGATAACGGGCATTCTTGTTGGTTGCGCCAGGAGGGCCGTCAACGATGACGAGGATGCGCGAAGCCCCGGACTTGTACCGGGAGGACAGCTCCGACAGACTGTTTTCACAGGAGTAGTACTGATAGACAGTCCCGTCGGGAGCCGTGTATTCATCCAGAGGCGCATGGACAACATTGATGCGCTCGCCGACTCCAGCCTGATCCAAAAGGCTTTGGGTCTGCAGGAAAAACTGTTCCAGATGATCAAACGTAATCGCATACGTTTGCTTTGCCGAACTGTTTTTCTTTTCTCGGGCGGCGAGGGCCTTGGCGGCATAGAGCGTTGTGACGCCAGAGCCGAATTCCACGATCAGATCGTAGTCGTTCTTGTCGATCAGCTCGACCATCCAGAGAACAAAGTCGGGGCTCGCGGGCCAGCCGCGTTTCCAGGGAGTTACAGCCGGAATTTCGCCCGAAGCGAAATAGCTGCTCAAGCCGCTATAGGCCGCGGTCTGCTGCAAGGCCTTGTCGATCTCCTGCTTGCAGGATGATTGGATGGACTTGCGCACACGTTCCAGTTCCGATCCCTGTTTTTCAAAACCGTTGACCAGCGTGGCGTCATGCGCTGCCATTGCCGCAAGAATGTCTTTCTGCTGGGCTGTGACCAGCTTAACGTCTTCCTGATAGAGCTTTTGCAGATCATCATATCGTTTGTTTGTCCGGGCGACTTCTTCCCGGCATTCAGCCGCCAGTTTTTCCAGACCGGCCATGTTTGCCCGCAGGCTATCAGCCTCCGCTTTACGGCTGTCTGCCAAAGCCTGAAGTTCCACCCTCTGAGTCTGTAGAGCGTCCAGCTCGCGCTTTTGCTCTTCAGTCTGGGTTTTCAGGCCGGCCAATGCCGTTCTGAGCGTTGCTGATTCTTCTTGCGAAGAACCCAGTTGCCCCTTCAGGTTTTCCATCTCACCCTGCAGAGCTTCCGAAAGCGTTTGCGCTTCGCGCAGGCTGTTTTTCAACGTGTCAATTTCGGCTTTGGCAGCATCCGCCTGCTCTTGCAGTGTGTCCTGCTCTGCGCGTGCCTGTTCAGCCGCGCGTTTATACTGATCCGCAGCCTTTTGCAGATCGGTCATCTGTGTTGTCAGATGCTCTACCTCGCGCCTGTACTCGGCAACCTTTTGGGGAGCCGCTGTCGCGTCGCCGAATTCCTGGCGGGCCTTTTCCGCGCGTTCCCGTTTAGATTCCTGCCGAATCCGCATGGCCTGCCGCTGTTCCGACTCGCTCATGGTTATATCGGCGGGCAACATGTCCAGCATGGCTTCGGCGGTAACGGCGTCGTCGGCATCGTGCATGCGGAAGGCCAGCCACTTGAGGCGGTAGGGACGAGGATCGGTTTCCCAGGCGCGACGGGCATAGTCCGCCGCCTTGCGCACATCCATCAGCATGAGATGCCGGGCCAGAGCCGTGTAGGCGTTGGCCCGCATGGCCGGAGAAAGAAAGACGGAATCCAGCAGTTTTTCCACGGCGTCGGGGCCGCCCACGCCGTGCGCGTCAATCACTTTTTGAAAGGACTTGCCCCCCAGCGCCGCCGGGGGCGTAGTCAGCTCCACGGCTTTCCACATTTTGCGCAGTTTGCCCGGCAAGGCGAGAAGAGCGCCTGTGGAACTTACCCCTTTGATGAGCATATCGCCAAGGCGACTTGCCAGACTGTTTTGCGTTTCCACGCGCAAGGCAAGTTTCTGCTGGGCGACCAATGCCCGCAGCTTTTGGTTCTCCGCCAGAGCTTCGGCGGCTTGGGGAGAGACGGCAACAACGGTTTCGCCGCCGGCAGCGCCTTTGCGTTGTTCGCACTCCTTGAGCTTGTGGTAATACTTTTCCAGCTCTTCCTGGACCACATGGAGCTGCTCGAACAGAAGCTCGTTCTCTTCCGTCAGTTCCTTGATGCGCGCATCCCGCGTGGCGGCATCCTGAGGTATTTCCGTTGTTGCCATATCATTCTCCCTCTTAATCCACATGATCCAGAATGACCGCTTTCAAAAGATTGATGATGCCAATAGCAAGCAATGTTATACACAGGGTCGCGATAATTCCGTAAATGCGCCTTGGTTCCATGGCATATTCTGGCAAGACTGGCATCTGCAGCACAGAGACATGCTTTAGGGTGCGGGCGGCATCCATGCGTCCTTTTTCAAGTCCGATAAGAGACGTCTTGTAAAGATCCTGCTTAAATTTTAATTCTAACTCCAGCCGCTGCTCTTCCTCAACCAACGAATTGAGCGGTTTGCCGCTGGTGGAGGCCAGCTTGGCGTGCTCCTGCGCGATCTGCCGCTCAACGGCCTGCAATGATTGCTGTAGAGACTTTTTGGTCGGATGGTTACGGTCCAAATTTCGGGGTAGCGAGGCCAGTTGCGTCTGCAATTCCGTGCGCTGGCCCTCCAGCTTGGCAATGATGGCGTAAATGCTTTCCACTGTGGCTTTGGGAGATGCCAATCCTTTCTGGTTCTGAAAATCCAGCAGTTTTTTGCTGGCTTGCAGCACTTGCTCTTGGGCCAGAAACACCTGCTTATCGAGGAACTCCACTTGAGCTCTGGCCAGGGCGTGGCTCATCTCGTTCATGAATCGTTCGCCTTCCTGCACCAGCACTGCCGCGATCGCCCGGGCCGTAGCCGCGTCATAGGCCTGCGCTCTGATGCGCAGCACGCCCGCATAGTCGTCAAATGCCACAGACACCCGCGACAGGTAGTGGCGATGGAACCATTCAATGGAGGCGTTCTTGAACCACATGCGCGAAGCGAAGTCCCGGCGCGAATCACTGTAATGAGACCGCAGATCAAGGGCGGCATCCAGTTTTTTGAGCATGTCGACGGAAAGCAAATGCTCACGCAAAAGCAATTGATCCGGCTTGTTGACGCCGCCGAGGCCTCCGAGCATTGCTGTAATATCAAGAGTTGGCACGCCGATCTGTTCCGTATTCTGAATGATGACAATCGCTTCAGAAACATAGCGCTCTGAGGAAAAGAGCCAGTAACCCGCGGTAAGCACGCTCATGAGCAGAATGCAGAGGACTACCCAGCGGAATACCTTTTGTACCCGCAGAGTGTTCCTCCCCTCCTGTCCGGCAGCGGTGGAAACGGGAAGAGAATTTACATTCGGGTCGCCGTTGACCATCAGTAGCTCTCTTTATACGCGCTGAGCGCGTCATCCAGTTTGTCGAACCATGTGGCCTTGCCGTCCTTGAGCAGAATGCCCGACTCGCAAAAGGCCTTCAGCGTGGCGTCGTTATGCGCCACCATGATGATGCTGGCCGTATGGGCCAGATTCTTGAAAGCCGCTTCGGCCTTTTTGCGAAAGGCCGCGTCGCCGGCGGCAGTGACTTCGTCGGAGATGTAGACGTCGAAATCAAAGGCCAGGGAAAGCGCGAACTGCAGGCGGGAGCGCATGCCGGAGGAGTAGGTCTGGATGGGCTCGTCAAAGGCCTTGCCCAATTCCGCGAAGCCTTCAATGCGCGCGATACGTTCGTCCAGCTCATGCTGAAAACCGTGAATGCGGCAGACGAACTTGGCGTTCTGCCGCCCGGTCAGGGTTCCTTCCAGTCCACCGTTAGCCATGGGCCAGGACACGCGGCAGAGCCTCTCCACCTTTCCTCTGGTGGGATAGTCCGCTCCGCCGATGATGCGCAGCAAAGTGGATTTGCCCGCGCCGTTGGCACCCACCAGACCGACGCTGCGTCCAGTGGGAATAGTCATGTTGACGCCCCGCAGCACCCAGTCCCCCACGCCCCGGCGCGTGGTGTAGCGCTTGTGCACGTCTTCCACCACAATCATTGCATCACCAGCCGTGTTTCAAGTCCGCGATACAGCGTCAGCCCGAGAGCGATGCTCCCTAGGGCCCAGGAGTAGAGGTAGCCGAAGCTGACATCCAATGTGTGATAATTGTTGAAGAAGCCGAGCCGCACCAGCTCAAGGCCATGTACCAGCGGATTCCAGAGCAACCAGGTTCGATAGGGTTCGGGAATGAATATGAGGGGCATGATCACCCCGGAAATGAGGTACAGGGGCATCATCAATATCTGAAAAACATGCCCTGAATCCGGCACCAGGCGCATGCATACCGACGTCACCAGTCCGTAGCCCAGGCCGAACAGCCACAGCCCCGCCAAGGCCAGCAGAGCCTTGAGCGGATCGTCGGGCAGGACGTCCAGTCCCATCATGGCTGCCGACCCAAGAATGAAGAAGGAAATGAAGCACATGGAAAAGGCTTCCACGCCTGCCCGCACCAGTGCCACGTCAAAGGGACGCACTTGGCGGAAGGCGAAAAAGGCCTTATTGCAGTCCAGAGCATGCAGGGTCTGCACGGATGTGCGCCGAAAAAGAAAGAAGGAAAGCATACCCAGAATAATCCACATGCTTACGTCTATTCCACCCATGCTGTTTCTGCGCATCATACCCCATACCGCGCTCATAAAGCCGATATGCATGGCAGGCTCCACCAGCAGCCAAGCCCAGGCCGCGCGGCTGCCGAAGAAACGGTCCAGCGCCTCCCGTAGAAAGAGGGCCTGCCAGACCGTCAGCGTGGTGGAAAAAGGCGTGCCCATATCAGTCATTGCTCCAGTAACGCACCACATTGGCCCAGTTGGCGCTCGGGCCCAGCACAATGCCGACCATGCGCAGGAATTTCTCCAGTTCGGCGGACGAGGCATTCGCCACATAGATGACGTCCTTGTCCTGCATGGGGAAGTTCTGAGTAACAAAGAAAGATGCCGGATCCTCAAAGTTCACCTGGTAGATTACCGGAATGGTTCCATTGGCCGTGGGCGGCGTGGAAATATCCGCATTGAGCAGTTTCGCGTCCTCAAAGCGGAACACAAAAACTCCGGCCGGATCGGCGCGGGAATCGTTAAGACCGCCGGAACGCGCCAGAGCCTGGGCCAATGAAATGCCCCGCGCCTCAAAGGGAATTTCCTCATTCTTGCCGGTGGCCCCCAATACCGAGAAGGTCCACGGCTGAAACATGGCCGTGAGCACGTCGCCAGGCAGCAAGGGAATGTTTTGTTTGGGATCGTGGATAATACTGTCCAGCGGCATACTGGCCGTGACGCCCGTACGCGAGAGCTGGAGCGACATGCGCGTGACGGGTTCAGTCACGCCGCCGACGGCGGCCAGAGCGTCCAGCAGGCGTTCGCCTTTGGGCGTCAAGGGGATATTGGAACTTTTCGCCACATCTCCGATGACGGAAACCTGGGAGGTGGGATTGCCCGAAACCCGCACCATTACCTGCGGATTGTTGGCCTTCCCCTGAAGGCGGGCCGTGATGTCGTTTTCGATTTCCCGCACCGAGCGCCCGGCCACCTTGATGCGCCCGGCGAAAGGCATGCTGATCGTGCCGTCGTCCATGACCATCTGGGCGGGCAGGGCCTCGGCGCTGGTGCTCAATGCGCCCACTTTCGGATCAAGAGCCACGCCGCCGAAAAGAATGCTGGGCGGCGTTTCCCACACGCTTATGACGATGGTATCGCCGGGGCCGATCAGATAGCTTCGCGGCTTGGCGTTGCCGAAGACTTCGGCAAAGGGCTTGGAGCGCTTGCTGTCGCTGAGTCTGCGCGCCAGGGCGTCGTCAACCGGTTTGACGACGACGCCCTCCAGACTTTTGGACTGCTCCGCCCGCTGAACCTGCGTACGGCCGGCGCCGGAATTGGGCATGGCGGCGCAGCCGCTGAGCAGAAAAGCGAACAGGCACAGACTCAAAAATGAGCGCGGAGAAAATGTGACCCTATTCCTGAGCATCAGGGATTTCCTTTCCGTGAACGAGTTGTTCCAAAAGGCGACAGACCCGCCTGATGTCATGCTCGCTGTGCATGGCGGAGAGAAAGAAGCGCAGCCGCGCGGCCTTTTCCTCCACCGCCGGATGAATGATGGGTTGCACGTTGACGCCATGCTCAAAGAGCTGATTGGACAGCATGATCGCTTTGCGCGAACTGCCGAGAATGACAGGAATGACGGAAAAACCTCGTGAACTTCCCACATTCAGACCCGCCGTGCGGGCAAGTTCAAAAAACAGCGCGCCGCGTTCCCGCAACTGGAGCACGCGTTCCGGCTCACGCAGCATGATGCGCAGAGCCGCCAGAGAGGCGGCGGCCAGAGGAGGGGCCAGGCCGACGCTGTAGACGAAACCCGGCGCGGCGAACTTCAGGATGTCCACCAAAGCGCGGGAACCCGCGATATATCCGCCGCAGCCCGCGAGGGTTTTGCTCAGGGTGCCCATCCAGATGTCTACATCCTTTCCGGAAAGGCCGTACTGTTCCGCGATGCCGCGCCCCGTTGCGCCGAGCACGCCCAGAGAGTGCGCCTCATCCAGCATGAGAAACGCGCCGTGCTTTCGCTTGATGTCCACAAGCGCGGGCAGATCGGGCAGGTCGCCGTCCATGCTGTACAGGCCCTCGGCCACAATGAGCGCCCGTTCGTATTGCGTGCGCGAGGCGGCAAGCAGCGCCTCAAGCGCATCCAGATCATTATGCGGAAAAGAACGGCGCGCGGCCCCGGACAGCCGGATGCCTTCCAGCACGCTGTTGTGGATCAGGCTGTCGTGCACGATCAGATCTCTGGGGCCGAACAGGGTGCTGATGGCGCTGACGTTGGTGGCGTGCCCACTGACAAAAACCACGCAATCGTCCACGCCGTATATGTCAGCCAATGCTTTTTCCAGATCCCGCTGCACGGGACGCTCGCCCGCCACCAGACGGCTGGCCCCGGCAGACGTGCCGTAGCGTTCGATGGCCTCTCCGGCCGCCTTGTTTACTTCCGGGTGTCCGTTCAGGCCCAGATAATTATAGTGCGAAAAATTGAGATATTCCTTGCCGTTGATCCGCGTTACAGGGCCTCCGGCCCCTTCGTGCATCTTGAAAAAGGGATTTCCTATGCCAAAGCGTTCCGCCGCAGCGGTCAGCATACGCAATTCGACAAGCGCGGGATGGCTGTCAAAATGGGTCAGAGCCGCATCCACTTGAGGGCGCGTTGTGACGCGCGATTGCCAGGACGTTTCCGGCGTCTCTTCTCTGTGGCTTTTGCGTTGCAGGATGCGATTGACGATCTGGAGGGAGGATTTCATTGTCTGCCCTCCCCGGAGGCCGTATGCCAGATGATGTCGGAGACCTCGTTCTCGGTGAGTTCTTCAGCGTGCCGCCGTGCCAGCTCCGTCAGCATGGCGTCGTCAGCACTTTCGTCGCGGATGTTTCCGGCCAGACGGGCGATGATGCGTCCGGCAATCTGCTCCACAGTGGGGGAGTCCTGAAGCATCATGGCGGGCAGGCGGACCCCGATACGCTGTTCCAGCCCCACAGCCAATTCCACAGCCATAAGGGAATCCAGCCCCATGGACTGCACGCTGCGGTCCGTAGCCACCTGTTCCACGCTGAGGTCAAGCACTTGAGCCACTTCTTCAGCGATCAGGCGGAGCACGATGGCCATGACCTCTTCCGGGCTCTTTCCGTCCAGCAGGCGCTGGATATCCCCGGATGAGTCCGCCCGCTCCTGCTGTCCTTCGCCAGAGGCTGCCAGTGAAAAACGGGAAGTTCCTTCGGGGAGCATGCGCGCTATGGCCTTCCAGTCCACGTTGGCGAAAATGCGCAGGCCATTCCCGGACAGTTCGCCGTCCAGACTTTTCATGGCTTCGTCCGACGTGAGGGGCGCTCTGCCGAGATGTTGCGCCAGACTTTTTTTCACGCTTTCGTGCCGCGTCAGATAGCCGACGTCCCCCACCGGCCCCCAGGCTATGCAGAGGGCGGGCAGGCCCATGCTGATGCGCAGACGGGCCAATCCTTCAAGACCGGCATTGGCGGCGACGTAATTGCCCTGTCCGGAATTGCCCAATGCCACGCTGATGGACGAGTACAGCACGAAATGCGTCAGCGGCAGGTCCAGGGTCGCCTCATGCAGATGCCATGCGCCGGACAGTTTGGGAGCCAGCACATTCTCCAGGCTTTGCCTGTCCAGCTTCGCCAGAAAGCGGTCGTCAAACACGGCCGCCGCATGAACAACGCCTCTGAGGGGCGGCATGGTTTCGGCAATGCGGGCCACCAGCGCGCGTACGGCGTCGGCGTCCGCCATGTCGCAGGCTTCCGCCCGGGCGTTGACGCCCAGCGCGCTGAATTCCTGCAAGATTTGTCCGACGTCAGGCGTTGATGCGCCGCGCCGTCCCGCCAGTACAAGATGCTTTACCCCGCGTTCGGCCAGATGCCGGGCCGTGGCCAGACCGAAGCCATTCAGGCCGCCCGTCACCAGCCAGGTGCAATTGCCGTCCATCTCCGGCCCGTTTGTCAGATCAGAGCCTGCATGTACGGAGGGCAGTTCCGCCGAAGTGACTACGATCTTTCCTATATGCTGCGCCTGCTGCATGACCCGGAACGCCGCCGCCACCCGCGTGGCCGGAAATGCCCGGTAAGGCAGCGGCGTCAGGATGTCCTCATTCAGAAGCCGCATGACTTCCTGAAAGAGCGTGGAAGCCGTTTCAGACCGGGCCGTAAGCAACTGGTCCACGTCAATGGCGAAATAGCTGATGTTTTCCTTGAACGGCCGCAGCCCCAACGCTGTGTTTTCAACAAAATCGCGTTTTCCCAGCTCCAGAAAGCGGCCGAAGGGCCTGAGCAGACCGGCGCTCTGGCGCATGGCTTCGCCCGCCAGCGAGTTGAGCACGGCATCCACGCCCTGGCCGCCGGTAGCCGCCCGCACATCGTCGGCAAACGACAGGCTGCGCGAATCAAAGACATGCTCCACGCCCAGAAGGCGCAGAAAATCACGTTTTTCCTCGCTTCCCGCCGTGGCAAAGATGCGCGCTCCTAGATGACGGGCGATCTGGATGGCCGCAATTCCCACGCCGCCGGCCGCGCCGTGTATGAGCAGCCTTTCGCCGGGTTGGAGTCGCGCCAGATGCTTGAGGGCGTACCAGGCTGTAAAGAACACTGTGGGAATGGTGGCGGCGGCCTCGTCGCTCCAGCGTTCGGGTATACGCGTCACCGTATGCGCGGGCGTCGCCACATGGCTGGCAAAACACGCGGAAGCGAAGCCCGCCACCCTGTCACCGATACGTAAATTTTGAACGCCCTTTCCCACATGCGTGATGATACCGGCGAACTCAAGACCGAGATTGGGCCCGGCAAAGCCGTTCTCCACAGCATCGTCGGGCAACAGCCCCATGGTCAGCATCACGTCGCGGAAGTTGAGGCCGGTGGCCGTGACGCGCGCTTCAACGTCGCCGTCGGCCAGGGGCCGCGCCGCAGCGGTCTGCCAGGCCAGATTGCTCAGTCTGCCGGGCACGGCGAAATCAAGGCGGCAGCGCTCCATGGCCGTTGCCCTCATATCTGAGGTCTTTTTGCCCGTGTCGAGTTTGAGCGTATAGCGTGCCTGACGGGTCAGTAGAATTTCGTCGGCGCCGTCCGGCGCCAGGAATTCCCTTTCCAGACGCGCCGCAAGTTCAGGACATGTTTCCGGCGCGGGAACGTCCACCAATGTACAGCGCAATTCGCTGTATTCATTCATGATGACGCGGCCGAACCCGGTTACCGCACACTGCGCCGGCCGGGAGACATGCCCATCGGGCAGCGATTCCCCCAGAGCGCCCCCGCAGGTCACGATCCACAGTCGCGGCGACGCGGGTTTCCGGGCCGCGCAATCCCGGACGCAACGGCGCAGACAGTCCACAGTGGATGCTACAGCCCGCGGGGAATCGTCATACCCGCGCATAAACACCACATGCTTTGTTTCCTGTACAGGGAAGGGCTCTTCGTCGCAGGAACAGAGCGTCCGTTGACCCCGCGCTTCAAGCCGCGCGCAAAGCGTTTCGGCCAGAGGGCGCGACGCGGTATCGGCCAGCAACAGCCAAGACGCGGCTTCCGGTTCAGGTCCCGGTTCTGGTGAAGCCGCGTCGGCGGCGACGGTAGCCAACAGCAGGTACGCGCCTTCATCCAGGTCTTCAGCCGCGGGCTCGTGGTATGTAAGGCATCGGGCGAAGCCGTGCGCCTCAAGAACGTGTTGCCATGCGCCGGGTGGAAGCAGGGAGGAAACCGGTCGACCAGGGGCCGTTTCCAGAGCCGGGCGCCACCAGGAAGGATCCAGCCCTTCAAGAAAATCGACGCTCCAGTCGGAATGACGCTCCGCAACCAGCAAAAGACCACCGGGAGCCAGAAGTTCGCGTGTCCGCTCCAGAGTCCCGGCGCAATCGGCGACTTTGTGCAACGTGTGGCGGAGGAGGATGACGTCAAAATGATGCCTCCACGCGCCTTTGTCCTCACCATGACGCAGCGCGGCGTCAGCGGACACGACGCTGACCGCGGGATGATGTCCGCAATGCGTCCGGGCCTGGGAAAGCGTCTCATCACAAGGCAGAGCGAGGACATGCTCGAAATGGTCGTCTGGAAGCTGCGTTTCCAGCAGCTCCGTCAGGGAGCCGGGAAAGTCGGCCACTTCGAGGATGCGCAACCGCCTGTGCGCGGGCCAGTTTTGCGCAAGATGCCGCATTATTTCATCCAGGGCCGCATCTATGCCCAGATAGGCCGGATCCAGATGGCGGCTTTCTCTGGCGACTGACGCGGTCCGCACTTCTTCGAGCAAGGCTTTGCCGTCAATTTTCCCCGACAGGACTTCGTGCAGACGGCGGCTCACGCGTCCCACGGGCAAGAGCGCCGACAGACATTGCGGCGCAAGCCGAAAGGCTTCACGCCAAAGCTCATCCGCTGGAGGGAGTTCGCTTTCGGCAGAGAGCGCCCATTCCCCCTCGCGCAGGGACAACAAACCCTCGTCGCGCAGCAGGCCCAGCAGCCAACGGGCATACGGATCTGACGGATGCCGTTTTTCAGGAGAATTTTTCACGGCCATGGCCTGAAAAGCCTGTACGGCGGCGGAAAGCGCCATGGCTTCCATAAGCGGCAAAACCTGTTTGAACCAGATTTCTCTTTGGGCTCTTCGGGATGAGGCGGCCTCAGCCGCGCGGCCGGACAGAATCTCCAGAGGCGGAATAGCGGCGGGTTCATCATCAGGCAGGGGAGTGAGCCAGGGGCGTATGCGCCACGCTTCCACTTTGCCCCGGCCCATGTGCGCCATGGGCACGGCCCGGAAACGACAGTCAAGGGCTCTGGCCACCGGGTTGCCCGCGGCATCCAGCAGGTCAAAGTCCGCGGACATGGAACGCCGTTCGCTCCGGCGCGCTCTTGCCCGGATGCGGTAGATCGCGCCGGATGCGCAACGTTCGATCCGTCCCGTTCTTACGGGCAGGAGGGCAAAGTCTCCCCCGGCGTCTTCACCGGCATAGAGCGCGGCCAGTGAATGAAAGCAGGCGTCCAGCGCAGCCGGATGCAGTACATAGCCCCGCTCCGGCGCGGGCTCGGGGACCAGCGTCGCATCAAGACTGCTCACCGCCACGCGGATGCGCTGCACCACGCGGAAAGTGGGGCCATAGTCCAGGCCCAGCCGTGCTGTCAGCGCATATAGGGCCGTGCCGTCCAATTCACGGCAATCTCCGGGCAACGGTTCCGTTACAGGGGCGGTGCTTTCCGCCGCGGAGACGGCGCGTGCGCGCGCATGCTGCACCCAGTCGCCCGTTCCCAGGCGTGGGCGGCTGACGATGCGGATGCTTCCGTCCTCAGCATTCAGGCTGCACCGCACACATTGAGCATGGCCGTTCTCAAAGACAAGCGGAGTGAGGATATCCAGTGATTCAAGGGCCACGGCGTCCCGGCCCAGCCATGCGCGGGCGGCTGCAAGAGCCATTTCCGCATAGCCCGCTCCGGGGAAAACTATGGCCTCTCCCACCTTGTGATCGGCCAGCCAGCCGTCCTTGACGGGATCAAGAATATTTTCCCAGGCCGGCCCGACGGCGTTCAAGGGCCAGCCCAGCAAGGGGTGAATACGTTTTTTATCCGCTTGGCATTCGCTGGTGCGGGGATACCAGCAGCGCTGTTTCTGCCAGGGATAGAGAGGCAGGCGCACACGCCGTCCCTGTTGCGGAAAGAGCGCCCGTAAATCGGTGTGTTCCGTAAGGGCATGAAGACGGGCCGCCAGTCGTTTGATGCGGCCCGCGCCGTCGTCTTCGCGCAGCAGGGACGGGAGAATGCGTCCTTTAACCTCGGAGGCGGCCAGATTTTCGCGGATATAGCGCTGAAGAATAGCATGAGGACCGATTTCCACAAAAATGCGGAACCCGGACGCCGCCAGCTCTTCCACGGCGGCGGCGAAGTTCACCGGCTGGCGGACGTTTTTCCACCAGTATTCGCTGTCCAGCGTCTCGCCCTCCAGCGCATGCCCGGTCACTGTGGAAACAAAAACGGCGTTTACAGCCCGTGAAGGAGCGAGTCCGTCCAGTTTTTGCGAGAGGACGCCGCGTATGGCGTCCATCTTGTTGCTGTGAAAGGCATAGTCGAGATCAAGCAGGCGGAAAAAGACGTTTTGTTTCTGCGCATATTCCCCTGCCTGCAAAAGCGCCTCAAGACTGCCGGACAGCGTCACATTGCCCGGTGAATTTATCCCTGCGATTTCCAGATGTCCGGGCATGCTCATCCGTCGGATCAGATCTTCAGCAGCCTTGGCGGACAATCCCATGGCAGCCATGCGTCCGGCGCCCCGGGTCTGCCCTTGGGTGTGGCTGCGCGCATGGATGACCTGAACCGCCTGTCCCAGGCTCAGCGCGCCCGCGGCCCAGGCAGCGGCGATTTCACCCACGCTGTGCCCGGTGACGGCCTGGGGCGTGACGCCCTGTTCCCGCAGTAAGGTGGTGACGCCCACCTGAACGGCGAAAAGCAGCGGCTGGCTGATTGTGGCGTCTTCCAGATTGCCGGGCGCATTTTCCAACAGCGCCTCTGTCAGGGAGAAGTTCACCAGAGGTCGCATTCGCCGGTCCAGATCAGCCACGACATCTCGGAAGACGGCGGATTCTTCGTACAGACTGCGGCCCATGCCCGCCCACTGGGCGCCATTGCCCGTATAAACGAAAGCGATGCCGTTTTCGCCGCATAAGGCGCTTTCCGTAATTATGGATGCCGGATTTGCGCCGTCGGCGAAGGAGCGCAGGGCCGGGACAACCGCTTCAGGCGCATCTCCGGCGATGACCAGGCGCTTTTCCAGGCGGTCGCGGTGGAAAGCGGCATTATAGGCAATGTCATAATAGGCGTCGCCAGCGCTATCTATATGATCCGCGTATGCCGCCGCGAGATCCCGCAATGCCGTATCTGAACGCGCGCTCAAGAGCAGCGGCGGCTGAAGGGCGGCGTCCCGGCCGTCATGAATGGAAGGCGGCGGCACTGTCCGCAGAATGACATGCGCGTTGACTCCGCCAAAGCCAAAGGAATTGACGGCGGCGGTAAGAACCTCCCGGCCGTTCTTCCGCAGAGACACGCCGGAGGCGGGGCATACGATGTTGAGTCCACTGAAATCAATCTGTGGATTGGGCGTGAAATCCAGAGGCATGGGAGGCAGCGCGCTCTTTTTCAACGCGAGGACGGCCTTGACCAGACCCGCCATGCCTGATGCGGATTCCAGATGGCCCAAATTCGCCTTGACGGAACTGATGGGGATGGGGGTCTTCCGGCCCCGGCCGTAAACCTGTCCGATAGAGGCGGCCTCCACCGGGTCGCCCACAGGCGTGCCCGTGCCGTGGGCTTCGATAAAGTCAATATCCTCGGCGCACAGCCCGCTTCCGGCAAGTATGTCGCGCATTAATTCCGCCTGAGCCGCGGCGCTGGGCATAGTCAGACCGGACTTGCGCGCTCCGTCGGCATTGACGCCGCTGGCCAGGATGACCGCATGAATGAGGTCCCTGTCTTTGAGCGCCTGCTGAAGAGGTTTGAGCAGCAGCACAGCGCCGCCCTCAGCGCGTACGTAGCCGTCAGCGGCCGCGTCGAACGGACGGCAACGTCCATTGGCCGACAGCATGGACGCATGGCTGAACCCTATAAAGGAATAGGGATGCATGAGCAGACTCACGCCGCCGACCAGCGCCACAGGGATCTCCCCGCAACGCAGGGCCTGGCAGGCGTGGTGCAGGGCCACCAATGAAGAAGAGCAGGCCGTATCCACAGCCACGGACGGCCCACGCAGGTCAAAAACGTAGGACAGTCTGTTGGCCGCGACGCTGAGTGTATTGCCCGTCATGGTATAGGCGGACATGCTTGCCAGATCTTCCAGCGCATGCTGCCCGTAGTCCAGACCGGAGATGCCTACATATACGCCGCAACGGCTTCCCGCCAGGGATGTGGGCTTTACCCCCGCATTTTCCATGGCTTCACGGGACATTTCCAACAGCAACCGTTGCTGAGGATCAAGCCAAGCCGCTTCGCGCGGTGATATACCGAAAAAGGCCGCGTCAAACTGATCTATGCCGGAAAGAACTCCGGCGGAAAATGTAACGCTACGCCCCGGTTCGGCACGATTAACATGTTGCAGTTCGTCAACCGGCCAGCGGTCGGCGGGAATCCGGGTAATGGCGTGTCTGCCGCGTGCCAGCATATCCCACATGCCGGATTCGTTTTGCACATCACCGGGAAAGCGGAAAGCCAATCCGATTATTGCAATATCATTATGGGACACATTCATAATACACATGCAAAGCGCCTTTTCTATATAATTAATAATTTATTTGTAGACGCAATGCATTTATATGATAAATAATTGATGAATAGGCATAATATATGAGATTGTGTCTATTGCTTCATATTGCCTATATTCATATACGAAGCCATATATTTTGCTTGGCATACACATATGTAGGCCTTATGCCCAAGGCAACATTGACAGGCGCACTGTCGGTGAATTTTTTAAAGAGAGTACACTCAAACTCCCAAGTTGGCAAGGTAACTTCTTATGTACGATCTTTCTCAGTCAAATTTTTGTGTAAAAAATTATGTGATTTCATAATGATAGCTCACTTTTATTGGTTACATATCCGTAATCGCCGACAGTGCGCCTGTCAATCCAACGACATCGACACAATTAAGGCTGCCGGCTTTTTCCGACAGCCTTAATTGTGTCGTGAACCGGCGGGATTTAACCTCTCCGCAGGTGAGTGGATTTTGCCTTCCCGCCCGGCGGCAGACAGAACTTCGCCGCCAGTCCGCACGCTATTCTGAATGTCATCGCTTACGGGATGGACATACACGAAGCGCTGTATGCCCCGTGCCTTCTCATCAGCAGTTGGCCGAGACCACCAATCTGGAAACCTTCGCCCTGTCGCCGGACACGCAAAAGATTCTGGAAAAGGCCGGTCACAAATTCGGGCCGCCGCAGCCCGCCAATCATGTGGCGGCCATTCTGATCGGCGCGCCCAGGCTCGGCGGCGAGCCTGTGGGCCGGAACCGTTTCTACGGCGCCAATGATCCGCGCCGCAACACGGGGCTGGCGCTGGGATACTAGAGCAATTTCGCTTTGGGTTCAGCCTGAACAGCAGAGTATCGTCGTACCATTTTCTCCGCTTGTAACGGGAGGCCGCGCGTTCATACGCACGGCCTCCCGTTTGCGCTTGTGCGAAGAGCGTATTCTGTTTACGTTAACTAGAGCAATTTCAAAATGAAATTGCTCTAAAGGAGAACAGTAATGACTACGGCTATGAAACGGCGTGATTTTCTCCGCTTGAGCGCCATTGCGGCGATCGAAGCCGGTCTTTTCACATTCGGCCTTTCCCGCCCCGCTCTAGCTTCACCGGCGGAAAAAGAGGGCCTGGCGTATCTTACGGCTCTGGAGCAAATCCAATATTACAGGGAAGGCAAACTTTCCCCGGTGGATGTCCTCACGGCCCAGATTCAGAGAATCAGGAAGTATAACGGCCCGTTGAATACCAGTGGCGAAGCATTGAAAGACCATATGAAATTTAACGGTCAGGTCAACGCCATTACCTATGAGCATTTCGATCAGGCGATGAAAGCCGCGAAAGAGTCTGAAAAGCGCTATAAAACGGGTTCAGCCCGGGTTCTGGAAGGCGTGACTGTCGCCATCAAGGATGAAAACGACGTGCGGGGCTGGCGCGTGACCATGGGGTCCGTTGCGCTCAAGGATGCGCCTCCGTCCAAAGAAAATGCCGCCATCATTGATATGCTGCTCTCTGCGGGGGCGGTATTGCATATTCAGACCACGGTTCCGGAGTTCTATATTCACGGCCAGACCTGGTCCCGGCTGTGGGGCGTCACGCGCAATCCTTGGAATCTCTATTATGCGGCCGGGGGGTCTTCCGGCGGGTCCGGGGCGGCTCTGGCCGCCGGTTTCACCACCCTGGCCACGGGTTCGGACATGGGAGGGTCAATCCGGATTCCCGCGTCATTGTGCGGACTCTATGGATTCAAGGCGCCTTTCGGCCGTGTCCCCACCTCCGAGACGACTTTTGAGACCCTTGGCCCGCTTGCCCGTACTTTCGGGGACATGGCGCTGATGCAGAACGTCATTAGCGGACCGCATCCGAAGGTTCACGCCGCCCTGCGCCCGAAGCTCGACTACCCGCAGAACTACAAGAATCTCAAGGGGGTGAAGATCGCTCTTGATTATTTCGGGGGCTGGATAAAAGAAGGCATTGACGTTTCCGTGCGGGATTCCTTGAACAGGGCCGCGGACGTCCTGCGCGGGCAGGGGGCCGTTGTCGATGAAGTGCGGCTGGGCTGGAGCTACGCGCGGATCTATCAGATCTTCATGAACGGCCTGCTTTCCACCGGGATCGGCGCCATGATGCTGAACGGCGAAAAGTACCAGGATATCATGACCAGCTATGCCAGATATGCTCTCAAATCGGCGCGCAACGGCGGGCCCGCGGCCATGGATGCTGCTGATGAACTGGCGACCCGGCTCCACCGGCAACTGCAGGAGGAAGTCTACGGCAAGGGCTATCACGCGCTGATCATGCCCACCCTCGCCACGCCCTATTTCCCGGCGGACAATGATCCCACAACCGATACGGTGACAGTCAACGGCAAGCCCGTCAAAGGCATGGAACATGCGCTGACGTACATCTGGAATCTGCTGAGCCGCTATCCCGTTGTGGATGTGCCGGTGGGTATCGCCCCCAACAATATTCCCATGGGCATGCAGGTGGTGGGCAACACCTTTGACGATCTTGCCGCGTTTCGGGTCGCATCCGGCTATTCGCGGGCGGGGCTCCGCCTGTACAGCGGGGAGTTGTTCCCGGATTACCGGGACAAGGCCTGAGTGCGAAGCTGAAAGCACAGATCCCGGAACGGAATACCTTTACGCCTGGCGTTTCAGAGGTAATCCCGTCAAAAAATACAAACTGCCGTTGCCGATCTCCGTTGGCAAAAAAAGCCATGCGGGAATCGGTAGCGGCGTCGCTTTTGGGTCGGTAAGATTACTCTGATTTAGAGCGAATTAACTTTAAAATTATACATGGCCGGGACACGATGTTCTGGCCCGTGAGTTTCTCGCCTCCGCCGGAGCTATACGCCGCAAGTGAGTTGCGGCTACTCCGGCGTCGCGGCGCCTTCAGCCGTTCGAGCGAAGCGAGTTACGGATGAAGAGAGCAGAGATGAGTCTCGCTTTGCTCGACTCTGTGAGCAATTTTTAAAGTTAACTTGTTCCAGAAACAGCCCCCAAACTCAGCACTCATTAAACCGCCGACCGCGAAAAGCTGAATTTTTTCAAGCAGCAAGGCGCAAAGCAGGAATTGGCTGAAGCTGTACCGGCATAGCGCTGCTCTCGTTATCCGTAAGGCGGCTCCGCTGCCCAACGGCTAGCGCACTGCAAGGTCAATTTCTACATTGCAACGCCGCTGTATGGAAAAAGGCGGCTTTGCAGCAGGCGGATTAATGAGGGCTGAGCCTAGGGATTCTGGGCCAGAATCAGTTCCACCTCATCCACGCTGAGCCCGGCGTTGCGGGCGATCTGGCGGCTGGAGAGACCCTTGCGGCGACCGTTGAGGATGATTTCGCGCAAAAATTGCGGCGAGCGGCAGATGCCTTCGGCCTGTTCCAGCAGGCGTCGCAATTCCTGGGCGCGTTCTTCCAGCTTTTCGTCCAGGCTGCGCAGTTCGGCCTGGCGCTGGGCGAAGGTAGCCACGATTTCCCGCTCCAGGCGGGCGTTCATCTCAATGCGGGCCAGCAGATTTTCCTGATTGTCCTGCAAGGTATTGAGCAGGCCTTCGGAGCGGCGCAGACGCAGGTAAAAGAAGAGCACGCCGCCCAGAATAAGCAGCTCCAGCAGGGACAAGGCAATGACCAGCGCAAAAAAGAGGGTGTCGTTCATACTTTGACGTTCAGCAGATTGCCCACCAGCGGCGAGGAAGAGGCGCGCGGCTCTTCGTCTTCGGCTTCGTGCAGCGGGGGGCGCTTGCGGCGACGGCTGCCGAAATGCGTGTTGCCTCCGCCGTGCCCGTCGGGCGCAATGTTGGGGCCTTCGGTTTTTTCTGTTTTTTCGATCTGTTGCTGTTCCTGGCGGGCCATTTCGGCAGCCAGAACACGCGACATGGCCAACGAAGCCTGTGGGGCTACGGCGGCGGCATTGGCCAGGGGCGCGGCCAGTCCTGTCTGGGCGTAGAGCACGGCCATGGTGGCGTCAATGCTCATGGCGATTCCCCGGACGTCCTTCGGAACGTCCTCATCTGGGCTCGGTCTTCATTGAACAGCCTGCTGCGAAGCTGTCTTTTTCCGTCCTGCGGCCTTGCAATGGGGAAATTGATCTTGCGGTATGTTTGATACTGCCTCGCCCAATTTCTCCTTTGCGCCTTGCCGTCCGAAAAAATGCAGCTTTTCGCGGGCGGCGGTTGAATGAGGGCTGGACCTTGCGGTTAATTCCGCCATGCACCACTTCAAAATCTGAAGGAAGCTGCGCCGACGGCGTCGCCGTGAACAATAAAAAACACGCTTTTTGTTTGCCACTCCGCAACGATACGGAACTGTTACCCTTGCAATGCGGTACAGGGCGATAACGGCCCCTTATTCATTCAGATAGCTTTCAAACAGGATGTCTTCAATCTTGCCCTGGGTCAGATAATCGTTGAGCACGGCGGTCAGATCCTGCTTGATGGCCGGTCCGTTCCGGGAGTCCGTCAGATAGTCGCTGCTTTTGCTGCGCAGATAGTAATACATGGCGTCACGCAGGGAAATCATCTTGTGGTCCATTTCCTTGCCCAGGCCGGGATTCTTGCTCAACGCGGAAAATTTGCAGATCAGAAAGCGGGTTTCACCCTTGGCGTCGACGCCCGGCACCAAAAACGGCGCAAATTCCTTGATGTAATCGGGCTGGACCTGCACGGCCGGCTTGGAGGGCACCACGATGACCTCGGGCGCGGGGATATCGGGTGCGGGCGGCGGCGTGCGCAGAAAAAACCACCAGCCGGCCGCGCCCAGAACCAGCAGCAGGGCCGCGCCCGCTCCGGCCATGATAAGCAGCTTTTTTTTCTTTTTCCTGTTCCGGGCAGCGCTTTCGTCTTCTTCAGGGGGAGCGGGGGCGTTGTCCTCCTGCTCGGCGGGCAGGTCGTCTTCCGGCACCTGGAGAAAGGGCGCGTCGTCCAGGTCCAGCTCCACCTTGGTCTGGCCGGGGTCCGGCCCCAAGCGGACCTGCACTTCATCCTTGGGGGGAGCTTTGAGATCGGTTTCGTCTGCCACGAGTATACTCCCGGATGGCCCGAAAAGATGCGGCGGTTCCCGCACTGCCGTGAAGCCGGGCCGGTTGCCGCCGTCACGCCGCCGCTATGAACGCTGTCAGACCGCGCGGCGCGGGGCGTCGGCCATGGAGATTGCACGGGCCGGAGAAATGCCGGCGGTCCGTTGCGGCGAAGGCGGCAAGCGCGGATCTTGCCGCGCTACGGAAAAATTTTGTCGATCTTCTGTTTCATGGTGTCGGCGGTGAACGGCTTGACGATGTAGTTGGACACCTTGGCCTGCACCGCTTCGATGATGTTTTCCTGCTGGGCCTCGGCCGTGACCATCAGGAATGGAATATCAGCGAACTGTTCGCTGGCGCGCACCTTGCGCAGCAGGTCAATGCCGGTCATCTGGGGCATGTTCCAGTCGGAAACGATGAATTCGATTTTTTCACGGTTGAGCACTTCCCAGGCCGTGGTGCCGTCATCGGCTTCAACCACGTTGGTGAAGCCGATCTGGCGCAGAATGTTACGCACAATGCGGCGCATGGTGGAAAAATCATCCACAATGAGAACGCGCATATTAGGATTATAAGGCATGATGTATACTCCTTAGGTGGTCCGGACGAAGCGGCATAACGCTGACGCGTTCGTACTGCAACGCAAAGTCCGTCTGTCTGTTTCCGCTACATTTACATTTCCGCGGAGTCGCCGTACAGGCTGACAAACTCTTTGCGCAGACGGCCCAGGGCCTGCGAATGCAACTGCGAGACGCGGCCTTCGGTAATCCCCATGATTTCAGCCGCTTCACGCATATTTAATTCGTCTGTATAGTATAATGACAGTACCAACTTTTCTCTGGGCGTCAAGCGCTCGATCAGCGGCGCGACTCGTTCCACGAGTTCACGCAGGGCCGTGTTGCTGTATGGCTCGCCGCCGCTTTCCGGTCCCTCGCCGGCCAGGGTGTCCTGAATGGCGTCCAGGGAAAGCCAGAGCTGATTCTGCAGGGCTTCCAGGCCCTGGCGCACGTCGCGCAGATCCAGGCCGGTGATGTCTTGCAGTTCTTCTTCGGTGGCCTGGCGGCCCTGTTCGTGTTCGACCTTGCGCAGAGCCTCGTCCAGCACGCGCACGCGCTGGCGCAGGGAGCGGGGGAACCAGTCCAGCCGGCGCAATTCGTCCAGCATGGCTCCCCGGATGCGGTTTTCGGCGTAGGTTTCAAAGCGGATGCCCAGCTGCGGCCGGAATTTGCCCAGAGCTTCCATAAGCCCGAGAGTGCCGGAGCTGATCATTTCGCTCAGCTCCACACTGCGGGGCAGCTTGGCTTTGAGCCGCAATGCCAGAAAACGGATCTTGGGCGCGTAATGCCGGACCACATCTTCCTGTTCAGCCGAGGAGAAATTCTCCCAAGCTGTGGCGCCGGTTTCAAGCGCTTCCCAGGGACTTGCCTGTTGTGCCTGCGCTGTGCCGGTTTTCATGTGTCGTTCCTTTCCGGTTCGTGCCTCTTCTTCCTCCGGCATGCCCGCATGCCCGTAGTGTTGCCGCCGCCCTCAGCCCGCCCGGCCGGACGACGGAGAAATGAACCTGTTGAGATTAATGCAAGTTCTGTTCCGTCAACGGAACAGCAGTTTTTTCCAGAAAAATTTGATATTGCCGTCCAGATTTTCCGGAGCTTCCCAGGCGGCGATGGTCTTGGCCAGTTGCAGCGTGGCCTTGGCGGCCGGGCTTTGGGGATCGCTGACGCAGAAGGGCAGCTGCTGCACCACCGCCTTGCGCACGCCCGTGTCGCGCGGAATCACGCCCACCAGATCCAGGGACACGCCGCTGAGGAAGTGGTCGCAGGCCTGGTGCAGGCGGATGAACATATCCTTGGCGGTCTTGAGGTCCGGCGCCATATTCACGCAGACCTTGAAATGTTCCACCCCGTGGGTGAGCTTGAGCACCTTGATCAGGGCATAGGCGTCGGTCAGCGAGGTGGGCTCGGGGGTGAGCACCACCAGGCGTTCCTGAACGGCCATGTTGAAATAGAGCACATTGTCGCTGATGCCCGCGCCGGTATCCACAATGAGATAATCCAGCTCGTCCTCCAGTTCGCCCACGGCTTCCAGCAGCTCCAGCTTCTGGCCGGTGGAGAGGGTGAGCATTTCGCTCATGCCGGAGGAGGCTGGAAGAATGTCAAAGCCGTACGGCGTGGGGAAGAGGATTTCCCGCAGGGTCGCGCCCTCGTGGAAAAGGTGGAACAGGTTTTTCTGCGGGGTCAGGCCCAGCAGCACGTCCACATTGGCAAGGCCCAGATCGGCGTCGATCAGGGCCACCCGCTTGTTGAGCTGGGCCAGGCAGAGCGCCAGGTTGACCGAAAGATTGGTCTTGCCGACGCCGCCCTTGCCGGAAGTGACGGAAAATACCAGAGGGAATGTGCCGCTCATCTGTCTGCTCCGCATTGTTTGTATGCTCTGGGCCTGGCGCGTTCAGGCCGCCTGGCCGGGAATTTGACGTTTGAAGATCAGCCGCCAGATCAGTGGTTCCGTGGCCGGGGCGAGGCTTTCCTTGAGTTCTGCGCCGAAAGACAGCGCCGAAACCGGCAGCCCGGCCGCGCAGGCCACGTTGACGATGCTGCCGAAACTCACGGCCTCGTCCAGTTTGGTCCAGACCAGACTGCCCGGCCCTTCACTCTGATAGCGCTGTAAAAATTCCTGCGTCTGGAGGGCATTGCAGAAGGGCGAAAGCACCAGATGGGTGGCGGCCTCTTCCATGTCCGGCTGGTCCAGCCCCATCTCCGTCCGCCATTGGGCGAGATTCTGCCCGCGCGCCAGGCCCGGCACGTCCACGAACACGGCGCGCGCGTCTTTGACGGCTGCCAGAGCACGTTCCATACCGGCCTTGTCGGGCGCTTCCAGGTAGGTGAAATTGGAAAGCTCGGCCCAGTGACGCAGGGTCAGGCGGCCGTTGCCGCGCAGACAATCGGCGTTGATGAAGGCGATGCGTGCCTCCGGCTCGCTTTTGCGCAGATGCAGGGCGAAGCGCAACGCCGTGGTGGTTTTGCCGAAGCCGAAGGGCCCCACCAGCAGGTGCACGCGCTGGCCCCATTGCGCCGGGCCCCAGGCCTTGACCGGCACCATGCCGCAAAGGCATTCCAGCACCGACGCGCCGGGCTCGGCCAACAGACGCTTGTACAGATCCACAGCCACGGCGTCGGAAACGCCCTCACGCTGCAAATATTCCAGAGCCACGCGCTGCCGGGGGGTGAGGCGTTCCAGCTGGATGGCGGGCTTCATCAGAGCGAAAAGCTGATCCTTGATCTGCATCCACTCCTTGTGCCATTCGCCCCAGCCGCTGGGCGCGCCCGAGGCCGCCTCACCGGGGCTCTGCCGCTCGAGTCCGGCGGTGATTTCATGCTGGACCACGCCGTTTTTGCGGTAGGTGCGGTTGCCCAGAATGACGGCATCAGGCCCCATTTCAGCCTTGACCCGGGCAAGAACCTCTTGCGATGTGGCGCCGGTGAATGTCTTTACCTGCATGGTCCGTTCCTTTGCCTCGCGGCGTATGCGCCGCCGGTTGTCGCCTGTACATGCCGTCCGCCATGTCGCTTGTCTGACGGCGAAAAAGAGAATGCAAAATAAGGGCCAAAAAGGAAACACCCCTCTCTGAGAGAAGACGCTCCCCTTTTTGGCTCCGAAATGTTGTTCTTCGCTTTAAACGCGGCATCTGGGCAGCGCCGGAACCGCATCCGTTCAGGCGGCGGGTTCCTCCCTGCGGAGACGACGCAAAGGTCGTCCCCACGCGCATGGGGCCGCGCCCAAAGAACAGCCCTTCGACTGAAAATCCGGTCCGCTGACGGATTTTCAGGGCTACGTCCGTATTGGGCAGGTGTTCGTCCCGTTCACCTGCCCGGAATTTGGGATTAAAAAACAGAATTTCAGAAAAAATAGGGACAAATCTTACTTTCTGGTCAATATTTCGGTTAACTTGCCTGCGATTTTAATCTGGCCAGAGATTACGAGCGATAAAGGTTCATGCTTTGCAAGCCGACTTTACCCGTCCCGCCCGGGGAAAGCAATGTGCGCTTCCATCATGCGGTCGGAACAAACAATATACGGGCGGCACGATCCGTAACCGCCAATGTCTTCCAGATCCGCTGCACGGCCGGGGAAATCGTGCTCTGCTGCGGCCTGAGCCTGCCCGAAAACCTGAACAGGCGCGACGCGGCGGGCGGTGCGGACGAACAGCTTCTGGCCGTGGGCCTGGACCGGCGCATTGTGATGAACCCGGTTTCGGCCCGGCGTCTGCTTCTGGCTCTGGACCGGGTACTCAAGGAGCAGGCGGCGCGTTTCGGGAACCAGGGTTAAGGCCCGGTCTCCCCACGCAAAAGGCCGCGCCAGATGACGCGGCCTTTTGAAAATCCGTTTCCGGCAGACTGCTTACTTGCCGAGCCGGATGCTCTTCAGCGCGGTTTCCAGCTTGGCGGGCAGCTTGGTGTCGCGCTGCCGCAGCATGGCGCTCACTGCCAGAGTTTTTTTGCCTTTGTAGAAGCCCCAGCTCACATTGCACAGACCCCTGGCCGGGAACAGCGCGGTGATGGCCATGGCCGCGCCCTTGGCCGTGGTCTGGCGCGAGCAGTTCACCTCCGTGGCGCCGCCCTGCTTGAAGCCGCTGATGGCCTGCGCGCAGATTTCCTGAACGCCGGCGTCGCCCAGCTTGACAAAGGCTTCCTGCTCCATTCCGGCTATGGGCTGCTCCATGATGGCGAATTGCGGCACTTCCGGACTCTGGGCCGCCAACAGTATCTTCATGTCTCCGGCCTTTTTTTGAAGCTGGGCCAGGGCTTCCTTGGGGGCGATCTGCCAGTCAGAGGGCAGATCAATGGTCAGTCCCGGCAGTTTGTGCTCCGTAAAACCGTTCGGAGCCGCCAGGGCCGCGCCCGACAGCGCCAGACTCAGGCTCAGGAAACCGGCCAGCAGCAATGTCCATGCGTAACGCATATTTCCTCCTGCGTGGTAAACGGCGCGGGCGGAATGCCGCGACGCAGGGGCACTCTATGCCCGGCGTGCGGCGCTGTCCAGCGGCCCGGTCCGGCGCTTTTTGCCAACAGGCGCATTGTCGTGTATGGCAGAAGGCGAGGAGACGCCATGAACGAGCACATCCGTTTTGACCGCGACGCTCTGGAGCTGCATCTGCTGGATCAGCGCCTGCTGCCCGAAGAAGAGGCGGATTTTGCCTGCCGCACGCCCGGAGAGGTGATTACGGCCCTGCAAACCATGGTGGTGCGCGGCGCGCCCGCCATCGGCGTCACCGCGGCCTGGGGCTGCGCCCTGGCCGCCGCCGCGGGCGATGAAAGCGAGGGCTGGCAAGAGCGCCTGACCGCCGCGCTGGAGGACATTGCGCGGGCCAGGCCCACGGCCGTCAATCTGCGCTGGGCCGTGGATCGTCTGCGCGCCCGCTGGCGCGCCGCCGGGGAGCTGAGCCGTCCCGCCCTGCTGGAGCTTTTTCTGCGCGAGGCCCAGGCCATGCAGGACGAGGATGTGGCCGCCTGCAAGACTCTGGGACGTTTCGGCGCGGACTGCCTGGAGGACGGAGACACGGTGCTCACCCACTGCAATGCCGGGGCTCTGGCCACGGCGGGCTACGGCACGGCCCTGGGGGTGATCCGCGCGGCGGTGGAGCAGGGCAAGCGCATCCGGGTCATTGCCGATGAAACGCGGCCTTTTTTGCAGGGCGCGCGCCTCACGGCCTGGGAACTGCAACGGGACGGCATTCCGGTCAGCGTGGCCTGCGACAACGCCTGCGCCCTGCTGATGCAGAAAGGCCTTGTCCAGCGCGTGGTGGTGGGCGCGGACCGCATCGCGGCCAACGGCGACGCGGCCAACAAAATAGGCACCTTCGGCGTGGCCCTGCTGGCGCGGCATTTCGGCATTCCCTTCTATGTGGCCGCGCCGCTTTCGACCATCGACCCGCAAACCGCCGACGGAGCGGCCATTCCCATTGAGGAGCGCCCCGCCGGGGAGGTGACCCATATCGGCGGGCGGCGCGTGACGCCCGTGGACGTGCCGGTGTACAATTTTGCTTTTGACGTGACCCCGGCGGCATTGATCAGCGGCATCGTCACCGAGGCGGGCGTGCTGCGGCCGTCCTATGGCCCGGCCATCAAGGCCGCTCTGGCGGAGGTCCTCTGATGAAGGAGCTTGTCCTGCTGGTGGAGCCGTTCCGGGAGCCGTGCGCTCCTTCGCCGGATCAGGTCATCGCCCACTGGAACGCCTGGGAGGTGCCGGAAGGCCGGATTTCCCTGCCCGAGCGCCTGTATGCCGATCTCGTCGCCATCCGCGCCGAGCACATGGCTTGGGCCTATGATCTGGGCCGCCTGCCCGTGGGCCGCAAGGAAATGCAGGCCAGACTCAAGGCCGGAGCAAGTCTGTCTATGTGGTGGTGCTCCCTGCTCTACGAGCGCCACCCCAAGATGACGCCCAACCTCTACACCATCTACAAATTGCGCGCCCTGGAACGCCTCATGGACGAGCAGGGCTTCACGGCCCTGCGTCTCTGCGGCGGCGACGGCGCCCTGCGTCACACCCTGGCGGATTTTTGCGCCGTTTCGGGCCGTCTGTTTGTGGAATTCCACGAGCCGGGGCTGCGCCTCAGGCGCGCGCAAAGCCCGTTGCGGCGGCTGTATGACGCCTGCCCCGCGCCCCTGCGCGCCGCCGCCCGCTATGCGCACTGGTGGTGGACCGTCCGACGCAAGCTGCCCCGCGCCCGCAAGGGGGCGGACAGCCTGCCCGCGCCCGCCACAGGGCGGCAGGCCGCCACCATTGCCACCTATTTTCCCAACGTGGACATGCACGCCGCCGGTGAGGGCCGTTTCCGCTCCCGCTACTGGGAGAAACTGCACGATGCCCTGGACGGGCAGGCGCAACGCGAGGGCGGGCAGTTTGTGCGTTGGCTGTTCATCCGTTTTCCCGCTCCTCAGCTCAGTTTCGCCCAGTGCCGCAAGTTGCGCGACCGCTTCCGCGAGGACGGCCGGGACGGCCTTTCTTTCCACTATCTGGAAGAATTCCTGCGCCATAGCGATCTCTGGGCGGCCCTTTGGCGGCATCTGCGTCTCTGTTGGAGCAGCCAGCGCCTGGAGAAACACATGCGCCCGGCCTTTCATTTTGCCGGTTCCCGGCTCAATTTCTGGGACTACGCCAAAGCCGACTGGGCCGAATCCTTCCGGGGCTGGCGCGGCCTGGAGCGTTGCCTGCAGGACCGGGCTTTCCGGCGGTACGCGCGTTGCGCCGGGCCGCAGCGCTGGACGCTTTTCCCGCTGGAAAACTGCCCCTGGGAGCGCATGCTGACCCAGGCCGCGCACGAGGCCCACGGCCCGGAAGGCGGACCGGTGTTCGGCGCGCAGCATTCCACCATCCGCCCCACGGATTTTCGCTATTTTGACGACCCGCGCACCTTCAGCGCGCCGGATTGCGCGCTCTTCCAGCCTGACGCCGTGCGGGGCAACGGCCGCTCCGCCTGCCGCCAGTGGCTGGAGGCGGGCATGCCGCCCGAACGCCTGGGCGAAGTGGAAGCCTTGCGTTACCTTTATCTGGCCGCCGACCCGGCGCGGACTGAAAGTCCGGCCACCACGGCCGCCAAACGCCTGCTGGTCCTGACCAGCTTTTTCAGTGACGAAACCGAGGCCCATCTGGCCCTGCTGGCGCGCGCCGTGCATGCCGGGCTGCTGGAGGGCTGGGAACTGACGGTCAAACCCCACCCCTATCTGCCGGTGGCCGACCGCCTGCGTGCTCTTCTGGGCCGCCGCATGACCGGCGTCCGCCTGGCGGACGGGCCCATTGCCGGGGAACTGCGGCCCGGCGTGCTGGTCTGGGCCTCCAATTCCACCACAGCGGCCCTGGAAGCGGCGCTCAAAGGCCTGCCGGTCATGGTCATGCTGCCCAGCGACGATTTTGACCTCTGCCCCTTGCAGGACGTGCCGGAACTGCCGCGCACCGGCAACCTGGAAGACGTGCGTCTGGCTCTGGCCACGGCCGCCCCGCTCAATCTGCCGCCCGACTATCTGGATCTGGACCCGGCCCTGCCGCGCTGGCGGCGTTTGCTGGGATTGTGAGGCCGTTATGGACGCACAGCGGGAAATCGCCGAACTGGTGCATAGCTGTTACTGGGACAGGGACATCAACTGCGCGCGCACCACGCTGTACTGCATGAGCAGGCTGTTCAACCAGCCGCTGGACCCGCAACTGGACCACGCGGCTATCGGCCTGAACGGAGCCGGGCGCATGGGCTGCCAGTGCGGTCTGCTGGAAGGCGGGCTGCTCTTTCTCGGGATTCGCGCCGCATCCCTCGGCAGGACGGACAAGGAAATCTGCTCCCTCTGCGGCCGCTATGCCGCCGCCTTCCGGCAGCGTTTCGGCGGCGTGGACTGCCAGACGCTGCGTCCCGGCGGTTTTCAGAAAAGCGATCCCCCGCACCTCTGCGAAAACCTGACCGTGGAGGCAGTGCGCTTGTTACACGCCTTTGTGACTGATTTGCGCTGATCCGGCAGCCGCCCCTCTTTGAAATGATAATATTTCAAAGCAAATCTGTTCTAGAGCAATTTAACTTTAAGTTGCTCACGAAGTCGAGCAAGACAGCAGACTCATCTCTGCTCTCTTCATCCGTAACTCCCTCGCTCGAACGGCTGAAGGCGCCGCGACGCTTATGGGTTAGAACATCGTGTCCCGGTCATGTATAATCTTAAAGTTAATTCGCTCTAAAGATAAAGCCACCCGCGGTACTGCCCCGGGTGGCTTTATCTTTGTGTCTGCGTCTTGGCGTTCAACCGGCGTTGCGCACGGCGGCTTCCGTTTCCTTTTCCAGTTGAGCCCGTTCCTGCGCGTCGATGCCCAGCGCCTGGCCCAGGCCGTCCAAGTAGCTGCGCTCCATGAAGTTGTCCACATTGACCACCGCGCAGGAAAGGCGGTAGAGATCGCGCCCCTCTTCGGGATCGCGCACGCGGGCCGCCAGAGCCGCCGGATCAATGGGTCTGTCCATGAGTCCGTCCAGCAACCGGGACAGGCTCTGGCCGGGAAAAAGCGAGGCCGCCGTGTCCTGGATGCGGGCTTTTTCTTCCTCGTCAATGTGCCCGTCGGCTCGAGCCGCAAAGACCATGGCTTCCAGAAGAAGCAGCGCCGTTTCCTCGGCCGGGGGCAGGGCGGCCTGCGCTTGCGGAGCGGACTCCGCCGCCGGGGCGGTTGACGGAGACGCCGCCATACCGTCCTGCCTGGCCTGAGCCCATTTTTTGTAGAAGCTCCAGGCCAGAGCGCCGGCAGCCGCCGTGCCGCCGGCCATGAGAGCGCCCTTGGCGATTTTTTTTGCGCTTTTGCCCGTGAACAGCGCGCCCAGCAGGCCGCCCAGGGCCGCCGAGCCCAGCAGGCCGCCGATGCCGCCCGGGCTGGCCGCTCCGGCATTTTGCAGGGTATTTTTGAGCGTGTCGCCCACGCTGCCGAGTCCGGCTTTAAGGCCGCCGCTACCGTTCAATGCGTCGAGAATATTCTTCATAAGCTCCTCATAGGGGATTTATTATAAGATATAGGCAGCGCGACATGCTTGGCAAGGTCCGGAGCGCCTCGACCCGCCCATCCGCTTTGCGCGGACGGACGGGTCGTATGGGGGTTGACGTTGCGGGGCTTTTATTCCGCGCCCACCGTGCCCACGGCCTGGAGGCGGATATCCGAGGGAATTTCCGCCTGGGAAATCACGGGCACCGTGGGCAGGAAGCGGGTGATCAGCTGCGCCAGATGCGGCCGCACTATGGGGCTGGCCAGGATCACGGGCTGGCCGTCGGTGTTCACGGCGTTTTCCACGGCGGCGTTGATGTTCTGCATCAGGCGCTGGGCCGCCGCCGGGTTGAGCGAGAGGAAGGTGGCACCGTTGTCGGTCTGGCGAATGCCCTCCTGCACCATGCGCTCGGCGTTGCCGTTGAGAGTCAGCACGGGCAGCACGCCCTGACTGTCCAGATAGGGCCGCACAATGGAGCGGGAAAGTTTCTCGCGCACGTATTCGGCCAGCATGTCCGGATTTTTGACGCTGCCGCCAAAGTCGCCCAAAGTTTCCACAATGGTCAGCATGTCGCGGATGCTGACGTTTTCGCGCACCAGAAGCTGCAGCACCTTCTGCACGCCGCCCAGCGAGACGGTGCCGGGCACCAGATCCTCCACGGCCTTGGGTGAGTGCTTGGCCACGGTGTCCAGCAGGCCCTGGACGGCCTGACGGTCCAGGAAGTCCGCCAGATGGCGCTTGAACACTTCCGTCAGATGGGTGGCGATGACCGTGGCCGGATCCACCACCGTATAACCGGCCAGCATGGCCTCCTCGCGCTGGCTGTCCGGAATCCAGAGGGCCGGCAGGTTGAAGGCGGGCTCGCGGGTTTCGATGCCGTTGATTCTGGTGGTCACGTTGCCGGGGTCCATGGCCAGGAAGTGGTCCACCAGAATTTCCGCCGAGGCCACCTGATTGCCCTTGATCAGCAGGGAATACTGGCCGGGCTTCAGTTGCAGGTTGTCGCGCAGGTGCAGGGAGGGGATGACCACGCCCATATCCAGGGCGAACTGCCGCCGGATGGAGCGGATGCGCGCCAGCAGGTTGCCGCTCTGTTCCTCGTCCACCAGGGGGATCAGGCCGTAGCCCACTTCCAGTTCCAGGGTGTCCAGGGGCAGCAGGGCCTGCACTTCCTCGGGGGTGTCCGCCGTGGCCGGGGACTTGCCCGCGTTCTTGCCCTTGGCGTTCTTCTTGCCGCCCTTTTCGTCCTCTTCCTCGTTCTTGGCGCTCAGGCGCGACACCAGGAAGAGCAGGATGGAGAGCACCAGGAACGGAACAGCGGGCAGGCCGGGCACCAGGGCGAAGATCAGCAGCACGGCGGAGACCATCTTCAGGGCGTGGCTGTTGAAGGTGAGCTGGGCCAGGAATTCCTCGCCCATCTTGGCTTCCGAGGCCGCGCGCGACACCAGCAGGCCCGTGCCCGTGGAAACGATGATGGACGGAATGGTGGACACCAGACCGTCGCCGATGGTCAGCAGGGAATAGGTGGTCAGGGCGGTGTTCCAGTCCATGTCTTTCTGGACAACGCCGATGATGATGCCGCCGATCAGGTTGACCATGGTGATCATCATGCCGGCGTTCACGTCGCCGGAGACGAACTTGCACGCGCCGTCCATGGCGCCGTAGAAGTCGGCCTCCTTGCGCAGGGCATGGCGGCGCTCGTTGGCTTCTTCCTCGTCGATGAGTCCGGCGTTGAGGTCGGCCTCAATGGCCATCTGCTTGCCGGGCATGGCGTCCAGGGTGAAGCGCGCGGCCACTTCGGCGATGCGCGTGGTGCCCGCGGTGATGACGCTCTTGTTTAGGATGAACATGATCATGAAGATGACGCCGCCCACCACGTAGCTGCCGCCCACCACAAATTCGCCGAACGAGCGGATCACGCTGCCCGCGGCTTCGGCGCCCATGTCGCCGTTGAGCAGGATCAGGCGGGTCGAGGCCACGTTCAGGGCCAGGCGCAGCAGGGTGGTCACCAGCAGCAGGGAGGGAAAGATGGTGAATTCCAGGGGCGAGGTCATGAACATGGTGGTGACCAGCACCAGCAGGGAGATGGAAATGCTCACGCAGAGCATGATGTCCAGAAAAAAGGTGGGCAGAGGCACCAGCATGACGAAGAGGATCACCACCACGCCCGCCGCCAGCATAATTTCGCCGTGTTTGGAGAAACGGCTGTAGTCCATTTGCGGAAGTCCGGTTGTCGCCATTTTTCTGACACCTCATTCTGTGCTGCGGGCGGGGCCGCCCGGGGGAGAAAAGTCTAATTCTGCCGCGCTTTGGGCTTGAGCTTCCAGATGCTGGCCAGCAATGTGGCCACGGCCTTGTACAGCTCTTCAGGAATCATGTCGCCCACTTCCACAGCCTTATACAAAGCGCGTGCCAAGGGCACGTTTTCGCGGATGGGCACGTTGTGTTCGCGAGCCACGGCCTTGATTTTTTCGGCCAGGTGATCCGCGCCCTTGGCCAGCACCACCGGGGCCGAGGCTTCCTGCGCGTTGTAGCGCAGGGCCACGGCGATATGGGTGGGGTTGGTCACCACCACGTCGGCCTTGGGCACGTCCTGCATCATGCGCTTCATGACCACTTCCATCATCTTCTGTTTCTGCTTGGCCTTGATGACCGGATCGCCCTCGGCCTGTTTGCGTTCGTCCTTCACTTCGTCCTTGGTCATCTTCATGCCTTCCTTGTAGGCATAGCGCGACTGCCAGACGTCAAAAGCCGCAATGGCCAGAATGGGCAGCAGGGCATAGTAGGCCAGCTTGAGGCCCATCTGCAGCATGTAGGCGGCCACGCCTTCGGGCGTGGCGTAGTACATGGGAAGAAAATTCTGATATTCCTGATAGATGAGATATCCGGGGATCAGAGAAAGGATGATGGAAAAGAGCAGGCTTTTGATGGTGCGCAGGGCCGTCTGGGGCGAAAACATCATCTGCTTCAGGCCCTTGAGGATGTTGAAGCGTTGCCATTTGAACTTGAAAACCTTGGTGGTCCAGAGCTTGCCCACCTGGAGGCGCTGGGCCAGAAAAGCCAGAAAACCCAGAAAAAGCAAGATCGGCAGGATGAGCAGGCAAAGTTCCAGCGTCAGCTCGATGCTCAGGCTGTAAACATTCTGGGGATTGGGGTCGAACTCCCAGGAATGGCTCAGAAAGCGCCGGAAAAGGTTTTTGATGCCCTCGGACATGGGGCCCAGCCAGAGATGGAGGGCGATGAGTCCGCCCGTGAGGCTCACGGCTTTGCCCAGTTCCTGGGATTTGGGGACGTTGCCCTCCTCACGCTGTTTTTGTTTGCGTTTCGCGGTGGCTTCTTCCGTCCTGCTGGGGTCTTGCTGCTTGCCGAACATAGGGATTTCCCGCGGCGTTTTCCGCTGTTGCGATTTTGGCGATCAGCGGTAAGATAGCAAAAAGCATGCCTCTGCCGGACAAGATAGAACGCGGGAAAGTGCCCCGACATCAGCGTCACCGGCGTGCTGATGGGCAATGAACTTGTTTGTGGGGAGTGCTGAGACGCCGCGCCCGCGGCAGTGATCCGCTTCGCCGTTCGCGGCACGGGGAAAAACAGTGTTTTACGGATGGAAGATCAGCCTGCTCGCGCTGGGCGGCAATTTTATGCTCCAGGGCAGCGTGCTCTACTGCATGAACGCCTTTATGGAACCTCTGTGCGCGGCCCACGGCTGGAGCCGGGCGGGAATCAACATCAGCATGGGCATAGCCTCGCTCATGGGGCAGTTCGCCATGCCGCTGGCCGCCGCTGTTTCCACCCGCTGCTCCCTGCGCCGCCTCACGGCCCTGGGGGCGCTGGCGGGCGGCGTCTCCATAGCCCTGATGGGCATGACCGGGGACATCCGGCTGTTCACCCTGCTTTCCATCGTGGCCTGGATTTCCACCCAGATCTGCGGCGGCGTGGTGGGCAACGCCCTGGTCAGCAACTGGTTTTATCACTACCGGGGCCGGGCCTTCGGCCTGGCCAACGCGGGCACTTCGCTTTCAGGCGCGATCCTGCCCTTTGTGAGCCTGGTGCTGATCCGCTATTTTGACGTGAGTACAGCCTATCTGGCCTTGGGCCTGGCGACCTGCGCCCTGGCTCCCCTGGCCTGGTTTCTGGTGCGGGACACGCCCCAGGCCATGGGGCTGCATCCCGACGGGCGGCGGCACGAGCCAAGGCGTTCCTCGCTGCCCCCGGCGGACGTCTCCTTTTCCCACTTGCTGCGTTTGCCCCAAGCCTGGCTTCTGGGACTGGCCTTCGGCTTGGCGCTCATGGTCGCTTCCGCGGTTATGAGCCAGATGAAACCGCGCTTCGCGGATCTGGGTCTGGAGGCCTACCCGGCCATGCTGCTGGCCTGCGCTTCGGCCTTTCTGGCGGCTCTGGCCAAATATGCCTGGGGCTGGGTCTGCGACCGTTTTACTCCGCTTTTCGCCGCGCGCTTGGTCATGCTCTGTAGCGCGGCAAGCCTGGCTCTGGGCTTTCTGCCTTCCGGCATCTGGACCATGACCGCTTTCAGCCTGAGTTTCGGCGGCTGCATCGGCGGCCTGTGGGCCATTCTGCCCGCCGTGGTCTCCTATTACTTCGGCGGCGGCAATTTTCTGCCGTCCTACAAGTTCATTTCCATTTTCATCATTCTGCGTAGCGCGGGTTTTCCCATCATGGGGCTTTCACACGACCTGACCGGCAGTTATGCCGCCTCGGACGTGATCTTCGGCGTGAGCCTGCTGGCCTCGCTGGGCCTGATGCTGCTGCTGCGCGAGAGCGGGGCCGCGGAAAGCGCCGCGCGCAGGCATGCGGCGGCACACGCGACGGAAGCGGCGCGGCCGCGATAAGACGCGCCGATCCGCCGTTTTCCGGAAATGTAACGTGCCGGAACGCCCCGGCTGGACCCGGAAAGCGCAACAACGTATGTTCTCTCCAGAAAATCGGCGGCATAGCCGCCGGTACAAATTTTCACGTCCTCATACGGCTCTTGGCGGGAACCCTCCAGCTTCAAAACTTCCTGGAGGGCGAATGGGCGGATCTCCAACGTATCAATGTTGTTTCAAACAAAAAGGAAGATCTATGCGCGGTTTGACGGGCCTGTGTCTTGTGTGCTTTTTGCTTCTCCCCGCACCGGGCGGAGCGGAAGAAATGTTGTCCGTGGGCGCGTGGTGGTGTCTGCCATTGAGTCAAGAAGCTGTGGACTGCAGGCGCTATACGCCGGGCGACGCGCCCGCAAGAGGTGAAAACGTGGTGGCGGTCGGCAAGCTTGTCGCCGACGTTTCGGGCCTTGTGACGGCCTCCGGGCCATTGCGCCTGCATACCCGCTATACGAGCGTCATAGTCCGGCACGGCCTTACAAGCGAGAACGGGCGCCCCCGCCTGCGTTTCGCCCTGCCGGGGACGCCCGAGGGCAGGGAGCAGGCCTTTATCGTCGAATCCGAGGAATCCGCCTATATCATGCGTTCCGGAGGCAGCACCTCACCTTTCTATATGCGGATGCCCGGCCTGGACGCCGCGCTGGATGCGGCCGTGCGCGCCGCGCCCTTCGCCTTGTCGCGTTGTGAGATCATCAGGGGCGTGGACGGCGTTCCCCTTTTGCGGCATGACCCGCGAGCCCGCACGCTGACCGCTCTGGACCCGCGCCTGATTGAATACGGCAACGATGCCCCCATGCAAATCAGGGAAGTCAAGGAGCAATGGACGGAAAAAGGAAAGGGCACGGCCATTACCTTGCGGGGGCAGAAATTCACCCTGGTGGTGGAACCGGATGGGGAGATGTTGCGGTTGTACGACAACTCTTCCTGGGAAGAGCCCCGGCGGCGGCTTCTGGAGTTGCCGCTGGACGCGGCGAGCATGGCCTTTTTCCGCTGACGCGGCTCAGCTTCCGCCGCCCGCGCCGTCCTCCCACCACCACTGGGCGCGGCGGCAGAGCAGGTCGATATCGCCGGCGGCGGCCAGGTTGAGCATCTGGCGGTACTGGCGCACGGCTTCGTGGCTGTGGGGATTGGCCTCGAACAGGCCGGAGAAGAGCCGGGCGTCCTCGGTGAGCATTTTGCGCGCCGCGTTTTGGCGGCGGCGGAACGAGGGCGTGAGAAAGGGCAGCAGGTCCTCCTGCCCGGCCAGCAGGGCGAAGTAGGCCAGATTGGTGATGAAGTTCATGTTCTGAATGCGGGCCATGGCCTGGTCGTGCTTTTCCGCCGTGGTGCGGAAAGTGCGGCAGCCCAGGGCGCTGAAAAAGCCCTCGGCCATGGCCAGATGCCCTTCCGTGGCGTTGTGGCCGGGGACAACGGCCACCGGCTGGTCCGCCTCCGGGTCGGGCCTGGGGCCGAACAGGGGGTGGGTGCCCACCACCGGGCCGGGCCAGAGTTTTTCCATCTGGCGCAGCGGCCGCTCCTTGACGGAAGTGATGTCGGCCAGCACCGCCGTGGGCGGCAGATGCGGTTCCACCAGCCGCACCACCTCTTCAAACACGGCGGCGGGCACGCAGATCAGGGCCAGGTCGGCATCGGCGCAGGCCGCGGCCAGCGTTTCCGGGGCCAGGGGCTGGTCCGCTCCGGCCACCGTCAGGCCGACGGCGGCCGCTCTGGCGCAAAGCATGGCCCCCATGCGCCCGCCCGCGCCGATCAGCGCGGTTTTGGCGGGCGTGCGGGGGCGGGTTTGGGCGGCGCTCATTGCAATCGGCTCCAGACATTCCAGAATTGCGGGAAGGATTTGCGCACCACCGTCGGATCGTCCAGTCGGGTTTCCATGCGCAGGCCGGGTTCCTGCAGGGCCAGCAGGGCCAGGGACATGGCCATGCGGTGGTCGTTGTGCGCGCAGAGGTTCAGTCCCTCGGGCAGGCGCGGCGCGTTCTGTCTGCCGCAGCCGCGTCCGGCCAGGCCGCTGACCAGCATGCCGTCCGAAAGCTGGTCCACGGTGACGCCGGTTTTGGCCAGTTCTTCGGCCGGGGCGCTGATCCGGTCCGATTCCTTGACGCGCAGATGGGCCACGTTGCTGATGCGGGTAGAACCCTGGGCAAAGGCGGCCAGCACCGCCACTGTGGGCACCAAGTCCGGGCAGGAGCCCATGTCCAGGGCCACGCCGTGCAGGGCCGAGGGGTACGCCGTGACGGCTTCGGTTTCAACCTCCAGACGCGCGCCCATTTTGCGGAGAATGTCCAGCATGGCCCGGTCCCCTTGGAGGGAGTCGGCCCGCAGGCCTTCCACGCGCACAGGCCGACGGCCCAGCGCCCCGGCGGCCAGAAAATAGGACGCGCCGGACCAGTCGCCTTCCACAGTATAGTCGCCGCTCCGGTATGCGCCGGGCTGCACCCGGACGCGCAGGCAGCCGGGGCGGGCTTCGTCCAGGCCGCGCCAGGCCCCTTCCGGCAGGGCCTGCCAGGGGGCTTCCTCATTCTTGCGCGTCTCCACGCTGAAGCTGATGCCGAAGTCCGTGAGGCATTGCAGGGTCAGGCCCACATAGGGCCAGGACACGGCCTTGCGCCCGGCCAGCTCCAGGCGGAGCGGCGCGGGGCAGAGCGGCGCGGCCAGCAGCAGGCCGGAAAAATACTGGCTGGAAACGTCCATACCCAGCCGGAGCACGCCGCCTTCTCCGGCCAGAGCCGGATTCAGGCCGTGGGCCTGGAGCAGCAGGGGCGGACAGCCGGGCGTGCCTTCAAAGACCACGCCCGCGCCCAGCGCGGTCAGGGCGTCGGTGAGCTCGCCGATGGGGCGCTCGTGCATGCGTTGCGCGCCGTGGATGCGGAACAGCCCCTCCCCGGCGGCCAGCACGGCCGTGAGCAGGCGGCAGGTGGTGCCGGACTCGCGCACGTCGCAGGACAGGGGCCGTCCCTCCTGTCCGCCGCGCGGCGCGCCGCCGAGGCCGTGGACCCGCCAGCCGCCGCTACCGCTGTCCGCCCCGTCGCCGGAGGCTTCGAGCGGTTCCAGGCGCGCGCCCGCGCCCGCGAGGATGGTTCTGGTGCATTCCAGGTCCGCGCTTTCCAGGGTGTGGCGCACCGTGGATGCGCCTCCGGCCAGGGCCGCGCCGATGAGGTAGCGGTGGGACAGGGATTTGGAAGCCGGGGCTGTGACCGTAACGACCGAAGTGTGTTCTGTGTTCTGAAGCATGGTCTTAGATCCCTTGTTCGTCGGAGGCGTCGTCCCCGCTGAGGCTCATGCGGTCCAGCTGCGGGCCGGTGGGATAGCTGCCCAGGATGCGGAAACTGGTGCAGGCGTTGCGCAGGCGTTCCAGCAGGGCCGCGTGGCGCGGGTCTTCCAGATCGCTTTCCACGTCCGCGAAAAAGACGTATTTCCAGCACTGGCCGCGCAGGGGGCGGGATTCCAGCTTGCGCATGTTGATCTCGTGCCCGGCCAGCAGGTCCAGCACCGTGGAAAGGGAACCGGCTTTGTCCGGCAGGGTGAAGAGCAGGGATGTCTTGTCCGCGCCGTTGCACCCGCCGGGCGTGGGCCGGGGCTCAGCGCCCTGGGGGACTTGGGCCGATTTGGGGCCGATGATCACAAAGCGCGTCCAGTTGCCGGGTTCATCCTCAATGCGCCGGGCCAGCACGCCCAGGCCGAGCATGTCGGCCAGCTTGCCGTGGCCGATGGCCGCCGCATCCGGCTGGTTGGCGGCGCGTTGGGCCGCCGCCGCCGTGGACTCTACGGGAATCAGGGCCGCTCCCGGCAGATGCGCGCGCAGCCAGCCGCCGCATTGGGCCAGGGGCTGCGGGTGGGAGTAAACCGTGCGCACAGCGGCCAGAGTCGGGGCGTTGCTCAGCAGGCAGTGCGAAATGCGCGAAAAGAGCTCGGCCTGAATAAAGACCTCGTGCTTGAGAAAGAGGTCGAAACTCACGCCCACCGTGCCCTGGAGGGAATTTTCCAGAGGCACCACGCCCAGTTCGCACTGGCCGGAACAGACCTCTTCGAAAATCTGGGCGATGTCTCCGCAGGGGTGGAAGCTGGCCGCATGGCCGAGATACTCCACGCCCGCGAAGTAGGAGAAGGTGCCTTCCGGCCCGAGATAGGCCACATTCTGCGGCCGTTGCAGGGCGCGCGAGGAGGAGAATATCTCGCGCCAGATGGCCCTGAGATGCTCTTCCGGCAGGGGACCGGGATTTTTGGCGGCCAGGCCGTCCAGCACTTCGCGCTCACGCATGGGCTTGAAGATGATGCCCGGTTCCGTGGCCTTGATCCGGCCCACTTCCACGCTCAGCTCCGCGCGGCGGTTGAAGAGGCGGAGCAGTTCCTGATCCACCGTGTCGATTTCCTTGCGGATGGCGGCCAGACGCTGTGAGCCGTCCGCGCCGTTCCCCGTATCCGGGCCGTCCTGTCTGTCCCGGCCCTGGGGCCAGTGTGCCTTGGCGTCGTCCATGCTCCTAGACCTCCCGGATTTCTTCGCGCACGCGCATGCCGAAATGGCGGCCCGCCTCGTCGATGCGGCAGAGCACCGTATCGCCGGGCTTGAGGCCCACCACGCTCAGCGGCGTGCCGTCCGGACCCGTAAGCCGGATGGTTTCGGCGTTCTGGAGGAAGACCGTGCCCGTTTTGGGGCCGTCTTCGCAGTCCACTTGGGCCTCGATCAGCAGCATGGGCCGCACTTCGATCTTGACCCGGCCCAGAGTGGCCACGCCGGTTTCGCCGTCCGCGCCCACGATGAGCACCTCCTGCCCGGCGCGCAGTTCGCCCAGATAGGTGGTCTTGTCGTGGGGCAGGCGCGTGTAGGCGTGCACGGCCCCGGCGTTGACCCGGAAGGGCCGCGCGGCCACGTATTCATTGTGTTCGGTTTCGGCGTGGACCAGGAAGGTGAAGGCGCTGGAATTGCCCACCAGCATGCCCTGGCCCCTGCGCAGCAGGGAGAGGGTGTCCGCGCAGACCCGGTGCCCCAGGCCTACGGGCTCCACGCGGGTGATCACGCCGGGGAGCAGATGCTCACGGCCCTGGGAGAGCTTGCACTGGGCCACGATGGCCTTGAGTTCGCCCACGGCTTCAGGCAGGACCACGATGCCGTCCACGCCGCGCTCCAGAATTCCGGCGGCCAGGCGGGCTTCGTCCAGATTTCCGGCCTCGGCCAGCACAGCGTCACTCTGGGCCAGCAGGTTCTCCACCGGGATGACCTCCCAGCCGCGCGCCAGCGCCACCCGTTCACCGTTCTTGAGGCGGGCCAGCACGGCTTCCTCGTCGGCCTTGGCCGTGAGCGCCGCCACGGCCACGTCCTCGTCGGCCCAGACCGGACAGCGCGAGAGTCCGGCCACCTGCTCCACCCGCGCACGCGGCACGATCACGCCGTCCACGCCGGATTCCAGAGCCAGGGTGACCTGCCCCTTGTCAAAGGGGACGCAACGGAAATAGATGCGGGACATACGCCTTATTCTCCCACGATCAGCATGGCCTGATCCACGGAAGCGTCTTCGTGCACGATGGCGCGCAGGGCCTTGACCAGAGCGACGCGGTTGGGGTGCTGGAAGACGTTGCGGCCCACGGAAATGCCCGCGCCGCCCGCCTTGAGGGAGTCGTAGACCATTTCCAGAATCTGGCGGGTGGACTCCATGCGCTCGCCGCCGGCAATGACCACGGGCACGCAGCAGGCCGAAACCACGTCGGAGAAGCTTTCAATGTCGCCGGTATAGGGCACCTTGACGATGTCCGCGCCCAGTTCCACGCCCACGCGGGCGCAATGGGCCACCACGGCGGGGTCGTAGCCGTTCTTCACCTGCGGGCCGCGCGCGTAGACCATGGCCAGCAGGGGCATGTGCCAGTTGTCGCAGGCTTCGGCCACCCGGCCCAGGTCGGTGAGCATCAGGCGTTCGTTGGGATCGCCCAGGTTGATGTGCACGGAAACGCAGTCCGCGCCGTGTTTGATGCCTTCTTCCACCGTGCCCACCAGGGTTTTGGTGTTGCCGCAGGGCGAGAGGGCCGTGGAGGCGGAAAGATGGACGATAAGGCCCACGTCCTTGCCCGCGTTGCGGTGGGAGCAGCGCACCAGGCCCTTGTGCATGAGCACCGCGTCCGCGCCGCCCTCGGCCATGTCGTTGACGGTTTCGCGCATGTCCACCAGACCCTCCACAGCGCCGAGGGTGACGCCGTGGTCCATGGGCACGATGATGGTGCGGCCGTTTTCACGATTGATGATGCGCTCCAGACGGACTTTTTTGCCGAGGTACATGGGGAACTCCTTTCTTGTTGCGTGTCAGCTTTTTTGCAGACAACCCGCATGCGGCCGAAATAAAAAAGGGCCGCCGGCGGTTTGCCTGCGGCCCTTGAACTTGCGGACAACGGACGTCAGCGAAGTTCCCGACCACAGGCTTCGGTAAAGTACGCAAAAAAATACCAGCTGAAGCCGGCGGCGTACGAGGAAGCGGTGGCGGGAACAAACTGGGACATGACGTTATTACTCCGTGTTGGAATGTGAGTAGCCCCAGGCCCGGCGGATGTCAATAAAAAAGTACGGGAATTTTTTCACCGCGCGAGGCTTGCGGAAAAAAGTTCGCCGCAAAGATTCCGGTCCGCTTTGCCGGGAAAAGGCGCGGCCGTCTTTTCCACGGGTCCGGGCGACCTTCCGGGAGCCGGGTTGCCGGAAAAATCGGGAATTTTTTATTGACAGCTTTTGAGCTATTTGTCACAAGTGAATCACAACACAATGTCAACATTCAACATATAACAAATTAACGTGCCGCTTTCCGTATATCCGGCCAAATCCATCAAAGGAGTCGCCATGAATCTTGCCTGTTTTCCCCGTCGCGGCTATGTGCAGGAAGCCACGCCGCTGGAATTTCTGCCCGCCTTCAGCAAGGCCCTGGACAACAAGGTCAACATCTGGATCAAACGGGACGACCTGCTGCCCGGCGCGGGCGGCGGCAACAAGACCCGCAAGCTGGACTTCTCCATTGCCGACGCCCTGGCCCAGGGAGCGGACACCATCATCACCTGCGGGGCCGTGCAGTCCAACCATTGCCGCCTGACGCTTTCCTGGGCGGTCAAGGAAGGCCTGGAATGCCACCTGGTGCTTGAGGAGCGCGTGCCCGGCAGCTACAAGCCGGAGGCTTCGGGCAATAACTTCCTGTATCAGCTGCTCGGGGTGAGCTCCATCAGCGTGGTGCCCGGCGGCAGCGACATGGCCGCCGAGATGGAAAAAAAGGCCGAGATGCTGCGGCGGGAGGGCCGCAAGCCGTACATCGTGCCCGGCGGAGCCTCCAATCCAGTGGGCGCGCTGGGCTATGTGCAGTGCGCGCAGGAGCTCATGCAGCAGATGTTCGCGCAAGGGCTCAATTTCGACCACATCATTGTACCCAGCGGCAGCGCGGGAACCCATGCGGGCTTTCTGCTGGGTCTGCTGGGCTGCCATATGGACATTCCGGTCACGGGCATCGGCGTGAACCGCAAAAAGCCCGTGCAGGAAGAGGCGGTTTACAGTCTGATGCGCAAAACCGCCGAGTATATGGGCGTGGCCATGGATATTCCGCGTGAGGCCGTGCTGGCCTATGACGATTACGTGGGCCCCGGCTATTCCCTGCCCACCGACGCCATGGTGGAGGCGGTCAAACTGCTGGCCCGCACCGAAAGCATTCTCTTGGACCCGGTGTATTCGGGCAAGGCCATGTCCGGCCTGATAGACCTGGTGCGCAAGGACCATTTCAAAAAGGGCGCGAACCTGCTCTTCCTGCACACCGGCGGTTCCCCGGCCCTCTATGCCTATCTGGATTCCTTCCGGCAGGCGTCATAATCCCCGGCCGCGCGCCCGGCTCCTTGCGGAACCGGGCGCGCGGCGCATCTCCCGCAGTTTTCCGGCCTGACCGGGAAAAACAAAAGGAAAAGGACCATGCAGGAAAAAATATTGCGGATGTATGGCGGCATGCTGGGCGGGCTCGTGCCCCTGGGCGTTCTGGTTATCGGTCTGATCTGGCTCTCCGTGGCCGAGCGCGGCGGCACCAAACCCTTCTGGGCCTGCGCCTGGCTGGCCCTGACCATCGGGCTCTTCTTCGCCCGGGACAAAGCGGAATACTGTAAGGCCGCCATGCGCGGCATCGGGGACAAGACGGGTATCGTCATCGTCACGGCCTGGCTGTTCGCCGGGGTTTTCGGCAAGCTCATGGCCGCCGGCGGGCTGGTCAACGGTCTGCTGTGGCTGGGCATGACCACCGGGGCGCAGGGCGCTGTCTTCACCCTGCTGGTCTTTCTGGCGGCCATGCTCTTCGCGCTGGGCACGGGAACCAGTACGGGCACCTGCATTGCCCTGACGCCGGTGCTCTATCCGGCGGGATATTTTCTGGGGGCGGACCCGGCCATGCTCGGCCTGGCCATTCTGTCCGGCGCGGCCTTCGGGGACAACCTTGCCCCGGTGTCGGACACGACCATCGTCTCGGCCTACACCCAGGGCGCGAGCATGCGCGAGGTGGTGCGCAGCCGCTTCCCGCTGGCCATAAGCGCAGCCGCCATCGCGGGCGCCGCCTTTCTTTTTCTGGGCGGCGGCGGGGAGGTGCGCGTGCTGCCCGCCATCCAGGCCAATCTGAATCCTTCTGGCGTGTTTATGCTGCTGGCCCTGGTGGTGGTCGTGACGGCGGCTCTCTGCGGCAGGCATATCATTGAGGCCCTGATTTACGGCAACGTGACGGCGGCCCTGGTGGGCTTCTGCACCGGCACGCTCAAGCCCGCCGACATCTTCGGCATCCCGGCCAAGGCCGGGGGCTCCACGGGCATCATTCAGTCCGGCATCGACGGCGTGGTGGGGGCCATTATCTTCGCCATCCTGATTCTGGCCGTGACCCAGATACTCGTGGAATGCGGCATTATGGGCAAGATTCTGGAATTCGCCCAGAAAAGCGTGGTGGCCACCGTGCGCCAGGCCGAGCTCTTCATTGTGGGCGTGACCATTCTGGCGTCCATCCCCATCTCGGCCAACGCTCCGGCGGAACTGCTGGTGGGGCCCAGCCTGGTGCGGCCCATGGGCGAGAAATTCCGCCTGGCTGCGGCCCGGCGCGCCAACCTTATGGACTGCGCGGTGTGCACGGTCTTCTTCATTCTGCCCTGGCATATCGCTGTGGCCGCCTGGTACGGTGCGCTCTACAGCGCGGCCGAGAGCTACGGCATCGCCGCGCCGCCCATCAGCGCGGCCCTGTACAATCCCTATTCCTGGGCGCTGCTGGCGGTGCTGCTCTTCTCGGTCCTGACCGGCTGGAACCGCCGCTTCGCCGAACCCGGCGAGAGCGGAGAAACAGCCTGAAAACACGGACGGCCCGGCCTCCGGACTTCTCCCTCTTCCGGGGCCGGACCGTCCGCATTCATTTCTGGAATGTTGACATTATCGTGACCTGAGTCTACCTCAAGGGACAAAAAAGAGAGGAGTCCCCCCCTTGTCTCAGGTCAAGACATACAGCGCCCAGGCCATTGCCTACATCAAAGGACGCCTGCTGGACGGCACGCTCACGCCCGGCGACCCCATCCGCGAAACCGAGATCGCCGAACACCTCGGCATCAGCCGGGGACCGGTGCGTGAAGCCCTGCAAAGCCTGCTGCAACAGGGCCTGGTCACGGGCCTGCCGCAGAAGGCCAAGTTCATCCGCCATCTTACGGTGCAGGAAATTGAGGACAGCTACTGTCTGGGCGGCACGCTGGAGGGGGCCTGCATTGTTCAGTCCCTGGAGCGCTGGGACGACAAGGCTTTGGCTGGGGTGGCGGAAATTCTGGCCGAAATGGAGCGCCAGAGCCGCGAAGCCGCCGGTCTGGCCGCGCTGAGCCAGATTGACGAGGCCTTTCACGACGCCCTGCTGGCTCCCTGCCGCAACCGTCTGATGGCGGGCATCGCGCGCAATTCCTGCGCGCACATCTCCAAATTCCTCTACTACAAGTGCTGGGACACGCTTTTTTCGCCGCGTGAATTCTATCAGCGGCACGAAGTCATTTACGACGCCGTGCGCGGGCGCGACGCTCGGCATATCCAGCAGACCCTGCTGGAACATTACGCCGAATCCGGCCGCCGCCTGGGCCTGGTCTGTGGCCGTCGGGAGGAGTGAATCCCCGGCCGTTCAGTTTCTGACGGCCAGCAGCCGGAGCCGCCGGTAATCGGCGATCCACCGCTCTCCGTCCCAGAGGCGCGGCCGCAAGGCGCACACCACCTCGCGAAAGATGTTCATTTGCTCCGTGTGTTCAAAACCGGCCAGATCCTCGGCGAAAAACTGTTCCAGCCAGAGGGCGAGGCCGTTTTCGCCGCCGGACAGGGGCGTGGGGCGGTCGTAGTCCTCAATGTACCGGACTTGGAAGCCCGCTGTTTCCAGCTTTTGGCGGTATGCCGCCGGAGTGGGGAAATAGAAAGGGTCGGCGCGGGTCCGGCCGCGCGTCGCCAGCGCTGAGGCAAAGGCCGCGCACACGGCCGCCACATTGCCCTGGGCGCCGAATTCGCAGACCAGCAGGCCGTCCGGCTTCAGAACCGCATGCAGGGCGCGCAGCAGCGTTTCCTGATCCTGAATCCAGTGAAAGACCGCATTGGAAAAGACCAGATCGAAACGGGCCGTCCAGCCTTGGGCGGCCAGCCCGGCCGCATCCAGAACATGGTATTCCGGACCGGGATATGTTTCGCGCGCCGCCCGGATCATGGCGGCGGACTGGTCCACGCCGACCACCTGCCCCGCTTTCCCGGCCAGGGCGGCGGTCAGCTCACCGGTGCCGCAGCCGAAATCCAGAATACACTGGGCCGCGTCTTCCGGGACGCAGGCCAGCAGATTTTTGCCGTATTCGGCCACAAAACCGTGGCTTTTGCGGTAAAGAGCGGCGTTCCAATCCATGATTTCCCCGCGCGGTCAGGCTTTGACGGCGATCTGGGCCGGTTCCGGGGCCGGAGCCGGGGGCTGGGGCTTGGGACGCAGCTTGCGGGTCTGCAGGCGTTGCTGCACGAAATCGGCGGGTTTGACGCCCTCGGGCACGGCGGAAAGCGGAAATTCCGCCCGGCCCAGATTGCGGTGTCCTCCGGCGGTGCCCACGTCGTAAAAGCAGGCGTCGGCCAGACGGCCGATGTCCCGCCCGCCGTCGCCCCGGAAGATCACGATCACGGTTTTGTCCACAATGCCGCTGACCGCGATCCATTTCAGGCCGTGCACTCTGGTGAAAAAGTCGGCTATGGCCACCAGCAGGTCCGCGCTGTTGATCTCGTTGAGCGTGGCGTGGGCGCCGCCGCCCCGGCAATCGGTGAGCGTGCGGAAGGCGCGCGAAAAGAGCGGCAGCCAGGCGCGCAGATATTCGCTGCGGATGATCCGGCGCAGCAGGCCGGTATCCGCATGATGGGAGAGCCACTGGTAGGCGCGCAGGTCGTCCTCGCCGCCGGAGCGCTCAAAGGCCGCCGTATCCGTGCGGATGCCGTAGAGCAGGGCCGTGGCCAGGCGCGGGCTGGGGCGCACGCGCAGGGCCTGGAGAAAGCGGGTCATCATGGTGCTGGTGGCCCCGACGCCGGGCCGGATGTCGCAGAAAATCGCGGGGCCGACCGCGCCCGTGAGGTCCGTCAGCGGGTGGTGGTCGATGATCAGGTCATAGGACAGGCCCGCGAAGGCCTTGTTGTGCGCCGGCTGGGAGTCCACCATGCCGAAGCGGTTGAACTGTCCCGCCTTTTCCGGCTGCCAGGGCTTGGCCGGGATGCGCAGGTAACGGATCATGGCCAGATTGTCCGGCCGGGTCACTTCGTTGATGCGCATGATGTCCACGCTGTGCACCTTGTGCAGCATGAGCCGTTTGAGCGCCATGGCCGAGGCCAGGGCGTCCGGGTCGGCGTTGATCATAACGCACCAGCGGTCGTCCTTGTCCAGATTCTGCCGCCATTGCTTGAAACCGGCGATATATTCGGCATTGGCCGGCATGGCCTCTCCTTCTCCCTTGCCCCGTCGGGGCGGATTACGTCTGTGCGTCGGCGGTGCGGGCCAGCGCCGCCAGCACAGGCAGCGAGGCCGCCACGCCCGGCCAGTGAAAAATTTCCGCCAGATGCACGGCCGCTCGCGGCAGCCGGGCCATGATGGCGGCCGCCGTGCGGCGTTGCGGCGCGGTGAACTTTGTCAGCGGAAGGTGTTCATCCCGCCTGCCGGGCGCGCTCCAGTGAACCAGGGCCGCCGTTTCCGGCAGCCCGGAATCCAGAAGACGGTTCTGAGCGTAGCCCAGGAGATGCCCTACGTCCAGACAGAGCCCCAGTCCATGGTCGGATAAAAAGTTTTTTCCCAACTCCAGCACGTCGCTGGAATCCACATTTTCCAGCAGCAGAAGCACAGGACTGCGCGCCTGCCAGCGGGCCGCGAAGGCGCGCAGCAGGGCGCGCTTGCGGGCCGCGGAGCCCTCGGGCGGATGCAGCACGGCCAGGCCCGGACTCAGGCCGGCCGCCCTGGCGCAGACCGCCAGGGCCAGATCGGCCGCCGCCTCGGTTTGGGCCTTTGCCGTAGCGCCCGTGCCGGACGGCCAGGGCAGATCCACGGGCAGATGGACGTGGCAGCGCAACGGCAAGCCAGTCAGATCCGGCGGGATGTCCTTTTCGTCGTATTCCAGGCAGGCCCGGGCCTCGAAAAAGCAGAGGGCCGCTTCATCCACCCTGCCGCTGAGAAAGCGCATGTTTTCGGCCACCGTGCCGGGCAGCACAAAGGAGGGCGCGGCCAGACGGCCCGCCAGCGGATGGATGGATGGTTCGCTGGCCGCGATGCCGCTCACGGCCGGACTCCGGACGGAGACGCATGTGTCATGGCCGCCGCTTCGCGCCGCAGGTTCGCGGTCAGGCGGGCCAGACGCGGGCTGTCCAGCAGCCGCCCGTCGGCTTCGTCCGCCGCCGGGCGCAGGGCCGCGTGCAGGCGCGCGACCAGAGCGGCCCAGGGGGCGTTCCGCTTTTCTCCGTCGCTCTCGGCGTCCGTCGGCTTGTGGTGGCGGAGTTTTGGATCCAGGAAGTCGTCCGCGAACACGGCCAGTTCCGCCGCGTCCACCGGCAGGCCCAGAAAGTGCCCCAGACGGCGCAACTGGCGTCCTGGTTCGCGCAGCAGAAGGTCATAGTCCGCCAGCAGGCGCGGCAGGCCCGCGCTGCCTTCCAGAATGTCCAGCATGTGCGCGAGCCAGAGCATGTGGCCGGTTTCCGGGTCCAGTCGGTCCCGCTGCCGGAGAGAATGAGCCACGCTGTCCGGATGGCGCAGGCTGATTACGCAGTGCGCGCGCAGGCCCGAGGCGGTCAGCACGGGCCGCCAGAAGGGCAGCAGGCGACTCATGCGCGGGTCCTTGAGCCCCAGAACCGCTTGTCCGGCGCTTTTCTCGCGCAGCAGATCCAGGGCCGCCACGCCCGGAGGACCGGCGGCCAGAGTGTGCAGCACCTTCGCATCCGGGGCTTCCGGACTCTGCCATGTCAGGTTCAGCCGGGTCAGCAGGGCCTTGTTGAAGGCATAGAGCCCGGCGTCTTCGAAAAAGCCCTTGGGGTTGCAGGGGTGCGCGGGCAACAGATCGTCGCCCAGCGCGATCCCCAGAACCCGTAGGCCCCTGGCCAGGGCGCTGGTGCCGCTGCGGTGCATGCCCAGCACCAGCACAAGACGGCCGGGGGCGTTCATGCTCTTTCCTACAGCAGGCGTTGCGCGGCCCAGCCGTGGGCTTGCGCCGCTTCTTCGGTTTTGGGGCCGCCCAGCACGCAGATGGCCCCCTGCCGCGCGGCTTCGGCCAGCACCTCCGCGAACTGCGTGAAATGCCGTTCCGTGGTGCCCAGGATTTCCTCGCGCATTTGCTGGCGGATTTCGTCCGTGTCTCCAGTCAGCCAGCGCGCCAGGGATTGGGAGCCTTTGGCGTCGGGCAGCAGATAGCTGTCCAGATCGCCCACCGCGCCCACAATGGCCTGGGTCAGCTGGGCCTTGTCCGGCTTGAAGCCGCGCAGGAAATCGGCCATGCCGTCGTAGGCGGCCAGGGTCTGGTCCACATTGGGGTCGCGGTAAGAGGCGCAGACCAGGGTGCCGCCCAGACGGTCCAGCATGCAGAAGGCTCCGTAAGCCCCGCCGCGCACACGCACCTGCTCCCACAGATAGCCCATGCGCAGATAGCGCAGGATCACGCTGGCCGAGCCGTGGTAGACATAGCCCTGATCATAGATGTTGGCGGCCTTGCCCACGTAGTTGATCTGGGCCGGGGCCACAAAAGCCTCGGCCTCGGGCAGGTCGCGCATGGGCGGGATTTCCCGGTTTTCGCGGGCGTTGGCGGGTCGCTGCGGCAGGGCCGCCAGCAGGGCGCGGGCCTTGTCCTGAGCCAGGGCCAGACCCCCGGCCTCGGCCGTGCAGTCGAAGACCGCGCCGGAGCTTGCCACGATCAGGCCGCGCAATTCCTCCAGATCGGCCAGCAGGGTTTCCGGTTCCGCGTCCAGCTGTTCCAGCAGGCCGCGCACCGAGGCCAGATAGCTCAGGCCGCCGGTGCGCTCGGCCAGAGCGCCCGCGCCGGTGAAGCGGGCGCGCAGCCGCGTGCTCACCGCCGTATGTCCGGCGGCCTGCAGGCCATGCTCCAGGCGGGCCTTGCCCTCCAGCAGCATCTGTTTGAGGCGCTCGCGGGCCACAGCCGGGTCGCGCAGGGGTTCCAGCAGAATTTCCTGAAAGATGTCGAAAAGGTCCGGAATCTTGTCATAAACCGCTTTGCCCGCCAGGCTCAGGTAGCTGATGGTGCGCCGCTGTTCCCTGGTGGTGCCCAGCAGGGTGTCGGCCCCCACGCCGCCGGTCTTGGCCGCCATGTGCGCGCCCAGTTCCGTGAAGTCGCGCCGTGCCGTGCCCAGTTCGGTGAGGGAGCGGGCGAAGAGCGGCAGCAGGGGCGTCAGGCGTTCGGGCAGGCCTTCCAGGGGCAGGAGCAGGGTGGCGTAGGCAATGCCCTGGGTGGGCAACTCGTGGCTCAGGCAGACTTCCGGCAAGCGCGACTCGGAGCGCGGAATGGGCGCGTTGCGGAGGGGCAGGTCTTGCAGACCCAGCGCCGGGATACTGGCCAGGGCTTCCGGGCTGTCCGGCGCGGTCTGGGCCTCCTGCAGGCGACGGGTTTCCTCCACCAGGGCCGCGCGCTGTTCCGGCCCGGCCTCGGCCTGGGCGGCGGCCAGACGGGCGGCCTCGGCCTCGTCGCGGACCTTGCCCAGATTCGCGTCCGGCAGCAGGACCACTGTGGCCCGGTGCCCGTTGTCCAGGAACCACCGGCGGATGGCCTGCTCAAAAACCTTTTCGCCTCTGGCCAGACGGTCCTTGATGTCTTTGAGCGGAGCTTCCCAGGCCAGTGGGGCCAGGGGGTCGCCGTCGTACAGCCAGGTGGACAGGGCCTGGATCATGGCCGCCAGCCCGCGCGGGAAGCGGCCGGAATTGTTCTCGCGGTAGGCGAATTCCACGCTGTTCACCGCCGCTTCCACAGCCGCCGGGTCAATGCCTTCCTCGGCCAGTTGGGCCAGCACGTCGAAAATCAGCAGTTCGGCCTTCTGCACGTCGCCGGGGGCCACGCCCTTGAGGCCCGTGGAATAGTACATCTGGCGCAGGTCCGTCTCCAGCCCGCAGCCCGTGGTGTCCTCGCCCAGGCCGGAGCCGATCAGGGCCTTGCGCAGCGGCGAGCCGGGCAGGCCTTCCAGAATGTGCTCCAGCATTTCCATGAGCAGGGCCTGACTCACGTCGCCGCGCTCGCCCAGCAGCCAGTTGACCGTGAACAGGGCGCGTTTTTCGCCTTCGGCCGCCGCATAGGGCACTTCGATGAGGCGCGGCACGTCCCAGCGCGTCTGCAGGGGCACGGCGGAATCCGCGGGCCGGGCCGCGTAGCCTTGCAGGGCAATGTCCAGCAGGCGCAGACGCTCGTCCTCCGGGTCGTCGCCCCAGAAGAAGAAGCGCGCGTTGCTCGGATGGTAGTAGCGGCTGTGAAAATCGTGAAAGGCCTGATAGGTCAGGTCCGGGATGCGTTCCGGGTTGCCGCCGGAGTCCAGGCTGTACAGCGTGTCCGGGAACAGAGCCTGCTGGCTCTGCTCGGCCAGCACGGAGTCCGGCGAGGAGTACACGCCTTTCATCTCATTGTAGACCACCCCCTTGTAGGTCCAGGGGCTGTCGGCGCTTTCGGCCTCGATGTGCCAGCCTTCCTGGCGGAAGATGTCCTCGCTGATGCGCGGGTGGAAGACCGCGTCGATATAGACGTCGATGAGATTGTAAAAGTCGCGCAGATTGGCGCTGGCCACCGGATAGCAGGTTTTGTCCGGAAAGGTGAAGGCGTTGAGAAAGGTTTGCAGGGAACCCTTGAGCAGCTCCACGAAAGGCTCCTTGACAGGATACTTGTCCGAGCCGCAGAGCACCGAATGTTCCAGGATGTGGGCCACGCCCGTGGAATCCGTGGGCGGCGTGCGGAAGCTCACGCCGAAGCATTTGTTTTCGTCCGCGTTGGTCACGGAGAGCAGTTGCGCGCCCGTGGCCCTGTGCCGCCAGAGGCGGGCCGTGCCGCCCACTTCCGCCATGTCCCGTTCCGTGAGCAGGGTGAAGCCGTGTTTGTCCATGTATGGGTATCCTTGTGCTTGAGTTCGTTGTCGGGGCCGGAAACCGGCAAGCACACTATAGGGATGGAACACGGCTTTGAAAAGGGGCCCGGTCGCCCATGCCGGCTATTGTTGAAGCATTTATATATGCGCCCGGACCACACGGACGGGTTCCCCCGGCATGGCGGTGAATTCTTCCACAAATTCCGGCGTGAGCGGTCCCATATTCCAGAATTCAAAGCCTATCCGGCTGAATTCCCACAACGGGTCAAGCCTGTAGTTCCGGATGTCGGACGCCGCGCCGCACAACGGGCATTTTACAGGCGGAAAACCGTCCGCCTCATACCAGTCGCTCACCATATCATAAAAGTATCTCTCGACATCCTTTCCGCAGGCCGGGCAATGCGCGCTTTCCAGCCCGCCTTCCAGATTGGTGAAAACGCCTTTGCCGTCATGCTTCTGCACGCCGAAGCCATAAGTAGACAAGCCCCTGTCCGTGCCGCCCGCCATATGCAGGGAACCGGACGGCGTAAAACGGCATCCGCCCCCTTCGGTGAAAACGCAGTCGCTTTTTCCCCTTTCAATCCAGCCGTTTTCCTGCATCCAGCCGACCATACGCTTTTCCATGGCGGCCTGTTCCGCCGGGTCTATGCCGGCGCGCTCGGGAACCAGGGTGATGTAGCTGTCGCCCATAAAAGCCTCCTGTGCGCTGTTGTGGAGCGAAGCTGATCATAATGGGCTTTTTCCTGGTTGTCAGCCGGGCCCGGCGGGGGATTTGCCGCCCGCTGTGGACCGCGCGGGCATACTCTTGCCATATTTCCGGCTTTGGGCTATAGAGGCCGTTCCATTACGCACACTCCGGCGGTTCTCGGGGTGCCCGTTCCGCGGACGCGCGTCGCGTCCGGCCCACGGCGGGTGAAGAGAATCACACAAACCGGAGTGGAGGAAACAAAACCCATTGGAGGATCACAATGGCTTACGTCAGCATGAAGCAGATGCTGGAAACCGGGGTGCACTTCGGGCACCAGACCCGGCGCTGGAACCCCAAAATGCGCCCCTACATCTTCGGCGCGCGCAACGGCATCCATATCATTGACCTGCAGCAGACCGTGAAGCTCTTCCGCGTGGCCTACGACAAGGTTGTGGACACCGTGGCCAAGGGCGGCAAGGTGCTCTTCATCGGTACCAAGCGCCAGGCGCAGGAAGCCGTGGCCACCGAAGCCGGCCGCGCCAACCAGTTCCATGTGACCAACCGCTGGATGGGCGGCACCCTGACCAACTTCGTGACCATCCAGAAAAGCGTGGACCGCCTCAAGAAGCTGGAAGCCATGTTTGGCGACGGCACCATCAACCGCTACCAGAAAAAGGAAATCCTGCTGCTGGAGCGCGAGATGAAGAAGCTGGAGGAAACCCTGGGCGGCATCAAGAACATGGACCGCCTGCCGCAGCTGGCCTTCATCATCGACCCCAACCGCGAAGACATCGCGGTGAAGGAATGCCGCAAGCTGGGCATTCCCATCGTGGCCGTCACGGACACCAACTGCGATCCGGACCTCATCGACTACATCATTCCCGGCAATGACGACGCCATCCGCGCCATCAAGCTTTTTGTGGCCGCTTTCTCCGAAGCTTGCCAGGAAGGCGAGGCCATGGGCAAGGACCACAAGGACGCCGCCAACGCCGAAGAGGCCATGCAGAAGGCCGCAGCCGCTGAAAGCGCTCCGGAAGCCGCCGCGCCCGCGCAGGAAGCCGCTCCCGCCGAATAACGTGCCTGTCGCATACGTACTTTGGGGGCAGCGCGGCTTTTTCTGAGATCCGCGCTGCCCGTTTTGAATAAGGAGCAAAGCCGGCAAGCGGCTTTGCAGAGTCGAAGCCGCGACGCGGTAGCGGCTTCTCCCCGCCAGTGCTCGCTACGCTGCGCGCTGTCGGGCGGCTCGGTTTACTCGCCGCCTTATTTTTTTGTGAAACTCCGGCGCATTGGCCGGACATCTGGAGACGACAATGGCAATCAGCGCTCAAATGGTTAAAGAACTGCGCGAAAAAACCGGCGCGGGCATGATGGACTGCAAAAAGGCTCTGGTGGAAGTGAACGGCGACCTGGAAAAGGCCGTTGACTGGCTGCGCCAGAAGGGCATGGCCAAGGCCGCCAAGAAATCCGGCCGCGCCACCTGCGAGGGCGTGGTCACCGCGGTGACCAGCCCCGACGGCAAGCACGTGGCCATGGCTTCGCTGATGTGCGAAACCGACTTCGTGGCCCGTGGCGACCAGTTCCAGGCCATGGCCGCCCGCGTGGCCCAGGCCGTGCTGGAACACAACCCGGCTGATCCCACCGCTCTGGACGGCGTGGTGGGCGACGAGGTCAAGCAGCTCATCGCCTCGGTGGGCGAAAACATGCAGTTGGGCAAGTTCGCGCGCCACACCCGCCAGTCCGACAACGAGGTTATCGGCCAGTACATCCACGCCAACGGCAAGATCGGCGTGCTGGTCTTCCTGACCTGCGGCAAGACCGAGAGCGTAAACGCGCCCGAGGTCAAGGAGCTGGCCAAGAATCTGGCCATGCAGGTGGCCGCCGCCAGCCCCATGGCTCTGGACGCGGGCAGCCTTGATCAGGCCGCCGTGGAACGCGAACGCGAAGTCTACCGCCAGAAGGCCCTGGAAGAAGGCAAGCCCGCCCAGATCGTGGACAAGATCGCCGACGGCGCGGTGAAGAAGTTCCAGAAGGAAGTCTGCCTGCTGGAACAGCCCTACATCCGCGACGACAAAAAGAGCGTCAGCGACATCGTGCGCGAAGCGGGCAAGGCCGTGGGCGACACCATCACGGTGACGGGCTTTACGCGCATTCAGCTGGCTGCGGAGTAAGCATGCCGTCAGGCCCAGGCGCGCGCCGGACGGCGCGTATGCACAACAGTATCCATTTTTGATTGAACCTGAAGGGGGCTCCGGCCCCCTTTTTTTGTTTTCCGGGCCGCACGGCCCGCGACAGGCAGTGGAAAGACTATGTGGGATTTTTCGTGGGTCACGGAACTTTCGGCCTGGGCCGGTCTGGGCACGCTGGTGCTTCTGGAGGTGGTGCTGGGGGTGGACAACCTGGTGTTCATCTCCATTCTGGTAGGGCGGCTTCCCGCCGAACAGAAGCGCCAGGCCTTTTTTACCGGCCTCGGGCTGGCGCTGTTCATGCGTCTGGTCCTGCTGGCGGCCATAGCCTGGATCATCGGCCTGACCGAGCCGCTGTTCAGCCTGGGCGGCCGCGTTTTTTCCGCGCGGGATCTGATTCTGATGGGCGGCGGCGTCTTCCTGCTCTTCAAGGGAACCCTGGAACTGCACGAGCGCCTGGAAGGCCATCTGGCCGCTCCCGCGGATGCGGGGCGGCATGCGGGCTTCTGGCGGGTGATCGCCCAGATCATTGCCCTGGACGCGGTTTTTTCCCTGGATTCCATCATCACTTCCGTGGGCATGGTGGACCATGTCTCGATCATGATGCTGGCCGTGGCGGCGGCCATGCTGGTCATGGCCGTAGCCGCCGCGCCGCTGCTCGCCTTTGTGGAGCGGCATCCCTCGGTCATCGTGCTCTGTCTGGGTTTCCTGCTGATGATCGGCCTGAGCCTGCTTACCGACGGTCTGGGATATCATATTCCCAAGGGCTATCTGTACGCGGCCATTATTTTCGCCGTGCTGGTGGAGGCGGCCAACCAGTGGGCCTTGCGCAACCGGCGCAAGCGCATCAGCATGCGCGACATGCGCGAATCCACGGCCCGCGTGGTGCTGGGCCTGCTGGGCGGGCGCTCCGGCCACGGCGATGCCCAGCTTGACGCGGCGGCTCTGGCCGGAGAGGACGGCGACGCGCTGTTCGCTCCGGAAGAGCGGGACATGGTGGCCCGCGTCATCCGCCTCAGCGGGCGCACGGCCCGTTTTATCATGATCCCGCGCCAGCGCGTGAACTGGCTGGACAGCCGGGCCGACCGCGAGACGGTTTACCGCTTCGCGGCCTCATCCTCGCTGCCCTGGCTGCCGGTGCTGCGCCGTGAGACGGATGACGTGCTGGGCGTGGTGCGCGCCGGCGAACTGCTGCTGCCCGCTCCGGCCTCTTCCGGCGCGTCGCCGGGCGCGCGCTGGAAACTGACGGACTACATCCGCCCCGCGCCCACCATTTTCGAGCACACCGCCCTGGCGGACATTCTGGACGATTTTCGCGCGCATCCCGCGCCGCTTTCCTTTGTGCGCGACGAGTACGGCAGCGTGGTGGGGCTGATCACGCCCGCCGAACTGCTCAGCGTGCTGGCCGGGCAGGTGGGCGACCTGCCCGCCGGACCCGAGTTCTGCCGCCAGCCGGACGGCAGCTGGCGGCTGCCGGGGCGGCTGTCCGTGGACGCGGTCACGGCCTGGCTGGGCATCAGCCTGCCGCCGCGCTCCACCAGCGCCACTTTGGCCGGGCTGATTCTGGAGCGCCTGGGGCACATCCCGGTTGTGGGCGAGCGCCTGCGCCTTCAGGGCTGGGAGCTGGAAATCATTCGCATGGACCGCCAGCGCATTGACGAGGTGCGCGCCGTCAAGACGGTCCCGGTCGGAAAGGCAAAGCGGGCCTGACGCCCTCAGCTCTGGGCCGTCCGCTCGTAGGGGATGCGCTCGAAGACCTTGCGGCTCGGGGTCAGGGAGATGTGGTAGTACTGGTTCTGGGGGATGTGGATATAGGGCACGTCCTCGCTGCGCTGGCGCAGAAAGAGCGAGAGCAGCACGCGGTTGATGGCCTGATGGCCCACGATGAGCAGGGGCGCGTCCCCGGCCAGGAAGAGCGCGCGTCTGAGCCCGCGCTGCACCCGCTCGCGCAGGATGGCGTAGCTCTCGCCATTGGGATAGGCGTAACCGTATTTGTCCGCGTTGCGGCCCGCCGTGACCTCGGGCATGCGGCGGCGGATCTCCGAATAGAGCATGCCCTCGCAGTCCCCGGCCCAGATTTCGTCAAATTCCTTGAGGGCCATGACGTGCGCGCCGGGCCGCTCGGTGAGCAGCGGGGCCGCCGTCTCGTGCGAGCGGAAACGGGTGGAAGTGAACACCCAGTCGATGCGGTGGTCGCGCAGATGCCGGGCCAGGGCTTCGGCCTGGGAGCGGCCCAGGGCCGTGAGCGGGGGGTCGCCGCCGATGCGGCCCTGCACGTTGAACTCCGTCTGGCCGTGGCGGGCCAGATACAGGCTGTGCACCCAGACGCTGACCACGATCTCGCGGATGGCCGGATAATAGGGCGAGCCCTCACAGGGCCGTTCATCCAGAATGCGGTTGGCTGTGGAGTCCACGCAGAGCCAGAATTTTTCGTCCCGCAGCGGGCTGTAGATGGACTCATAATAGCCGATGCGCTTCATGAAGCTGGCCAGGGCTTCTTCCTCGCTGTAGGCTGCGTATTCCGGCAAGGTGGTTTTGCGCCGGATGCAGGCGTTGAGCAGCAGCGGGTCTTCGTTGACGCACTCCACAAAGAGCACGGGATGGTCGCTGAGCGTCTTTTCCATCAGCGCGCGCCGTGCCGCGCTGGCGTTGGTGGCGTCCAGAATGGCCACCTCGCCCTCGCCGGCCAGCCAGGCGCGGGCCTGCTCCATATTGCGGCGGGCGATCAGCTCACGGGCCTCGCGGCCGAAGCTGTTGTCCGGATTGTAGAAATCCGGCTCCGTGGATTCCGCGCCCATCAGGGCCCGGCGCACGTCGCCGTTGTTGAAGATCTGCGCCCGGATGCCCTCGGCCAGCAGGCCCTGGCGGATGCGCCGCGCCAGCGTGGACTTGCCGCGCGCGGGCAGGCCCACCATCGCTACATATAACTTCCGCATATTCCCCTCCGCTGGGGATCATGGTAGGGGAAAAGCCCCGGAAACGGAAGACGCGGGAGAACGAAGGAGACGCGCATGAAGACCATCGGCCTGCTGGGCGGCATGAGCTGGGAAAGCACCGTCACATACTACCAGATCGTCAATATCGTGGTGAAGGAGCGCCTGGGCGGCTTGCATTCGGCCCGCTGCCTGCTCTACAGCGTGGACT
>OJIY01000123.1_pt1 | contig 60470 bp, 50 predicted proteins | sample 1596061 | NCBI WGS metagenome assembly OJIY01 (sample SAMEA4350111, study PRJEB24818) | metagenome | biome: human; feature: gut; material: faeces | place: Denmark | collected 2013-09 | reverse complement strand
TGTTGGTTGTGGTGACTACATTATACCAAAAAAGGGGAGGTCATTGCTTTTTTATTTTTAAAAGTGGTGTAATCCTTGGAAATACAAGGTTTTTAATAAAAAACGGGGTGTCAGACTTGACACTACCATAACTTATATGGAGGAAAGCATATGAAATATATATCAGTGGCGGAAATGGCAAAGAGATGGAATATAGCGGAACGTACAGTACGCAACTATTGTTTGCAGGGACGGATACCAGATGCCTTTTTAACGGGAAAAACATGGAACATTCCAGAAACTGCTGTTCGTCCTAATCGTATAAATAAAAAACAGAGGGTACCAGACACATTACTGGATATTTTAAAACAGGAAAAAGCAGGAAAAGTATCAGGTGGAATTTATCATAAAATACAAATTGAATTTACCTATAACTCGAACCATATAGAAGGGAGCAGACTGACGCATGATCAAACACGCTATATTTATGAAACTAATACAATAGGTGTAACGAACGAGACATTTAATGTGGATGATATTGTGGAAACTGCAAATCATTTTAGATGTATTGATATGGTAATCGATCAGGCGGCTTATCAGTTGACAGAAAAGTTTATAAAGGATCTTCATGCCGTGCTAAAAAATGGAACAAGTGACAGTCGTAAAGATTGGTTTGTTGTAGGCGGCTATAAAAAATTGCCAAACGAGGTTGGAGGATTGGAAACAACAGCTCCTGAACGAGTACAGGAAGAGATACAAAAACTGTTAAAGAGCTACAATGAATCGAAGATAAAATCGATGGATGAAATTTTGGATTTTCATGTAAAATTTGAACGTATCCATCCTTTTCAAGATGGAAATGGGCGTGTTGGAAGACTGCTATTACTAAAAGAATGCCTGAAAAATAATGTTGTTCCTTTTATTATTGACGAGAGTCTAAAAATGTTTTATTATCGGGGGCTTCATGAATGGAACATAGAGAAAGGTTATCTTAGAGATACTTGTTTGACGGCACAGGATCAGTTTAAAGCATATTTAGATTATTTTAGGATTCCTTATTGTGAAGAAAAATAATTGGTAAAACTATAGCAACAAAAAATCAGTAACCCCAAATAACATGGATAATTGACTCAAACTTCGCAGGAGCAAAATGGCCTTCCGCCCGCTGGCAGAGTGGTATCCCCAGGACGGAAAAGGATATTCGCCAGTCCATCAGGCCGGACATTCCGATGAGCCCGAAGGCGTCAAGTGTGTCAGATGAGGCTGGCACACTTGACCGGTCTCATCCCCATGGCCTGAGAGGATCTGGTGAACATTCCTTTTCCGTCCCAGGGACACCGCTCTGCCAGCGGGCGGAAGTATAAACAATTAGAAATATCGATACAAGTGTTTTTTTGCATAGCGATTGAAGAAATGGAGGCGTGGCTGCTTGGTGATAGTGAAGCGTTGTTAACGGCATATCCAACTGCTAAAAGGCAATTACTGCAAAGGTATATCCAAGATAGTATTATTGGAACCTGGGAGTATTTGGCTGATATTGTATATAAAGGAGGCTTGCAAACCCTTAAAAGGGATGTCTCATCGTATTATGAAATCGGAATGTTTAAATGTGAGTGTGCAGGAAAAGTCGGTGCGTTGTTAGATATTAGAAAAAATGCTTCACCAAGTTTTAATTATTTTATAGGTAAATTGGATGTTTTTTATGGAAGTAGTACATAATTTCATACGAAAATAATGTCCCAAAACATTTCCTTGAATTCCTCCATACACAATGCTAAAATGTCGATAGATTATTTCTCAACAAACAGATCACACCAGGTACAGGAGCCAATATCCATATGCTATTCGACATCATCCCAGCAAATTTTTTCTACCCTCTGGCAGCGCCGGGGAAATTAGTATATTGGGAATGCATCTGCCGGTTGTTCGCGGTGACCAACCGGCAGTTATCTTTTGGTGTGGAGCGGGATGTTCTGGTAGATGAACTGCAGTTTTATTTTGATTCGGAAATGGCGGCGCAGATGCCGGAGGAGGAATTGGATCAAAGGGGCAGCGGGGATGCTGCAGGCAGTATGAACAGTCGGGATAAGGCGAATTTTATCCTGCGCAGGCTGGAGGGTTATGGCTGGATAGCGGTGGATACGGATCACAGCTACGTACAGCGGGTGAATTTCCGGGATTATGCCGTTCAGGTAATGAAGACATTGCTTGCCATTTCGGAAGAAAAGAGAACCGAATATCAGGGGTATATTTATACCATTTACAGTTTAGCCCGTGCCGGTTTGGATAATCCCGGTATCGGGCTTTTGCAGATCGTGGAGAATACGGATGCGCTGATTACCGGGCTTAAAAGCCTGAATGCGAATATCAAACGATATATTGATGAACTGACGAAGCATTCCACGGTGGCGGAAATCATGGATGCGCTTTTAAATGATTATTATACTAATGTAGTGGATAAGGCATACCACCGGCTTCTGACCTCGGACAATGTTTCCAAGTTCCGCCCGGAAATAGTGGAGCGGCTGGAGAGCAATAGCCGCAGTGCGCGATTTTTAAATAAGGCTTCTGGCGAACTCGCAGAATTAAAGGAAATTTCCGAAGAGGAAGCAAGAGAAGAAGTGTTGTCCATGCTGCATGAGGTAATCGATGCCTTCCGGCAGATGGATGAGATTTTAGGTGAGATTAATAAAAAGAATACGCGGTATCAGCGGGCTGCTATTAACCGGGCGCGTTTTTTATTGTCCTCCGGGGAGGATGTGCGCAGCCAGTTAAAGGACATTCTTATTTTTCTGAATGAACGAATTACAGAAAAAAAGCTAGATTATAATGCAGTCTATGAGCTGGAAGAGATGGATCGGCTGATAAAGCTTTTTTCCTGGGAGTATCTGGATATGGATTCTTTGTATGCGCCGGTGGAAGGGAAGAAGGAATTTATACCGGAGGTCATGGAATGCTTTGAGGCGGATGATGGGCTGCGGGAAGAGAAACGCAGGCGGATGGCAGAAAAGCTGGCGCGGATTTTAAGCCCGGATAAAATTAACGCTTATGTGGCTCAGATGTTGGGAGACAAGAGGGTTATGGCGGCGTCTGAGTTCCCTGTCGGCGAAGGGGATACGTTCATCCGGCTGATTTATATCCGTTTGTACGGGCAGCGGAAAAATATGGATTATACGCTGGAATTGAAGGAGAAGACTGTAAAATGCGGATTTGGGTTCCGGGATTTTCTCATACGGCGAAAGGAGGGCAGATAGATAGATGGATTTATTTGAAGGAATGCTGCAAAAAGATAGGGATGAGTTCCGCCGGGTCTGCAATAAACTGATGAGTATTTGTTTTATTGTCAGACGTAATGAAGCGACGAAGAGCGATTTTTATTTCATTCAGCGCTGGAAGACGGTGTTTGGGCGGTATTTGGGTGTGCTGGGATATACGCTGGAAATTAATGAGGAATATGGGGTAATCCAGCTGGTAAACAGGGAGAATTATAATCATTGGAATCTGAGGCTTAATGATTCCGTCATTCTTTTAATCCTGCGGATTTTGTATGATGAGAAGAAGCGGGAGCTTTCTCTGACCGATGTGGTAGTGAATCTGGGAGATATTCAGGAAAAATATATCTCCTTAAAGATCCGTGAAAAACAAATTGATAAAACAACGATGAACAACGCGCTCCGTTTGTTTAAGCGGTTTAATCTGGTGGAACTTCTGGATCGAGATCTGATGCAGGAGGAATCCCGTGTGATTATTTACGATTCTATATTGATGGCAGTGCGTGTAGAGGATATCAAACGGGTGAACGATATGATTGCGCTGTACCGGAAAGGGGGGAAAACGGAAGATGAAGAGGCTGTGCAGGATTCGGCTGATTAACTGGCATCGGTTTGGAAACGAGCTCATTGAGCTGGATGATTCCGTCCTGCTTTCGGGAGAAAACGGGGCGGGCAAGTCTACGCTCCTGGATGCGATTCAATTTGTGGTGACCTGCTCCAAGGTGCATTTTAATAAGGCGGCCCATGAAAAGGGTAAGCGGAATTTAAACAGCTATATGAGGTGCAAAACCGGGCGGGAGGATCGGCCCTATGAGCGTACAGGGGAAATCAGCAGCCATATCGCCCTGGAGTTTTGGGATGAAGCGAGAAAACAGCCCTTTGTAGTGGGGGCGGTGATGGATTCTGCTTCTGAGGAAAAAGAACCGAATGTCGGATGGTACCTAATAGAAAATAAGCGGCTGTCGGATGATTTGTTTTTGCAGGGTAATAAAGTGAAATCTATTTCGGTTTTCCGGGCGACAAACAAAGGGATCAAAACCTTTGCCAATACGCAGACGGAAGCGAAAAAGATGGTGCAGGCGAGATTTGGCCGTCTGGAGGATAAGTTCTTTTCCCTGATTCCTAAGGCTCTTGCTTTTAAGCCGATCCATGATATCAAAGACTTTGTATATTCTTATGTTTTGGATGAGAAGGAAGTTAATATTGACGCTTTAAAAGAAAATGTCCGCAGCTATCAGGATTTGGAGCGTATGCTGCAGGATGTAAAAAAAGGATTGCAAAGCTGGAGGCAATTAACGTAAAAGAAGCCGAGGTGGAAAACGGCCTGCGCCGGGATCGGTATCAGGAATATTATCTGGCACGGGTGGACGTGGAGCTGACACAGGAGGCTGTAAGGGATGCGAAGGCAAAGCGGGACAGTGCGCAGATGCGGGAAAAAGAGCAGAAGCGCAGAGAGGAAGGACTGCAGGAAGCCAGGCGGCAGCGGCAGCAGATTATCACGGATTTGTCGGTGGAGTTAAATACGGATACTGATTATCAGGCGCTGCATGAACTGGAACTGCAGGAAACAGGCTTGAAAGCCCGTCTGGAATCGGATAAAAAAGAAATGACTGTGCTCTGCGGCGCGGTTAAGGCGGCTCTTGCGGATGCAGAACAGCTTTTGCAGATAAAGGATGCGGACGGATGTGTGAAGGAGTATGTTGCTTTTCTGAAAAAGCTGGAGGAATGCGAAAGTCTGGTTGACGTGAGTATGTGTCTGGAAAAAGTTCTTTCCTATAAAAAGGCGATGTATAAGAAGGTGCAGATGAAGCTGGCGGAGACAAAGGTGGAATTGGGTCGCTGCCAGGTGGAGTTGTCCGGGTTAAAAATGCGTATCGAACAATTGGAAAAGAAGCAGCTGACATATCCGGACAGTGTAACACAGTTACGGCAGCGTATTAAGGAACAGCTGCGGCAGGTGGGAAGAAGCTCGGAAGTCCGGGTATTATGTGAGCTTTTGGATATTGGGAATTCCGCCTGGCAGAATGCGGTGGAAGGCTATCTGAACAACCAGCGCTTTTATTTGTTGGTGGAGCCGGAGGATTTTGATCTGGCTCTGAGCGTTTATGACAGGATGCGGGAGAACCGGAAGGCCTATGGTGCGGGTCTGATTAACACGGGAAAGCTGGAAAAATACGATGAAGTTCCGGCAGACTCTCTGGCGGAGGTGGTGACTTCTGCAAACATATGGGCAAAGAGATATGTCAATATGGTTCTGGGCAAGGTGCATATGTGCCAGAAGTATCAGGATTTGAAGCAGTATCCCGTTGCGATTACCAGACAGTGTATGCGTTATCAGAACCATGTGGTCAGCGCCATCAAACCGGAGGTATATGAGACGCCTTATATCGGTACACACGCTTATCTGCGGCAGCTGGAGCAGTGCCGCAGGCAGCAGAAAACCCTTCAGGAGCAGGAGTCTGCCCTGAAGTCGCGGATCGGACAGTTGGATTTTGTGTCAAAGCCGCTGGGGACCGATGCAGATACGGAAGTGAAATACCGCCTGACGGCACTGGAAGAAAAACGGACGCATGAAAAACAGCTTGCAGATTGCAGGGAGTCTATGAAGCAGCTGCATGCGAACCAGACACTGATTCAAAAGAGGCTTCATCTCGAAGAACTGCGGGGAAGCATGGAACAGCTGGATCTTGAGATAAAGGAAGCTGCGATGCGGCAGGGCGGCTGCAGGGAAGAAGCAAAACAGCAGGAAGCGCTTCTGGTTACCCTGACAGCACAGTTGTCCGGGCAGCAGGCGGTGTTGGCCCAGCTGCTTGAAAAGCTTGGCTCCGATACGGCGGAATGCAATAAGGAATATGAAAAGCTGAAAGAGGGAAAGGAGTTACAGCGGTTTAAAGAGAATTTCGAACGTGCGCGCAAGGCTAACTGGACCTTAAAGGAGAAGGCGGAAGGCGAAATGATTACGCTGATGCGGGAATATAAGGTGGCCCATGATTTTGGTGCGGCGGAATCGCTGCAGGGCTATCCGGAGTTTTTGGCGGAATATGACAAGCTGAAAAATTCCAGGCTTTTGGAATATGAGGAAAAGGTCTATAAAGCCAGACAGGCGGCGGAGGATGAGTTCCGGGAACAGTTTTTATCCCGGCTGCAGGAGAATATCAAGCAGGCGCAGAACGAGTTTAAGGAGCTGAACCGCTCGCTGGGGGAGATTCATTTTTCCAGAGAGCAGTATGAATTTTTATATGAACCCAGCAGAAAACTGAAAAAGTTCTATCAGATGATCATGGATGATTTTAACGTCATGCAGGGAGAATCCATTTTCAGCAGCATGTTCAGCCAGAATCATCGGGAGGTCATCGAGGAGCTGTTTGAAAAGCTGGCGCTGGATGATGAAAACAGTGCCAAAACGCTGGAGGAATATACAGACTACCGGACCTATATGGACTACGATATCAAAATTACGGGCGAGGATCAAAGCTATATGCTGTACTCCAAGGTCAGCCGGGAAAAGAGCGGCGGGGAGACCCAGACGCCGTTTTATATCACGGTGGCGGCTTCTTTTATGCAGTTATACCGAAACAGCATCGGTGGGGATGCCATTGGTCTGGTGATGCTGGATGAAGCTTTTAATAATATGGATGACGAGCGGATTTCGGGTGTGCTGGAATTTTTGACCCATTCCAATCTGCAGGTTATCATTGCAGCTCCGCCTGATAAGATCCAGTATATCGGTCCTGCGGTGAAGAAGGTGCTGCTCGTACTTCAGGATGACAAAATGAGTTATGTGGAGGACTTTACACGGGTATGAAGCGGTATGATGAGAAAATATTGAACAGACTGTTGGATACGTATGAAAGCAGCCTTTTGTATACCGGACAGAACCAGAGGAAACAGAGCATTGCTTTTTCGGTAAAAAGGAGCACATTGCCGGAATACTTTGACGAAACCTCCATGCAGTTTGAACTGGTGCATGCCCAGCTTGCGGAAGCGGAGCAAAAGGGATTTGTGCGTCTGATCTGGCAGAAGGGAAAAGCAGGGCACATTTTGGAAAAGTGCCTGCTGCAGACGGGACATGTGGATGAAATATACGCATATCTCCAACGCAGGACCAGAAAGCAAAAGGAAGAGGATGTGCTTTCTGTCTGCCGGGAGTATCGGGGCCGACATCCTGTTCTGGATGCCTTTTTACAGTATGTGGAGCAAAGAATCGGGCAGGGGATGAGTGTGGCGCAGTATGTGGATAGGGATCATCCGCAGGAGTTGGCGGAACGCTGCGGGTTGATTGGGCATATTTTTGAGAATCAAAAGGAGATTTTTTTACGGGAATTTTCCGTGCAGTATCTAAAGGATTCCAAGGCGGCGGAGAAGGAGATTGTCGGGGCAGCAGGCATTATTGCACGGTTTTATCCGGGGGCCGCACTGACGGAGCTGACGGCGGAACAGGTATTGGAGGAATTCAATATTTTTAAGAATCCGTCCTGGGTGATGGTAAAGGGCAGCGGGGCGTTTATGCTGCCCCCAAAAGGGGCGGGCGGACAGGATGCGGCGGATATGTCCGGCTGCCACATTTGCCTTGATACGTTGAAGGGCGGAATCGGTCTGTCCAGTCAGGATATCGGAGCCATATGTTGGGAGGACAACAGGCAGGTCAGACAAATCGTAACAATAGAAAATCTTACTTCATTCCATCGGTGGCAGGAAGAAGATACCCTGGCCATTTATCTGGGCGGCTATCATAATCGTATGAAGCGGCAGTTTCTGCAGGAACTGTATCGGGTATTTCCCAATTGTAAATATGCACATTTCGGAGATTTGGATTGCGGCGGCTTTAAAATCTGGAAGGATTTGTGCCGGAAAACGGGTATTCCTTTCAAAACCCGTTATATGGATCGGGGGACGTATCTGCAGTACTGTAAGAATGGGAAGGATCTTACGGAGCATGACTGCAAAGAGCTGCAAAGAATGATGGAGGAGCCGTTCTTTGAGGGGCAGCGGAAATTGTTTGAAACCATGCTGGAGGTGGGAAAAAAGGTGGAGCAGGAAGGGGTTAAGATTGACACTTTTTAAGAAAGCGTGCATTATCATACCGGGAATAAACCTGGCATTTACTATAATTGTACAACCCCATTATACTTCCAATAGGTGACTGCCAAAATACAGGTACAAAAAAGCTTGCCATGGATCAATATACAGGATATAAATGGTTGGGTTAAAAGGATAGTCCTTCGCCGTAGGGTGAGGGATTTCTTTGATCATACGGACAGGTTAATGTAAAAGATAGGGAGTTATGGACAATTTTTTCAGAGGTATGCCTATGATTGGGCGTCCTGGTTAAGGCTTCGCATAACTAAATAATTTGATGAAAAATAAAATAAAAACTGTTGACAGAATTTGATTTATAGTTTAAAATAAAAACTGTTAACGGAATTGACTTTGAAATTGGGAAATATGGAGGTATGTTATGACTACTATGTTAATGAATTTTTTTGGAGCAAAGAACCCGAAGCCACAAGATGCAGAAAGTATCATGAAATACTTTTTATCGCTGGGCTATACCAGAAATCAAGTAGCAGGTGCTATTGGAAATGCAGTTAAACGAGGATATATTTCTGTTGTAGGAAGGCAATACTGCCGTAGCCGCAATAGGAAGGTTAATGTGTTTGTACGGGAGGGAGAGGAATGAGATATGAAATATGGTTCAAACTGGCAAATGAAGAAAAAGAAAATGAAACTGATTTTACGGAGGCAAAGTACAAAAATGTAATTGAGAATGCGATTACTAATTTCAATAATTCTGGAAATGTTGCAAGAAATAGAAAGCACATTTTTAACCATAGCATTGACGAACATGTTTTAAAAATTTATTTTGAATCAGATGTTGAACTTGAATCTCCGACAAAAAGTTTTAGATTTTTCTCCAAAAATTTGATTGATAATTCTGATGATTTTAGGGCATTAGTTATAGGTGGCCGTTTGTTAAAAGGTGTCTATACCAGTATATATGAAAACGATGGAACAGAACAAAGCAGTATAGATATTTCCGATGAACAAATGATAACGACCCTTATTCATTGGTGTATGGGCAAAGAAGTGCAGAGTGCAGAAGAAAAGAAAAATAAAACAAATACCATTGGAAGAATAAAAGCTTTAATAATGGAATGTGAGAAAATGTCAAAATAGTATTAAAACATTTCAGAGTACAATAAAATAAACACTGCATCCGTTAGAAAGGGGCCTCCAAATGTTTGAAGAAGATTACATTATGCGAACCATAAAAGAAATGGTCCGAGCGCTGCTGAAATTCCTTTTCGGCGTGGACACAGACGCGCCAACGGAGGCCCTTCTGGAGGAGAAGCAAAGCAGGGCTGTCTGGGAAGAGTTAAAAAAAAGTATCGATGACGGAAACATCAATGAGGCCGAGAACGCATTATATTCCTTTATCGATGCAGGTGATAAAGAGGCATTAAAAACCGCCCTCCTGTTTTATTCCTATGTGAACGAAAAAGAGGATGCCTGTCTGGAAAAAAACAACTACACCAGAGAAGAGATCAAAACAGGTTTGCAGGATGTTGCCGCAAGATATGGTCTGGACAGCCTGGCAGACATTTTCTGACCCTGAATACGGGATAAACTCCATAACACCACTGCGCACAAAAAGTCAGGCCCTGTCGATAGTTTCCCTGTATAATGAACGCTGTATGTTACTGTATACACAGCCAAAGCGGATAATACCGGGGAGATGGGGACACATGCAATACGCTTTTACCTGCCCTGGTCTGCGGGCGTGCCGAAGCACGCAGAGGGGAGCGGAAATGGAAAACCGAATGTCAGAGCTTGAAAATTTGGCGGAAACAAAATATAGGAACATTGCCGGCATCAAGGTGGTTAAGAAGGGGCAGTGCATGTACGAAACCTATTTTAACGGGTTTGGCCCTGAAGATACCATCCATGTTATGTCGGTAACAAAAAGTATCCTGTCGGCGCTCACCGGCATTGCCATAGACAGGGGAGATATACAGAGCGCCGACCAGAAAGTCCTGGATTTTTTCCCGGATTACACGCCCAAACGCGGGGAAAAAACCATACAAAAGGTCACGTTAAAGAACCTGCTGACAATGACCGCTCCCTATAAGTACCGATCAGAGCCTTACACAAAGGTGTATACAAGTGCCGACTGGACCCGGGCGGCTCTGGATTTGCTGGGAGGCAGAGCCGGGATTACCGGTGCGTTTCAATATTCCACCGTAGGGATCCAGATTTTGTCGGGAATTTTAGCTAACGCCACGGGAATGCCTGTGAGGGATTTTGCCGCGGAGTATCTTTTTACCCCTCTTGGAATAAAAACGCCGGATAATACGATTCTGCACAATAAAGAAGAGCATTTTGCATTTTTGAAAGAACGGCATCCTTCCGGCTGGGTGGTGGATCCCAAAGGAGTGAACACAGCCGGCTGGGGACTTTGCCTGACGCTTTGTGATATGGTAAAATTCGGGGAATTATATGCAAAGGAAGGCCTGTTCCATGGCAAACGCATTTTATCTTCTTCCTGGATCCGGGAAAGCACCGGGGAAAAAAGCCGGTGGGGGGAACTGCCTTACGGTTATCTGTGGTGGATCATCGATTACAGGGGAAGCCATTGCTATGCGGCCATAGGCGACGGAGGGAATGCTGTTTTTGTCTGTCCGGAAAAGGAACTGGTGGCGGCTGTTGCCTCCTGCTTCGTACAAAGGGCCGAAATCCCGATCCTGGAACTGCTGACCGGGCGGATAGTTCCCATGTTTGTATAAAATCTGTAAGATAGAGAGGAGCCGGAAATTGGATTGGATCAGCGGGATACAGAAAGCCGTGGATTATGTGGAGGACCACATCACGGAAGAACTGGATTATAGTGAAATAGCCGGGCAGGCGTATTCTTCCGGTTTTCATTTCCAGCGGATTTTCAGTATTCTCTGCGGCTATACGCTGGGGGATTATATCCGTATGCGGCGGCTCACTCTTGCGGGAAGCGAACTGGCTGCCACAAATGCCAAAATACTGGATATCGCGGTGAAATATGGCTATGATACCCAGGAAAGCTTCAGCCGGGCTTTCACTCGTTTTCATGGCGTTTCGCCTTCCCAGGCACGCAGCGGAGCCGGTATCAAAGCGTTTTCCCGTCTCTATGTGAAGCTGACATTGGACGGCGGCCATATGACGGACTACCGGATCGTAACGCAGGAGGCATTCCCAATCGTATGTAAAAGGATAAAAAACCCGTCCCGGAAGGAGCTGACCAATGCGGATATCGCCGGTTTCTGGCAGCAGTGCGGGAAGGATGGGACGATTCCTGCGCTGTGCAGATACCTTCCGGAGGAAAACATATTTGGTCAATGCATCGTAGGCGCCAGCTTCGGAAAGGATGCCGGCGACGATAAGTATCCCTATGCCATTGGCGTCTGCTATAACGGGGAACCCGTTTCTGAAAAGGATTTTACTATTGTAGAAATACCTGCTCATACGTATGCGGTATTTCCATGTGCGGGAAAAATGCCGGAGGCGTTTCAACGGTTATACCACCGGGTGAGCAGCGAATTTTTTCCGGCAAGCGAATACCGGCCCTGCGGCGGGACGGACTTTGAAGCGTACCCGTCGCCCGATATCGACGATCCGGGCTATACCTGCGAAATATGGATTGCAGTAGAGAAAAAATAACGGTACAATGAACGTAGCTATGAAGGTACGGAACAGTTACCGGGATCAAGCCAGGCCTTTTGACGGGCCGGGCTTTTTTTATTCCCGCGGGCAACGGTCCAAACGGATGCACTCGTACATCCGCTTAGTGACTGCCGCGAGGGTCAGCGATCTCGCAGTTTGCTGCGGAGTATCTGACTTGAACCCCGTTCGGTATTGGCAGGCTTCATGGCCTTTTGGCCCACTCTGGCCCACCGGTCTTTGGGGTGCAATATTTCAGTGAAAGGATAGAAAAATTGCACCGTGAATTTCCAATAAATGGATAAGACCCTCCATTTCCGGGCATTTTACACCATGCATATTTCCAATAAAAGAAAAGAGTAATGTCCTTGTTTTAACCATATTATCTTACCTATAATGAATCTGCAAACAAAAGTTGCACGATATTCAAGTGTATAGGAGGAAATGGGTTTATGAAGAAAAAAGTAGCAGCAGTATTGCTTGCTGCCGCAATGATGGCGTCGATGACGGCCGGCTGCGGAAATAGCGCATCGGAAACAGCAGGTACAACCGGGGGTACCACGGAATCGGCCGGTACGGCAGATACAACCTCTGCGGCGGCGGTATCCGAAGAGGCAGCAGGGGAAACAGAAGGAATTACCTTCCCGCTTGCGGAAACAAAGAATTTTTCCATGTTATGTATCATTAACGGCGATACCCCCATGGATGAGGTTGATGCTTTCAAATATCTGAATGAACAGAGCAACATTACTTTTGAAGTAAACAGTATTCCGGAAGAGGATGCTTCGGAAAAAGAAGGACTTATTCTTTCCGCAGGGGATTACCCGGATGTTTTCATTTATTCAAGCCTTAAGAAAAATGATATTGACAAGTATGGAGCCGAAGGCGTATTTGTTCCGTTGGAGGATTATATCAGAACCTATGCCCCCAATCTCACAAAATTATTGGATGAAAGAGATCTGTGGGCTTACATAACGGCGCCGGATGGACATGTTTATGAAATGCCTGCCCTGAATACAGGGGCGGAGCTTGAATCCGGTTTCCATGTATGGCTGAATTACCAGTGGCTGGATAATCTGGGATTGTCGGAGCCTAAGAATCTGGATGAGTTTCATGAAGTCCTGACCGCGTTTAAGGAGCAGGATGCCAATGGAAACGGGGATCCCGATGATGAAATCCCTCTTTCCGTACCGGACGGCATGAATTATCTGAAGCAATACCTTCCTTACTTTGGATATTGCCTGGATAACGATACCTGGCTTGCCAATCAGGATGGCAGTCTGGTATACATCCCTACGGATGAAGGCTACAAGGAATTTTTAAGATATTTTACGGATCTTTATAAGGAAGGACTCCTTGATCCGGCAAGCTTTACCCAGAACTATGATCAGATCGCTGCCATGGGAAGCTCCGGCGATGTATTGGGCTGCTTCAGCGCCCTTGCCTCCTTCCAGTTTGCAGGCCGTGACCAGGATGAAGAATACCAGACCCTTACCCCTTTTGAAGGGCAGGCGTATCCCCAGTCCACAGGTATTTTCCATGGCTGTATGTTAATTACCGACGCCTGTGAGGATCCGGCCACACTGGTTGCCTGGGCGGATCAGCTCTATACACAGGAAGGCGGGGAACTGTATTGGCTCGGCGTGGAAGGAAATTCCTATGTTGATAACGGCGACGGAACCTGGTCCTGGAATATTGGCGGGCCTATCGGTGAAGATATTGCAACCGTACGGGAAAAAGGGACATTGAAATACCAAACCGCATTCCCCGGCATCCAGCCTGATTTCTGGTTTACCGGAATCACGGATCCCGATGAATCGTATCTGATTTCCCAGCGTTCCAAAATGCTGGATTATGGTAAAGTCACCCTCCCTGCCATGTCTTATACGGCGGAAGAAACAGAAACCATAGCCTCTTTGAAAGCGGATCTCGACAGCTATATCAATCAGTACGGCGCACAGGTCATTACCGGAGCGCTGGATCTGGATGACAGCTGGGAGAACTATGTATCCACAATGAATACGATGGGAGCATCTGAGTTGTTTGAAATTTACCAGAATGCTTTTAACGCCGCTGAATAAGAATCTGAGAACTGGGAGGACAGCCGTTTCACCGCGGCTTCCTCTTATGTTCAAAAAGGTTTTAATACATGAAAGGGGATGCACAAGCGTGAAAAAATTACCTGCCACAGGCGCGATTACTAAAAATAAAAACCTCCACCCGGAGCTGGTGAGGCCCTTACGTCTCAGGCTCATTGATGATTTTAAAAAGAACTGGATTCTGTATCTGATGATTCTTCCGGTTCTTATATACTTTATCGTTTTTGCATACACCCCCATGAGCGGAGTGGTGTTGGCATTTAAAGACTTTAAAGTGAAACTTGGTATTTTCGGAAGCCCATGGGTGGGGCTTAAATATTTCGAACGTTTTTTTGGAAGCTTTAATTTTGGAATGTTATTGAAAAATACAATTGGAATCAGCCTTTACTCCCTGCTCATTGGGTTTCCGATTCCTATTGTGTTTGCCTTGCTATTGAACTATTTAAGGCTGAAGCATCTGAAGAAAACGCTTCAGATGGTTTCCTACGCCCCTTATTTCATTTCTACGGTGGTAATCTGCGGTATGATCGCTATTTTTATGGATAAGAATACCGGAATCCTGAACCAAATCATTGTGGCATTGGGAGGCGAGTCCCAGGACTTTTTGAGCAAGCCGGAATATTTTAAGAGTATTTATGTATGGAGCGGCGTCTGGCAGAGTATGGGCTACAGTTCCATCATCTATATATCCGCTTTGTCCGGGGTGGATCCTGCTTTGCATGAGGCCGCTATTATGGACGGTGCAACAAAGGTGCAGCGGATTCTGCATATTGATCTTCCGGGGATTAAATCCACCATTATCATGCTCTTTATCCTGCAGATGGGCTCTTTAATGAACGTGGGATTTGAAAAAGTGTTTTTACTGCAGAACGATTTGAATATGAGCGCCTCCGATGTAATCAATACGTATGTATACCGGGTTGGTCTGGTTCAGAACAATTACAGCTATTCCACAGCGGTCGGGCTGTTTAATTCGGTGATTAACATGGCGCTTGTTATTGTGGCTAACCAGGTATCAAAAAAGCTTGCCAATGAAAGTCTGTGGTAAAGGAGCGGGTATGGATAAAAGAAGAACAGCTAAAAAAAGAAGGGTTGACCCTGATAAAATATTTGATATAGTGAATTTACTTATAATGCTTGTCCTGCTGGTGATTTTTGTGTGGCCGCTCTGGTTTGTGCTGATTGCTTCTATCAGCGATCCTTCCGAGGTATGGCAGGGGCATGTAATCCTGTTCCCCCGCGGTATCACGTTGGATGCTTATGAAGAGGTAATCAAGTATAAGACCATCTGGACAGGATATGCCAATACCATTCTTTATACGGTATTGGGGACAGCCATCAACATGGTGCTGACCGTATGCGGCGCGTATCCTCTGTCGAGGAAGGATTTTGTGCCGAAGAAATTTTTCATGATTCTTTTCATGATAACCATGTATTTCAGCGGCGGACTGATTCCCACTTATCTGGTAGTGAATAAGCTGAATCTGATAGATACCGTCTGGGCGATGGTGATTCCCAACGCGGTTTCCGTATTTAATATTATTATCACACGCACTTATTTTATCAACAGCATTCCGGATGAACTGTTGGAAGCGGCCCAGCTGGACGGCGCGAATACGGCCCAATATCTGATGAAGGTGGTTTTGCCGCTTTCCAAACCCATACTGGCGGTTATCACTCTTTTCTATGCCGTGGGGCACTGGAATGATTTTTATTCCGCGCTGATTTATATCAACTCCCAGCAGCTTCTCCCTCTGCAGTCCATTTTGCGGAAGCTGCTGCTGTCCACGCAGATGACGCTGCAGATTACCAGCTCCATGAGCCCGGACGAAATCATGCGGAAAACACAGCTGGCGCAGACGCTGAAATACAGTTCCATCATTGTATCTACGGTTCCGGTGTTATGCCTCTATCCGCTGGTGCAGAAGCATTTTGTCAAAGGAATCATGATCGGTTCCGTGAAAGGGTGAGAGGAAAGAAAAAAGAGGAAAGTCCGGCATTGCCCGATTACGGAAAAAGGAGTATAAAGAAGGTATGGAAAATAAGCATTGGATACAAGGGGATAATGTGTGTGAATCCCCGCTTTTCAGGAGAAGTTTTTATCTGGAGGAGGTACCGGCTTCGGCGAGGCTTGCGGTATGCGGCCTGGGGTATTTTCTGTTGTTTGTGAACGGGGAACGGGTGGGGGATCAGGAGTTTATCCCGGCTGTGACCAATTATTCTTCGGTGCTCGGATGTGATACGACTTATCCGGTATGGGAGGAGCGTTCCGGCTACCGCTGCCTGTATGTGGTCTTTGATTTGCTTCCCTTTTTAAAAACAGGGGAGAATGTCATCGGGATCCAGCTTGGCAACGGCTGGTACCATCAGACGAAGCGGGTGGACGAGGGGAAGTTCATCTTCGGTTTTCCGAAGCTGCGTTATGAATTTACCATGACGTATGGGAACGGGGAAACAGTTTTTCTGGAGAGCGGGCCGGAAACCTTGTGGAAGCCGGGGGAAGTGACGGAACATAATTTATTCTGCGGGGAAAAACTGGATCTGAGGCTGCTGCAGGAGGATTGGTGTACCGGAACGGCTGATTTGACGGGATGGAAGCCGGCACGTCCGGTGCATGCGCCGGAGGCGCTGCTCACGCAGCAGAACTGTCCTGCCGACAGGGTGCTGCGCAGCATTACGCCTGTGCTGCTGGAAACGGACGGCGGCAGAAGCCTGTATGACTGCGGGGAAAATATTGCCGGTTGGGTGTCGATCCGCTGTATGGGAGAAAGCGGAGAGACAGTTTTGGTAAGGTACAGTGAGGAGCTTGACCGGGACGGGCACGGTCTGGATTTCCTGTCGGCAGGGGGAGAGGGGCAGATTCAGGAGGACTGTTATATTGGTAATGGTTCCCCTGTGGTGGTGCATCCTAAGTTCTGCTGGCATGGGTTCCGGTATTTTACGGTAGAGGGGCCGGCAGAGGTGGTATCCGCATCTCTGGTGTGCTCCGATATTGCGGTGACCTCCTCCTTCCGGTGTTCGGATCCTGTTTTAAACTGGCTTTATGAGGCCTATATCAGGACGCAGATCAATAATTTCCATAACGGGATTCCGTCGGACTGTCCGCACCGGGAACGGCTGGGTTATACGGGGGACGGGCAGCTGACATCGGAAACGGCTATGCTGCTGCTGGATACGAAAGCGCTGTATGAGAAATGGTACCAGGATATCCTGGACAGCCAGGGAGCCGACACCGGGCATATCCCCCATACGGCGCCGTTTCTGGGAGGCGGCGGAGGGCCGGGCGGCTGGGGCTGTGCGGTTTATGTGATCCCCTGGAATTATTATCGGATCTATGGGGACACCCGTTTGCTGGAGAAGGGCTATCCGGCCATACTCCGTTGGCTGGATTATATGGACTCCCGGTGCGAAAACGGTCTGGTTACCCGGGAAGAAGAGGGCGGCTGGTGCCTGGGGGAATGGTGCGCACCGGCGGCGGAGCCGGAAATGCTTCCGGCGGCGTTTGTAAATACGTATTATTATATCCGGGGGCTGGAGGAAGCGGGGAAAATCGCACAGCTGCTGCACCGCCCGGAGCCGGAATGGGTACAGGAGCGGATCCGGCTGGCGAAGGACGCCATGGAACGTACCTGGTTTCACCCGGAAACCGGGGCTTTCTGCGAAGGGATCGGGGCGGCGGATGCATTCGCCCTGAATCTGGGGCTGGGAAATGCCAGGACAAAAGAACATCTGGTGGCGAGGTATCAGAATCTCGGAAGGCTGGATACCGGTATATTCGGAACGCCTGTTTTACTGGAACGGCTTTTTAAGGAAGGAGAGGCCGGGCTGGCATTTCAGCTGCTCACGAACCGGGGAGAGGTTTCTTTTGCCCGGATGATGGAAAACGGGGCCACTACCCTATGGGAAACATGGGAGGGGACCCAGTCCCATAACCATCCGATGTTCGGAAGTGTGGTGAAGCTGCTATTCACGGAAATCCTTGGAATCCGGCAGAAGGAAGGCGGCTGCGGGTATACGGAATATTCGGTGGAGCCGGCAGATATCGGTGCTCTTTCCTGGGCAGAAGGGTCTGTCCGGACAAAAGAGGGAACGATTCATGTTGCGTGGAAACGGGACGAAAAGGGAACGCTGCAGATAACGCAGAATGAGAAAAGGAAGGGGAAGTAAAATGGATTTTCCACAACAGTTTATCAGCGCCTCACAGGAGTATGCCGATTACGGGCATCCGGTGCCGGCCCCGTACATCAGGAAGAAATTTACGCTGCTGGCGGAGCCGCAGTCGGCGGAACTGCTCATTACCGGCCTGGGTTTTTACCGGGTGTTCCTGAACGGGACGGAGCTGACCAAATCCATACTCGCGCCGTATATCAGCAATCCCGATGATATTATCTATTATGATCGCTATGATGCCCTCCCTTATTTAGCGAAGGGGGAGAATTGTATAGGCGTCATCCTGGGTAACGGCATGCAGAATGCCTACGGCGGTTTTGTATGGGATTTTGATAAAGCCAGATGGAGAAGCGCCCCCATGACCACCCTGCGTATGGATATGGAGCTTGCGGGCGGCGGGCGCGTTTCCATAGAAAGCGACACTTCCTTTCTGACCCATCCTTCGCCGCTTTTAGAAGAGGAACTGCGAAGCGGGGAGTGTTATGACGCAAGGCTACGTATCGATGACTGGTGCTCCCCCTCCTCACCGGAGGACGGGTGGAGGCCTGTTGTCAAAGTGACGCCGCCCCGGGGAAGCATGCGCCTGTGTAAGGCATCGCCGATACGAATCTATGAAAAACGCAGGGCTGTCTCCATCCTCCCTTATGAAGAAGGTTATCTCTATGATTTCGGGATAGATGCTGCCGGGGTATGTGAGCTGAAAATAAGCGGCAGGCGGGGCCAGAAGGTGCAGATATCCTATGCCGAATGGTATCATGACGGAGTGCTGGAAAAGAAAAACCTGATGTTTCCGGAGTATCCGTCCCCCCATACGGCCAATGTCCAGAACAGCTGCTACGTATGCCGGGGAGACAAAGAAGAGAGCTATATGCCGTTCTTTACCTATTATGGCTTCCGGTATGCCTATGTAACCGGTATCGAAAAGGAACAGGCCGTGCCGGAGCTTCTTGTTTTTCATGTCTGCGGAGGGGATTTCCGGGAAAACGGGAATTTTTCCTGCTCCGACGAGATTGCCAATGAACTGCAGATAATGACGAGACGGGCGAGCATTTCCAACTTTTTCTGGTTCCCCACGGACTGCCCCCACCGGGAAAAAAACGGCTGGACGGGAGATGCGGCCCTGTCTGCGGAGCATATGCTGATGAACCTGACTGTGGAGGATTCCCTGCGGGAATGGCTGCACAGCATAGAAGAAGCCCAGTCGCCGGCGGGCGAATTTCCCGGTATTGTACCCACAGGAGGCTGGGGGTTTGGAACCGGCCCGGCGTGGGATCAGATTATTGCGGAAATCCCGTTTTGCCTGCTGAAGCTCCGGGGGGATTTGGACACCGCAAAAGAGGCGGCGCCGTTCCTTTTCCGGTATCTGTTCTTCCTCTCCGGAATCCGGAATGAAAGAGGGCTGGTGGATACCGGCCTTGGCGATTGGTGTGAGACCGGCAAAAGCGGCGGAGGACAGAAAGCCCCCATTGAGGTTACCGATACCGCCGTCTGTGTCCATCTCCTGGAAGAGGCCAAAATCCTGTTCCGCCGCTTACACAGGGAGCCGGAGTACCGCTATGCGGCTGCTCTCAGGCATGAACTGAAAAAAGCGTTCCGGAAATACCTCATAGATTTTAACACCATGACGGTTGCCGGCAGCTGCCAGACCTCCCAGGCCATGGCCATCCACTACGGCCTGTTTCAAAAAGCGGAACGCCCCCTGGCTTTTTCTCGCCTTCTGGAGATGATTCATCAAAACGGCGATCATATGAATGCTGGGGCACTGGGGCTGCGGATCCTTTTCCATGTCCTTTCCGATTACGGTCAGGCCGACCTTGCTTTTCATATGATTACCAGAAAGGACTATCCGTCCTACGGGAACTGGATCGCCAGGGGAGCCACCTCCTTATGGGAGGATTTTCTGCCGCCCGAGGCGGAGGTACATTCCCAAAATCACCATTTTTTCGGTGATATCAGCAGCTGGTTCATCCAGGCTGTGGCAGGAATCAGACCGAATCCTTACCTGGAGGATGCGGATTACATCGTGGTGGCCCCCCATTTTATCCAGACCCTCACCTATGCCGAAGCATTTTATAAGGCGCCTTCCGGAAGCATTACCGTAAGATGGGAGAGAACGGACGGAATTACCGACAACGCCCCCGGTAAAAAGATTACATTAACCATACAAACCACCGGTTCTCTGATCGGTACCATATGTCTACCCGGCGGCTGGGAGTTTGCGGATGGATTCTGTGAGAAACAATTGCATCCGGGGATCTATACCTGCAAATGCAAGGCCTGTTGTCCGGCTTTACAAACACGGAAATACTGACATATAATCACAGTATGCTATACTTATCTGAGAGGGGCGGGTACATGGGGAAAATCAGGAAATACTTTGAAAAAATCAATTACCATACTTTACTGAAATACTTTTTGTCCTATTTTTTCCTTCTCAGCTTTCTTTTGCTGTGTTTTTTCATCGCATTCAGAAAGCAGCTGCGGACGGCCTATTCCACCACGCGGGATAACAGTATCCAGGAGAAACTCCTCCTGTTTCAGCAAAGCTTTAATAACGATTTGGATCATGTATTCAATATCCATTATAATCTGAGCAATAATCCCAACCTGAAAATGCTGCGCTATTCCCCGGATTCCTCCTGGTACAGCTCCCTGAGTATCAGTGATATGCGTGAATTTGTCAGCGCAAACCCGCTTGTTTCAGATATTATATACATACAGAATAACGGCGGCAATATACTTGCCTGCAAAAATTATGTTTACCAGTCCAAGGGGGAGTATTATCTTTCCATCAATCAGAAAACACTGAAAATCCCGGTGGGAAAATACGGGCATGATAACAAGAATTCCATCATTTATGTAAAAAACCGGGATCTTTCCCTGCTGCTGCTGTTCCCGAATGTTGCGAGTAAAAAATATGAGCTGTTTTATGTGATGGATTCGGATGAAATTCTTACGAGGTTTAATAATATGCTATCGGAAGAAATTTCCGGGGTATATCTTTCGGACGGGGAAAACAACATGATTTCCGCAGGCAATGGGACAGGCAGATTCCCAGGTGAACAGCGCGCCGTACCGGCTGCGGGGCAGATCAATTCGTTCGGACTGCAGAAAAATGATGAAGGGGATGAAATCATCTATACACTTCCGCTGCATTCCAATTTGTATCTGACCGTATATTTTTCCAAGGATATCCTGCTGCAGTATGCGAGCAAGGCATTTCTTACGATGTATCTGGTATTTGCCGCCGCCGGATGTGTGGGCCTGGTGCTGATTCTGTTCGGGATGAAGCTCACCTATTCCCCTCTGCACCGGTTAAGCAAGAAATTTATCGGGACCAAAAAGGATAACAGGGGATTGGTGTCACAGCTGGATTCCGCTTTTTCATCGGCTTTGGAAGAACAAAAGAAGCTGCAGGAAAAGATCGATAAGTATCATAGTATTATGAAGGAATCCGTTCTTGACACCATTGTAAATGAAAATGGAGAAGAGATAACATCGGAAAATATGGACAGGCTTTTTAACGGGGAACCCGGCAGTCTTATGTTTGTGATCAAAATATCCGCCCCGGAGGAGGGGGAAGGGATGGCATCGGTAACCAGAAGCTTCCAGAACTTTTTCCTCCGCGCTTTTCCGAATAACGATTCCTTCTGTATCCGGCTGGAGATAACCGCGGAATACTGTTCGTATCTGATTTATTATGGGGGACAGGATCAGGATAAAGTAAATGTCCTGAAATTCCTTTTGAATGATTATTATAAGGATACCGGCTGCAGAATCGCGTTGAGCAACGGTTCTTCCTCCCCTCTGGATATCCCGGATCTGTACGCAAATGCCATGCAGGCCGGAAACGGCAGGGATTCCTGCGGTATGGTTTTTTATGATGAAATGGATACACATAACGACAGCGCCTATAAATACCCCTATGAGGAATTGGGCAGCTTCGCGTCCCTGCTGAGCCAGCTGAAATTCGGGGAAGCCAGGGACAGCGTCACGAACTTTTTCCGGACGCTGGATCAGTCGGATTTTCCCGCGTTTTATTCCAGAAGTGTGCTGACGGAGGTGCTGACCACGATCATAACCTCCATGAACCAGCAGAATATCAGGTTTTCCGCCTATAACAACATCTATTTCGAGGTGCTTTATTATATCAGAAGCTTTTCCTATGCGGAGAAAAGCGGGGATATCCAGAGTCATTTTATATTGCTGCTGACCCTTTTTGAGGACGAATTAGCAAACCTGACGATCAAAAGCAATGAATTGCTGGATTTTATTAACCAATCCTATACCTCGTCGGAATTATCCATCGCTATGATGGCAGAGAAGTTCCATGTCAGCATAGCATACATGAGCTATCTGTGTAAAAAATATTTTAATGAAAATTTTTCGGAATACCTCTGGAATCTGCGTATGGCAAAAGCAAAGGAGCTGCTGCGCAGCACTTCCAAGCCCATTGAAGAGATCTGTCTGGATGTGGGATATGAAAATGTCTCCAGTTTCCGCAGAAAATTTAAAAAAGAACTGGGGGTGACACCTTCCCAGTACAGAAACGGGGCTGTCCCGGAAAAAGAGAAAGGCCGGACATGAAAACGTTAGAAGAAGAGTGGAGATTTATTTTAAAGGAAGCCGTTGAAAAGGAAGAGACCGCGGGAATCAGCCTGCTTTTTCTGAAAGAGGGGAAAGAGGTCTGCTTTATCGGCGAGGGCTATGCCGACAGGGAAAAGAAGATTAAAGTTGACAGGGGCACGATATTCCGTTTATACTCAATGACGAAGCCGGTGACTGCCGCAGCCGCCATGATCCTTGCGGAGGACGGCGAACTGGAGCTTGACGCACCTGTGGGGGAATATCTGCCATCCTTCCGCAATTCCGGGGTATGGTGCGGGAACATTACAGAGCCGGCTGCCAGGCCGATCCTGATTTCCGATCTTCTGACCATGACCTCCGGATTGTCCTATGGGGATGATGATACGGTGACCGAGCTGGCAACCAGGAAGCTGCTGGCGGAGGCGGAGGCCAGCCTGGAGCTGGAAAATCCCATGACCACCCTGGAATTTGCGGAGCGGGCAGGAGAAATCCCTTTGCTTTTTCATCCGGGTACGTCCTGGAAATATGGGATTTCCGCGGATATATTGGGGGCAGTCATTGAAAAAGCCTCCGGCAGGACCTTTGGGGAGTTCTTGGAAGAGAGATTATTTGCGCCTCTGGGAATGAAGGATACGGGATTCTTTGTCCCACAAGAGAAGCGTTCCCGGCTGGCAAAGGCCTATGACAGGACGGAGGACAAGATCCTGTTTCCCTATGAAGGCAGTTTTCTGGGAATACGCAACCATATGGACAGACCCGCCGCCTATGAATCCGGGGGTGCGGGGCTGGTATCCACAGCGGAAGATTATGCGAAGTTCGCCCGGATGCTTCTGGACCGGGGGAGCTTGGGGGAAACAAGGATCCTGAAGCCGGAATCCGTGGAACAGATGGGGAAGGTGGGATTAACCCCGCAGCAGAGGGCCGCTTTTGAGAAATGGTTCGGGCAGAGGGGATATGACTACGGCTGGCTCATGCGGGTTCTGCGGGAACCGTCCATGGCCGTTACGCCCGGCCTTAAAGGAGAATACTGCTGGGACGGCTGGCTGGGCTGCTGTTTCCTGAATTATCCCAGGGAAAAGATGACGCTGCTGATCATGCAGCAGCAGAAAAACGGAGGGGATGCGGTAAGCCGGATCAAAGAGGCGCTCGTACGGCATCAGAACGGTGCCGCAGGAACGGGGAAGGTATGGAACCATTACCAGGGAAAATAACGGTTCCGACTTGTCAGGGCCGTTACACGTAAAAAGAAGAGGAGAGGAATTATGTTTTTTGAAGAGGAGAAATTCGGGCAGCGTGCCCGGGAGCTGGAAAGCCGGCGGTGGGCCGGGATGCAATCTATTGACTGGTTTTATACCAGGGAGGGAGAGCTTTCCTGCGGGGAAGTATACACGAATTGCCCGGATCCTTTTGCCGGTGACAAAATCTGCCTGGGGGAGGAGTTCGTGGGCCGTGACCGCTATCTTTGGCTGGAAAGGGAAATACACGTCCCGGAAGAAAAAGACGGCTGCAAAGTCATGGGATATTTTAACTTCGGAAAAACGGGCGGCGGCGGAAACAGCGGTTTTGAAGCCCTTTTGTACATAAACGGGCAGCCTTGCCAGGGCGTGGATACCAACCACAGGGAGGTGGTTTTGACCCCTTTTGCGGGACAGACGATCCGGATGACCTTCCTGCTCTGGTCGGGCCTGGAAGGCGGCGGCCCCATCCGTCCGCAGTACCACCGCATTGCGGAGGCGGGAATCGGATACCTGGACGAAAAACTGGATGCCCTTTATTATCAGGTATCCGCTGTTGCGGGGAGTCTGGCTTATCTTGCATCCGACAGTCTGGAACGGACAGAACTGGTAAGCGTGTTGGATCGGACCCTTTCCTATCTGGACTGGGATGCGGACAGGCTTCCGGAAACCGGGGCGCAGGCGCTTGACTTCCTGCAGGCAGCCCTTGACGATATGCCCAAAAACAGCGGGGTTACCGTTTATGCCACAGGGCATACCCACATTGATGTGTCATGGTTGTGGCGGTTAAAGCATACCCGTGAGAAGGCGCAGCGCTCTTTTTCCACCGTCCTGCGGCTGATGGAGGAATACCCGGAATATCATTTCCTGCAGACACAGCCTCAGTTATATAAGTTCCTGAAAAAAGACAGCCCTGTGCTGTACGAAGGGATTAAGCAGCGTGTGAAGGAAGGACGCTGGGAAGCGGACGGCGGTATGTGGCTGGAAGCGGACTGCAACGTGACCTCCGGTGAGAGCCTCGCCCGCCAGTTTTTATATGGTATCCGTTTTATAGAAGAGGAGTTCGGCACAAAATCCCATTTCCTGTGGCTGCCCGATGTGTTCGGCTACAGCTGGGCACTGCCTCAGATCATGAAGCTATGCGGCCTGGATACCTTTATGACCACCAAAATCAGCTGGAACCAGTATAACACGGTTCCCAACGACTTGTTCCGGTGGCGCGGGATAGACGGTACCGAAATGCTGACTTATTTTGTGGATGTCCCGGCCCCCGGCATGTCGGTTACGGGAAGAGGCTCCACGTATAACGGGGAAATTACGCCGGAAACCATTATCGGTACCTGGCGGAAATTTAAAAATAAGGATTTGAGCCATGAGGTCCTCATTTCTTACGGGCATGGGGACGGAGGCGGCGGCACCACCAGAAGCATGATTGAGAATATCCGGGCGATTAACCGTGTTCCCGGCATGCCCCATATCAAGACGGCGAATGCACAGGAATTTTTTGAAAAAATCCATCAAAATGTGGAACAGACGGATCGTTATGTGCCTCTTTGGGACGGAGAACTGTATCTGGAATATCACCGCGGGACCTATACCTCCCAGGCCCGCAACAAGCGCAATAACCGGAAGCTGGAAAATGCCATGGGCCAGCTGGAATGGCTTTCCGTGCTTTCCAGCCTTGCCGGCGGGGCATACCGGGCCAAGCGGATGCATGACTGCTGGGAAACCATTCTGCGGGATCAGTTCCACGACATCATTCCCGGTTCCTCCATCCATGAGGTGTATGAGGATACCGCCAGGGAATACGAAACGCTGTGGAGCGAAGTGGGAGATATGCAGAACGAAGCCGTTGGGGTATTATGTGATACGGCCAAAGACAGCTGGAGCCTGATGCGGTTTGCGGATATCGGCTGCAGGGAAGCGGTTCTGGTGACGGAAAACAGGGATGGTATCTTTACCGACGGGGACGCAAATGTCCTTCCGGCCCAGAAGGTTTCCGGTGGCTGGCTGGTGGAAAAGGAGATCGAGCCTTTATCCGCCTGCGTGCTCCGGTTTACCCAGGGAACTCCCCAGGCTGCGGAAAGCCCGTTTGCCCTGGATTTGGAAAAACGCTGTCTGGACACGCCCTATTACCGGATCGAATGGGAAGAAGGCGGCGCCTTCACCAGTCTGTGGGATAAGGAAAACAGCAGGCAGGTATTAAAAGGCAAAGGAAATGTGCTGCGTATTTATGAAGATAAGCCCATGAATTATGACGCCTGGGACATTGATATTTTCTATGGGCAGAAATCGGAGGATATCCCCGCCTGTGATATCCGCTGCCTGGAGGACGGGCCGCTGCGTATGACACTGCGTTTTGTTTACCGCTACCGTGCGTCCGAAATCACACAGGATCTCCTCGTGTATGCCGATAACCGCCGGATTGATTTTTCCACAAAGGTTGACTGGCACGAGGATCACCGCCTGTTAAAGACGCTTTTTGAAGTGGATATCCGCGCCACAAAGGCATCCTATGATATCCAGTTCGGTTTTGTGGAACGGCCTGTTCATTGGAATACCAGCTGGGACTGGGCACGGTTTGAGGTCTGCGGGCATAAGTGGGCGGACCTGTCCGAGAGCAATTACGGCGTGAGCCTGCTCAATGACTGCAAATACGGCTATGGAATCAAAGATAATGTGATGGGGCTTTCCCTGTTAAAGAGCGCAAAATCCCCGGATACGGAGGCGGATATGGGCGAACATTTCTTTACTTATGCCCTTCTGCCTCATGAAGGCGGTCTGGGAGAGGAAACCTTTACCCAGGGCATCCTCCTGAACCAGCCGGCATTGTGTATCCCCGGCGCCGTAAAAGAGCAGGTGGGCCGGTTCCTGAAGAAGGACTGTGATGCCGTAAAAATCGATGCGGTCAAGCTGGCGGAGGATGGGGACGGATTTGTGGTACATATGCATGAGTGCACCGGCGGAAGGGCTTCGGCTGTGCTTACATCCGATTATGCCATCCGGGCATATGCCCCCTGTAACCTGCTGGAGGAATATGACGGAAAGACGGAAGCGGATACCATTCGTGCCGATTTCGGGCCTTTCGAAATCAAGTGCTATCGTATTTGGATGTAATCGGGCCGAATAGCCCGGTTTGTGAGACAGGACAGAACAGCCGGAAAAGCGGCGGTGCTGTCCTGTCTTTTTCCTGTAAAGATTACGGAAGAACGGATCTGCGGATGAATTCGCTGGGAGATATCCCCAATACTCTTTTAAATGCACGGCGGAAAGATACATCACTACAATACCCGGTTTTTTCTGAAATGGATTTTATCGTCAGCTCCTTTTGGGAAAGCATAGCACAGGCAGCCTCAATTCTTACTTTTTCAAGATAAGACGAAAAGGAGCTTCCCAATTCCTGAAAAAATTTGGCTGCGGTGGTTTCATTGATTCCCAGGTCTGCGCACATATATTGCAGATTAAGATTGCTGTTAGCATAATTAAGCTGCATATATTCCAGGATGGAATACCTGATTTTTTCAGAATCGGATTTTGCAGTGTTATTGTTATGTGTCTGAATGGCTTCCCCTAACTGCAGAAGAAGAGTGCGCAGGGAATCAAAGGAATTTACCCGGTTGATTTCAGAAAAAATTCTGCTGATGAGTTTATCACTCTGGTAGAGAGTAAGATCACGTTGTATACTTTTTTGTATTGCATTAATCAAATCTTGCTTCATTCCTTCCGATAAAAGTAAACGATCAAAATTTTCCGTATAGAGTTCCTGTAAAAATTCACCAAGTTTTTCAGCCGTTCCGTGTTTGATTAGCTGTATCAGACGGATTTCATGATCGATGGTATAGCAGTAGATTTGCTGATAAGGAGGAAGGTCTTCCGGAGTATATACGTGGACATCGCTTTTTTTAATCACATTCTGTGCCAGCTTTTTACACTGCTCATAGCTTTGATGGACATTCTGATAGCAGCGCATGGGTTCGCTGAGGAAGAAATCAATATGACAGTTGGTTTCTTCAAGAAGCCTGGTACTCAGACTTGTCAGGATTTCTTTTGTGTAGATAAGGAAGGTGCTGTCTGCCAGCTTCTTTTTGTGCACCGCAAGAAAAATCATATTGCTTTCATCAATTGAAAAAGGATATATCTCCCCATACCAGGCTTCCTTCAGATGGCCGGCCATCACCTGCCCGGAAAGGGTAAGCGTACTTTTCAGATTATGTATGTGAAGATATCCGGTAACATAAAGATTGTCTTCCAACTGGATGGAACTGTGCAGCAGCTTTTCTTGGAAGGATGCGGAAAGCGTATTTTCGCCGAGAAAGAGCATACGCAGTATTTCATTATCGTAGGATTCCTGAAAAGAGCTGCTGCGGTCGATAAGAGTGGAAACGGCATTTTCCAGAAACATAAACTGATCGGTGGAATCAAAATATCCATATTCATAGAGGGAAGTCAGTGCCTCTGCTATTTTTTTCAAAGGCCTGGACTGGTGTCGGGTAAGCAGATAACAGGTCAGAAGCCCGACGATCATGACGGCAACAGTTGCGATCATGATTGTGTGACGCATGGAAGTCAGGTCTTCAAGTATAATTGACTGGGGGATCATGGAATAGTAAGTCCAGCCGTTCAAGTCGGAACGGATACGATTTACCTGGTGGCCTTCAAAGGAAAAACTGCCGTCCTTCGCCGTCTGTCCTGCCTGTATGATGGAGGAGAGGTTTTCATTGGTAAGCTGATAGGAATCCGTTCCCTGGAAGTAAGAAATCAGTTGGTTATCTTCAGTAAGGATAAAGGAAGTCCCATAACCATTTACCGTAATATCCTTCAGCAAATTTGTAAAGAACTGGTTGGACAGTTTTATCAGGATGACGGAGGAATAATATTCCTGATAAAAATTGTTCAGATTCAGAAGATAATATACGTTCTGAATATAAGGCGTTGAGGAAGGCAGGAAGAGAAATTCCTCATAAAAATGGCGGCCTTGAAGATATTGGTGGAAGTCGGAGTAGTTCATGTCCATTTCCTCCCAGAATTCTTTCTTGTCCGTATAACGCATTGCATTATTGGATCCTAACAGAAAACAGCAGGAAGGTTTTCCAAAATATATTCGGATCGTATCCAGCGTGGAATTAATGACTTCATATTTGGGTATGCTTCGGCTGACCTTATAGGCTGTAATAATGCTTCCCTGTGAATCAGCCTGTGCCCATTCCTGATGGAACCTGATTATATTTTCGTTGGTTTTCAGGGTGAGCGGGATAGATTTTAATTCCTGAAGGCGGATGTCGGATATATTGCAGGCCTGTTTCAGATTGTTTTTGATATGTTCACTGCATTGAGCATAGATAATGCGGCTGGCAGTGGAATAGGTAAAAAAAGCCAGAAACAGAGGGATAAAAAAGATAAGAAGATAGGACAGGAAATACTTCAGGAAAAAACTGATTTTTTTATCGGTTGCATTCTTTCTTTTCCATGTTTTCATTTTGTCCGCCTTTGATTACTTATTTACCTGTTAATTCCGCTTCCTTTATGAATTTTATCATAAGGTATGGCCTTGTACAAATAATGTATGGTTAATGTTTGCTTTTGCAGGAAAGTGTATGCTTCAAAGTTTGGGCAAAAAGCATATAAAGTTTGCGTATAACGAATATTGTTTGTTTAATTTATCTGGTATATGGATTATGATTGCCTTAGTCAAGCGGCCGCTTGCTTCAACTTGTCTTAAGGAAGGAGGGATTCCAACTGGGGAGAAAACAGAAGCTTTCTAAAAACTGGGATTTATATGTAATGCTGATATTCCCTGTGGCCTACATTATTATTTTTAAGTATATTCCTATGTACGGAGCGCAGATGGCATTCCGTGATTACAATGTATTTAAGGGAATGTATGACAGTCCATGGGTTGGACTGAAATATTTCAATCAATTTTTTAACTCCAGTGAGCTTCCGAAGCTTCTTGGAAATACCTTATCCATCAGCATTTACAGTTTATTTGCAGGAATGATTTTTCCGATCGTTCTGGCTCTGGTCCTGAACTATTTAAGGCATCTAAAATTTAAAAAGGTGGTACAGACCATTACCTATGCACCATATTTTATTTCCACAACGGTTATGGTCAGCATCCTGCTTAATTTCCTTGCCATAGATTTCGGGCCGGTAAACAGTTTGCTTCGTTCCATGGGCTTTGCGCAGGTGGATTTTCTGGCAGATCCGAATAAGTTCGCACATGTATATGTGTGGTCCGGGATCTGGCAGTACACCGGATATAATGCAATTATTTATATTGCAACCTTGTCAGGAGTGGATCCTACTTTGCATGAAGCAGCTGTCGTGGACGGGGCCAATAAGTTCAGGAGAGTATGGCATATTGATCTGCCAAGTATCAAGTCAACTATCATTATTTTAATGATAATGAATATGGGATCTGTCCTGACAACAGGATTTGAAAAGATCTACCTGATGCAGAATGATTTGAATATCAGGGCGTCAGAGGTTATTGATACTTATGTGTATAAGATTGGACTCGCCTCTCCCATTGCCAATTATTCTTATCCGACAGCGATCGGACTGTTCCAGTCATTGGTGGGGATGATTCTCATCATCAGCGCAAATGTGCTTGCAAGGAAGGTGGGTGAAGAATCTCTATGGTAAAAGTAAGGACGGGCAGGCCGGCGAAGAACAGCCGGATCAAAAGCAAAGGAATCGATCTTGTATTTGATATTCTGGTATATGTGATTGCCTTACTGGCATTGATTATTGTAGCCTTCCCGCTTATGAATGTAATTTCCTGTTCTTTCAGTTCGGGGAAAATGGTTCAAACCGGCCAGGTAGGTATTTTCCCTAAGGAGTTCAACCTGGAGGCATATGAGATGGTATATGGTTACAGCGATATCTGGGTAGGTTACCGGAATACCATATATTATACCTTTGTGGGGACGTTTTTGAACGTTGTCTTTACCATATTGATGGCATATCCGCTTTCCAGAAGGGATTTAAAAGGCAGAGGGGCGGTAATGAAGCTTCTGGTATTCACGATGATGTTTTCCGGAGGCCTGATTCCCAATTATATGCTGGTAAAGAACCTTCACTTAATTAATACGGCCTGGTCGTTATGGCTTCCCGGATTAATCAGCGTATATAACGTAATTGTAATGAAGACATTTTTTCAGTCCACGATACCTGACGAATTGCTGGAAGCTGCCCAGATTGACGGGTGTACCAACCGCAGATTCCTGTGGTCGGTAGTCCTGCCGCTGTCGAAAACAATCCTGGCCGTCATGATTTTGCTGTATGCAATCGGCCATTGGAATAACTATTTCAGCGCTATGCTTTATCTGAATGAGGAGAAGAAATACCCCTTGCAGATTTTTCTGAGAGATATCCTGATTTCCTCTCAGATTGATATGACGTCATTGTCGGGTACCGGAGTGCAGGAAATGATGAAGCGTCTGGAAATGCAGATTCTTATGAAATATGCACTGATAGTGGTTTCTTCCGTTCCGGTATTTATTATGTACCCTTTTGTCCAGAAATACCTGGTAAAGGGTGTCATGATCGGTTCTGTCAAAGGATAAAGATAAGGTAACTGCAAAGGGACTTTACCGTTATAAGATAATTATAGGAAGGAAAAGAATATATGAAAAAGAAGTTATGTTCTGTTCTGTGTATCATATGTGCATCTATTGTTGTCCTCTCCGGATGCGGGAACAAAGCGGTAAATGAGGCGGCAGCTACAAGTCAGGACACCGCAGAGGTATCCGTAAAAACGGATGGGCCTGTGAGTCCTGAAGGGACATTTCCCATTGTAGAGGAATCTGTCGAATTAACCGTTATGGTTCCGGGCAATCCGAACGTGATGGATATCACTACGAATGATTTTACCAAATGGTGGGAAGAACAGACAAATGTTAAGATCAACTGGGTGGTTGCACCTCTTGAGAGTCTGGCCGATAAGGTAAATATTTCCCTCTCAAGCGGAGATATGCCTGATATTTATTTAAACTGCAATATTACCCAGACACAGCAGCAGGTATACGGGACGCAGGGGGCATTTCTTCCCCTGAATGATTATATTGCGCAGTACGGCGCGGTATATCAGGATATTGCCTCCAAGGTTCCGGGCCTGAATGATGTTATGACGATGAGCGACGGCAATATCTATGCGCTCCCTTTTATTGAGAAATGTGTGCACTGTGAAGATTCCAGCAAAATGTGGGTGAACAAGAAATGGCTGGATAACCTTGGATTGGAAGTCCCCGCGACAGTGGAAGAATTTGAAGCCATGCTGGTAGCTTTTAAGGAGAAGGATCCAAACGGTAATGGTATTGCCGATGAGATTCCCATGCTTACCTTTGACGGAGGATGGCATTCGGATCCTCTTTCAGGCTGGCTGACGAATCCTTTTGTTTATACGGCGCCTGATAATAATTTTGTTTATTTAGAAGATGGGACCGTAGAGTTTTCATACATGCAGGATGGTTGGAAAAATGCAATGAAGTGGCTGAATTCCCTTTATGAGCAGGGTTTGTATTATGACCAAAGTCTGATTATCAACATGGATCAGGCAAGGCAGGTTGCCGCCTCGGGGGACAGCGGTTCTCTGGTAGGATGTTTCCCCTGCGGTACGCCTAATACAGTGCCTGGCGACGATGCCTCTTTATGGAGCGATTATGTGGCGCTGTCTCCGATCGAAGGAGAAGGGGGCAGAGTGTCTACCTGGATGCCCTATAACCAGATTAACCCCACTGCATTTGTGATTACTGCAGCCTGCGAAAATCCTGAAGCAGCTTTCCGTTGGGGAGTTGAGCTGTATAACAGAGATCTTTGCTTTAGGAAGAGCTTTGGGGAAGAGGGTGTGAGCTGGGAAAAAATCGTTCCCGGTGAAGGGGATATTCCCGCGGATGCTGTGGATCTCAATTCCGGCACCGCTTCCGAGGTTTCCGTATTCATTGACGGAGTTAACTGGAATGATGAACAGAATTACTGCTGGAGGGCTATTGGCTTAAGATGTGACACACCGGATGCCCCGGAATACCGTTATGGTCAGTATCAGACCGGCGATTATGATACGAATATGGAGTATCGGCTCGGCTTTGATACAAGAGATTATATGCAGGCGTATCATCCTGATATGAGCGTTTGCCTGCCCCCTCTGGTATATGACGAGGCACAGGCGACAGAGCTGGCAAATTCAGAGAGCGTTGTGCTGTCTTATGTGAGAGAAATGGCAGCCAGCTTTATCACAGGCGCGCTGGATGTTGATGCGCAGTGGGATGCTTATCTGAAAGAGCTGGAAGTAAAGGGCGCAGGAAATATGAAGTCCATTTATCAGGCGGCTTATGATGCGAAGTATAAATAACAGCTTTCTTCCCGTTGGGGAATGGTAATAGCTGGTAAAAAACATCCGGTTGATATTTCAGCCGGATGTTTTTAAAAAGCTTGATACCACATTACTTGCAGCGGGGCTTTGATTGAGAGAAAAGATATGAAGAGAGGGATATACATAGTTTGCATTCTGCTTTTGCTTTTGTATGTATTGATGGGAGGTAAAGAAGAGGCCTCAGCTTCTTTGGATGAGACTTCCATTTATTTTTTCCATGATACAGCCTGTGGGTCATGTGATGGGACAGAAGATTTCCTTGCTGTTGTTTCAGAACAGATAAGCGGATATAAAGAGGTGTTCCCATACCGGCTAGTGATGTATAATGTGTTTAAGAGTGAGGAACGGGATTCGGCCCAGGGAATTCTGGCAGAGTATGGCCTGAGTATGGAGGAGGCATCTTTCCCAATGCTGTTAATTGACGGAAAGGTATATGAGGGGGTGGGGGAAATAGAGGCAAACCTGAAAAGGGAATATCTCTCAAGCGTGGGATCCGGTGCGGTTTATTTTTACCGGGAGGATTGCCAAGAATGTATTGCCCTCAAAAGCTTTCTGGATGGCATGCCCAGGACAGTGGTGGTGGACGGTGTGGAAATGCCGTTTCATCTGACACGCCTCAACTCACGAGAAGGGGATAATGGAAAACGGATCTGGATTATGTTTGAAAAATACGGGGTTCCGGAAGAGGAGCAGATAGTTCCTGTTGTTTTCCTGCGGGATCGTTATCTTGCAGGAGGTGAAAAAATAAAGAGATATTTTATGGAATATCTGGAACAGGGTTATGGATTGGGAAAGGTGGAAATTAAGTAATGATTGAACGTTTTCGTTTTTATGATGAAAGAGACTGGTTTTTGCAGAAACGCTTCGGTCTGTTTATCCATTGGGGGCTTTACAGCATTCCGGCCTGGCATGAACAGATCCTGTGGCGGGGAAGGATGCCGAGAAAAGAATATGAGCCGTTGATGCATGAATTCAATCCGGTTAAATTTGACCCGGATGAATGGCTGGATCTTGCTGAAAGCGTGGGAATGGAGTATATTTGTTTTACTACAAAACACCATGATGGTTTCTGTATGTGGGATACCCGGTACACGGATTATAATATTATGAATACACCGTATGGGAAGGATGTCCTGCGGATGCTTGTCGATTCCTGTCACCGGCATAACATGGTGATGGGGGTATATTATTCCATCCCCGACTGGCATCACAAAAACTATCCGAATCAGGGACGGCATCATGAGATGTTCGGGCCGCGCGCGGGGGATGATCCGGATCTGCGTACCTATTTTACATATATGGAAAACCAGGTGGAGGAGCTGTGCACAAAGTACGGGGAGATTGGACAGCTTTTCTGGGATATTAATGTGTGCGGGTACAATAATACCGCATTTAACGATCATCTGCGAAGACTCCAGCCGGGCATGGTGATAAACAACCGCGGGCCGGAAAACTGGGATTTCCAGACCCCGGAGCGGGGTATCCCTGAGGGGATGGAATTTCCGCGCCGGACAGAAGCGGTGCAGTCCCTCGGCAGGGAAAGCTGGGGATATAAAACGGATGAAGATTATTACAGCTATAAGCACTTGATCCGCAGCATTGACCGTGTCATGGCCATGGGAGGGAATTATCAGCTCAACATCGGCCCGCGTGCAGACGGTTCTCTTGATCCCAGGGATGTGGCTTCGCTGAAACGGATCGGAGACTGGTACAGGCGTGTGAAAGAGGCGTTTTCAGATGCAGTTCCTGCAACCACGATGATAACGGATTATATATCCAATATGCGTGATCCCATGCTTCTGACCCGCCGCGGGAATACGATTTATGTTCATCTGCCGGACGATCCGGAAACGGATGGGATTGTGGTCAAGCCCTTCGACGTGCTGCCGGTACGCGCCACTCTTCTGAATAATGGGATGCCGCTTGAGACATCGGTGGATATGCCTGCTTCTTTGCATCGGGAGGGGCGCAGATATCTCAGAATCAGGGGATTGCCGGTGAATGAAATCACAGATGAAACGATGGTTATCAAGCTGGAATTTGATCAATCGTTATGTGAATAAAGGGGGGATGTTCTATGATTATCTATTATCGTGTCCATGACTATTCTCCGGTCAAAGAGTATGACACACCGGCCACGGTGGAATACGGAGTACAGATTTTGGAACAGGCACTAAGGGAACGGCAGATACCGGTGTATCTGGACTGGGTGGATCACTGCCCGTTTAGCGCCGAAACACTTTGTATCTGTGTCCGGACCAGGCCGCAGAAAGGGGTATCTGCGGAAAGCTTTGCAATCCGCAGGGAAAATAACAGGATCTGCCTGGATGGTGGCGGGGATGCGGGTACGATGTACGGCCTGTTTGAACTGGCTGAGGCAGTCCGTTATCATGGAGTGGAACAGATACCGGAGGGAAACTGGTCGCCTTTTTTGGAAAAGAGGGGAGTGAAGTTTAATTTACCTTTTCAGACATATGCGGAGGGCGATCCCTTCATAAAGAACAGGGAAACGGTAAAAAAGTTTGCGTTTTGGAGGGACTATATCGATTTTCTTGCCAGGAACCGTTATAACTGTTTAAGTCTATGGTCGGAGAATCCGTTTGAAATGATGCTTGAGCTGTCAAAGTATCCTGAGGCATCCGGTGTGCCTGCCGAAGATCGGCGGCGGAACAGGGAATTATTCACAAAGATATTGGCGCATGCCAGGGCACGCGGCATTCAGACATATATGATTACCTGGAATGTGCGCATTTCTCCGGGGATTGCAAAGGGACTCGGCCTTCCTTGGGAGCTGGGAGCACGTGATTGGGATCCGCGCAGTATAGGTTTGCGCCAACATGCGGAGGTTATCAAAGATTATTTCCGCGAAGCAATTAAAACAATGATTTATACATTCCCTGATCTGACGGGGCTTGGCACCTCCAACAGCGAAGAAATGGTGGGGACGGCGGAGGAAAGGGAGCAATGGGTGGTTGATACCTATCTTGCGGCTCTTAAAGAAGTTGGATATCCCATTCCTTTCATTCATCGAACGAACATGAGCAACGGCCCGGTTGCGCAGGAAATGTTTCTGAGCCAGTGTAAAGATGCCGATACTTATATCAGCTGGAAATATTCCAATGCCCATATGTATTCCCATCCAAAGCCGCAGTTTGAAAAATTGATGCATGCATGGGATGGTCAGGATATGAACGATGTGCAGGTACTCTATACGGTGCGCAATGATGATTTTCATAATCTGCGCGGCTGTGATCCGGTCTTTTTGGCAGAATATTTTAAGGGAATGAAGAAGCCATGGGTGAAAGGGTTCTACTGGGGGGCCGATTGCTATATCTGGGCGGGAGAGTTCCAGCATGCACCCAACAGCCATCTGCAATGGGAACATGCCTATCAGAAGCATTGGATGCAGTTTGTAATGCTGGGGCGGCTGGGATATGATCCGGAATTGCCGGAGACGGTCTGGACGGATATGTTTACCTGGCGCTACGGAGAAAACGGGCAGTCTGTCTATAACGGGCTGACAGCGGGGGTACGGATACTGTGCGGTGTAAACAGGCTCTTCTGGATAAATTACGATTTTCAGTGGCATCCGGAATCCCTTTTATCCACCACAGGATTTAAGACAGTGGCCGATTTCATGGAAGGGGAACCTATGCCGGGAGTGGGCGTGATTGGCCTGCAGGAATATGTAACGGCAAAACTGGCAGGAAAGACACCGCAAGGGGAAACGCCGGAAGATATTTTTTCCCTCATGGAAAAGCAGATCGCCGTCCTGGAGGACAGTATCTGTTCCGTGGAATCCGATCCGGAAGCACATGCCGGAGAACTGGAATGTATTCTTTTTGATCTGATGGCATGGAAAGCTTTGGGCAGGTATTATCTGTGTAAATTCCGTGCCGCCTCAGATCTGCTCTTTTACCGGCAGACGGCAGAGGAGGAGTATAAGCGGCAGGCTGTTGCATTATTGGAAGAAGGCCTGTCTCATTGGAAAGAACTGGCTGAAATGGGAAACCGGCATTACTTGCCGTATACAATGCCAAGAGTCCGGAAGACATTTGGCTGGGGGCTTTATACCGGTGAAGCGGCCCGTGATATTTATCTGGCAAAGGAAATGCAGTTTGTAAAATAAAGGGCGCACGGCGGGCGCGGAGGAGGAAAAAGATGAAGGATTCTATACACAAATATTTTCAGATTGGTACGATTCAGTGGATGAGCCATCCCCCGGCGGATATGGATGTGCTGGATTCCCTTAAGACGATTTGCTGCGATGATTTCTTTGATGCGGTTGAGGTATGCCGGTTTATGGATGATGAAACCCGTTTAAAAGCAAGGAACATGCTGGAACAGGCGCATATGAAGGTTTGCTACGGAGCGCAGCCGAGGCTGCTCGGCTCTGGCCTGAATCCCAATGATGTGGATGAGGCAGGCAGACAGAAGGCTGAGAAAACTTTACTTGAAGCGGTGGATGAGGCGGCGTATCTGGGGGCAGGAGGAATTGCTTTTCTGGCAGGTAAATGGGAGCCGAAAACAAAGGATCTGGCATACAGCCAGCTTCTTAAGACAACCGGGAATGTGTGTGCCTATGCCGCCCAAAAAGGAATGATGGTGGAACTTGAGGTCTTTGATTTTGATATGGATAAGGCAGCCCTTATTGGCCCCGCTCCTTTCGCGGCAAAGTTTGCGGCAGATATGAGAAGTTCCTTCCATAACTTTGGCCTGCTGGTGGATCTGTCCCATTTCCCCACGACCTATGAAACTTCTAAATTTGTGGTTCAGACGCTTCGGCCTTATATCACACATTTCCATATCGGAAATGCAGTGGTGAAAAAAGGGTGTGAGGCATATGGGGATCAGCATCCGAGATTCGGCTTCCCGGAAAGCGCAAATGATATACCGGAACTTTTGGATTTCTTCCGTGTATTAAAGGAAGAGGGATTCTTCCATGCACAGGATCCTTATGTGCTTTCTTTTGAAGTGAAGCCGTGGAAGGGAGAGGATGGGGATCTGATTCTGGCAGGGACAAAGCGGGTAATCAACCGCGCCTGGGCAATGCTGTAGTAATAGGGCGATTGTAAAACATACAAGGAGCAGGATATGAAAATAGTGGTATTGGATGGTTATACAGAGAATCCGGGTGATTTAAGCTGGGAAGGGTTTGAGAATCTCGGTGAGCTTGTTGTATATGACAGGACACCAAAGGAGGATGTGATCGCCAGGATCGGTGATGCGGATGCAGTGATTGTGAACAAGACACCGTTAAGTGCGGATGTGTTTGCTGCCTGTCCTTCGATTACGTATGTGGGGGTCCTGGCAACCGGATATAATGTGGTGGATGTAAAGGCGGCGGCAGAAAGGAAAATTCCCGTATGCAATATTCCCGCCTACGGAACAACGGCGGTAGCGCAGATGACCTTTGCCCTGCTTCTGGAGGTCTGTCATCATGTGGCGGAGCATTCTGATGCAGTTAAGAGAGGGGAGTGGTCCGATAATGAGGACTGGTGCTTCTGGAAATATCCTCTCATGGAGCTTGCGGGCAAAACCATGGGCATTATAGGTTTTGGACGTATCGGACAGGCGGTGGGCAGACTGGCAAAGGCATTTGGTATGAATGTGCTGGCTTTTAATTTCTCCCGCAGTGAGAAGGGGAAAGATATTGCGGAGTATGTAACCTGGGAGAAGCTGCTTGCACAAGCAGATGTGATTTCCCTGCATTGCCCGCTGTTCCCTGAGACAGAAGGAATTATCAACAGGGAAACTATCGCAAAAATGAAAGATGGGGTGATTCTGATTAATACCAGCAGAGGCCAGCTGATCAGGGAGGAGGATCTTGCGGAGGCTCTCAGAAGCAAAAAGGTGTATGCGGCGGCATGTGATGTGGTATCTACGGAGCCAATCCGGCCGGATAATCCGCTGCTGGGCTGTTATAACAGTATCCTTACACCTCATATTGCCTGGGCACCGAAGGAGAGCAGGCAGAGGCTGATGGACATTGCGGTTGATAATTTAAGGGCTTTTATGGATGGAAAAACGGTAAACCAAGTGAATCGGGAAGCATAGAGTAGGGATAGCCTTTGAACCGGAAACAAAGCATAATAGGAATTTTGTGAACTAATAAAAGAAGGGCGTGCCTATAAATGAAATACAAAAAACAGATTCATTCTGAGTTAAAGCAAATCGCCAGAAAAGTTCCATATAACAAGGTGCTTATAAGGTGTGCCAATATCTTTCAGGTACTATCTTTTCATTTAACCAAGATTCCCAGGGAAGTTATTCACAGACATATTACTGTTGAAGGATATAAAGGGTTAAAATATAAGGTGGAAATATTTGAGCCAACAAAGGAAAAAGAAAAGCTTCCCTGTTTGATTTATGTTCATGGAGGTGCTTTCAGTTATAAAGCTTCCGCCTATCATAAAAAACTTGCGTGTATATATGCAGGGAAAGCAAAATGCAGGGTGTATTTTCCGGATTACCATCTGATACCAAAGTATCCGTACCCGGCTGCATATGATGATGTCTTGGCGTTATATAAATGCATCATAGAAAATGCAGAAGAATTCGGGATTGACAAGGAAAAGATTGGAGTGGCCGGAGACAGCGCCGGCGCATCTATTGCGGCATTAATTTGTAATAACTATGAACAGGAAGATTTGAAACAGCCATGTATTCAAATGCTTGTATATCCGGTAACAGATGCAGACATGCGGACGGATTCCATGAAAAAGTTTACAGATACTCCGTTATGGAACGCAAAAAATAACAAACGGATGTGGTTATATTATTGTAAGGATTTGAAAGCTGAAGATACATATGACGCCTCTCCGATGCATTGTTGTTTCCCTCCCATAATTCCCAATACCTATATCGAAACGGCGGAATATGATTGCTTGCATGATGAAGGCATTTTATATGGAAAGAGATTGCGGGAAGCAGGGGCGGACGTAACAATAAATGAAACAAAAGGAACTTTCCATGGATATGACTCTGCCTTACATACCAAAATAGCAATTTATAATATTAAAAAACGCATTTTATTTTTGAAGAAAGGATTTCATGGTTATCCGCCTGCCTGATCATTTCCCGGCTGAGGTGATAAAAGACGACAGCTTAACAAGGAGGTACCGCCCGATGTTCATGGCCTCAATCCATGACAGCGCCGGCGCGGAATTCGCAAGAGCCGAGAAAAAGGAGGAATGAAGTTTATGTATTGCATTCTTGTTACCGGAATTCCCGCTTCCGGAAAAAGCACCATGGCCGGTTTCCTGGCGGAGGCTTTCGGGCTGCCGGTGATATCCAAGGATCGGATCAAAGAACTGATGTATGATACCATTGGATTCCGGTCAAGGGAAGAAAAAGTGAAGCTGGGGACAGCTGCCATGGAAATCATGTATGACACGGCAGAACAGCTTATGAAAAGCGGACAGCCCTTTCTCCTGGAAAATAATTTCGAAAACGCATCCAAAGCAGGTCTGGATGCCATTCTTGATAAATACGCATATAAAGCCATCACTGTTATTTTGACAGGGGATACAAAGATAATATATCAACGGTTTCTGGAGCGCAACAGCAGCCCGGACAGACATCCGGGGCACGTGGTGAATGACTGCTACCCCGGCAGCCGGGAGACGGGTTGCCCGGTACGGTTATCCTACGAAAGCTTTGCCGACGGGATTGTGCAGAGAGGAATGGATACCTTCACGGCGAACGGGCCGCAGATCATTGTGGATACAACGGATTACAGCCGTGTGGACAGGGAAGCGCTGGTACGGAGAATCCGGGAGGAAATGGTATAGGAAACGTGACTGGTCTGCAGGTCAATGCGTATTATTTTGGGGGAGGTATTTATGGAATTAAAAACAGGGCGGTTGTTCCTGCGCACGGTTACGGTATTTCCGAAGAATACCGTAATAAAGGCTATGTAACGGAAGCTGCGCGGGCTGTCGTACGATATGCGTTTGAAGAGGCAGGATTGGATATGTTGGCAGCGATTGTAAAGCCTGAAAATACAGCATCCCAATGTGTGATAAAAAAACTTGGTTTTTCCAGGTATGGTGTGCGCATGGTGCCGGATGAAAACGATGTGCTCTGTAATTTTGACTATTTCCGGCTGTATTGTAATGAAATATAAGTTTCACAAGGACAGCGGTTTGAAAAAACAAAGAGGGTTTGGGGCACTTCCTCAAAGCCTTTTTTGGGAAGTGCGGCTCCATTTTCCATGCTTGCTCTTCTTTTCCTGATTTATTTTTCGTCCTCCATTTTATAATTTGCTATATATAAATTTTCGTTTGATAAATTGAATTTGCATTGCAAATAGCATATAATATAAATATATTGAAATGCAAATGGGGGTAATTATATGGCAAATACAACAAATTTCAGTGTTCGCATAGACAATGATATCAAGAAGCAGTGTGAAGCTCTCTACGGCGAGTTAGGTATGAACTTAACCACTGCCATCAATGTTTTTCTGCGGCAGTCCTTACGCGCCGGTGGATTTCCTTTTGATGTAAGGTTGGAACAGCCAAACAAGAAAACCGTTGCCGCTATGTTAGAAGCAGAGCGTATCGCGCATGATCCAAGCGTAAATCACTATTCTGACGTAGAAGAGGCGCTCCGGGAGTTGAAACGATGAACCGTGATATTGTTTGGACGACACAATTCAAAAAGGACTATAGGCTGGCGTTGAAACGCCACATGAATATTGACTTGCTTGACGATATAGTCCGGATATTGTCACACGACAACCATTGCCGGAGAAAAACAAAGACCATGCGCTTACAGGTGATTGGGCTGGTCATCGGGAAAGCCGCATTACAGCTTTTCCCGATGTGTGATGTTATCCCGGGCGCAAGAGAGGGAAAAAACCAGATTGACAGCTGCTTATTTATGAAAATAAATCTGCAGAGCCCTGGCAATATAGGCGGCAGACCCATCCCCATACTTGGCATCCGTAATCGGTCCGGCCGTATCGCTTAAATAGCTGTCTATGACAAAATCCCAATACCCTTCGCCCATATCCACGATGGAATTGTTTTTGTTGGTGAATTCCACTATTTCCTTGACAATACCCTGAATTTCTTCGGAAGCCGGATCCTTGGACATATCGGCTGTCAGCTGAAGGAACAGCTCGTCGCTTTTTTTCAGGATTTCATCCGCGTTTTGGGAGACTTCATTTATTTGGTCCATAAGCTCTGAAAAATGTTCCAGATTATATTTCATGACCTCCGTATATTTTTCAACGCTGCCGAATTGTTTGACGGCAAGCTGGGCCAGTTTTGGTTCGTCGTCCCTGATTTTTTGGATGAACTGACTGAAGTTTTCCAGGCTTCCCCAGTGCCGGATGACTTCATCACTCTTATCCTTTTTGAATTGTTCCAGGGCTTCAATATATTCACTGAGATCAAATTCTTTAAAACTCATACACGTTTCTCCTTTTTCCAGTTTTTCCAGAAGCGCAATCAGCTTGTCGATCCGGTTCCGCTTCAGGGAAAGCAGTTTTTTTTGTTTTTTAAAAGCCTCTATTTTATCGTATTCAGGCTTTTGCAGGATTTCTTTTATTTCATTCAGCTTAAAATTCAGTTCCTTGTAAAACAGGATCTGCTGCAGCTTCTGTAAGGCTTCATCATCATACAGGCGGTAACCGGAGGGGGTTAATTCGCTGGGCTTGAGCAGATCGATTTCGTCATAATATTGCAGCGTCCGTGTGCTTATGCCTGTTATACTGGCAACCTGGCTTATCGTTTTCATGGTTATCACCCCTGTTCTCTGTATTCTTTTCCCCTGTTGTCCGGGGGAAGAAAGAAAAGACAGAATCATGCCGGCGGTTCTTCTGCCTTGTTCTTACTTCTTATGGTACACTATCACGTAACGTGTAAGTCAATCATTTTTAAATAAATAAAAAATTTCCAGTAGGATAGTTGCGGATTAAAAGGATCGAAGCAGGTTTTATGAAAAACAGGGGCGGGGGCGGACTCTGTGACACGGGTTTGTGCCAACGGCCCGGTGTGGGAAAACATAAACAACAGGAAACGGGTACAGTTGGGAGGAAAACAGGATGAGGACACAGGAAGAATTTATGGAAACGGTATTGGGTTTTGCACGGGAGGCGGAAAATATCCGTATGGTTGGCATGGAAGGTTCCCGGGTGAACCCCAACATACCCAAGGATTCCTTTCAGGATTATGACATCACTTATTTTGTTAATGACAAAGAGGCTTTTATCCGGGATGACAAATGGCTTTCTGCATTCGGGCGTATTATCATGCTGCAGAAGCCGGAGGATATGGAACTGTTCCCGGCAGAGGAGGAAGGCTATTCCTATCTCATCCTGTTTGCGGATTATACGAAAATGGATCTGACCCTGCTGGAATGCAAGCAGCTGGACGGGTATCTGAAGGCCGACGGGCTGCGGACAATTTTGCTGGATAAGGATAACCGGGTGAAAGGGGAAATCATCCCAACGGATGAGGAATATCATGTAAAGAAACCCGGTGCAAGAAGCTTTGACGACTGCTGCAACGAGTTCTGGAACCTGGCCCTGTATGTGGCAAAAGGGCTGGGACGCAAGGAAATCCTTTATGCCATTGATCATCTGCATCTGATGCGTGCGGAACTGCTGCGCATGCTTTCCTGGAAAGCAGGGCTGGATTACGGGTTTACCTTCAGTGTGGGAAAAAACTATAAATTTTTGGAGAAGTACCTGCCGGAGACACTGTGGAAAGAACTGCTTCACACCTACCGGGAGGATTCCTATGGACATATGTGGGAGTCCCTGTTCCTGTGCCATGAGATTTTCCGTAAAACCGCAGCTGCATGCGCCGGGGCATGGGGATATGAGGTTCCTCCATATGATAAAAACGTGAGCGGTTATGTCATGGACTGCTATGAAAAATATGGAATCCGTGAGTAAAGGGATGGCAGCCGGGGAAAACCATGGCGGCACCAACTTTTTTATCTGCACCCAACGGATAAATTATGTTTGACATATCCTTCCTGCGGTTCTATACTAATAAATAGCTGCAGGAATTCCGTTTTTATCCGGCAGATTTTGTGAAAACTCACAGAAATGTTTACATTCTGATTCGATTATTAAGAAAGGAGGCAGACAACATGTTCAGGAACAGGATATGCTTACATGTATTTCATAGCAATAATCATATTCTTAACCAAACCATTTTCATGCAATTAATGCGCCCGTTTGCGAAAAAACCAGCATGGTGTCCGGCCTATACCTGTCTTATGTACTGACATGGAACCATCTTCCCTTTTCCGTAACCGGAAGAGGGTTTTTTTTGTTTAAAAACAGCGGCATCGTATCGCTTCAGCAGAGAAAGAAAGGGGAAAGGCGTGTGGATTGGGGCATCCGATCCCGTGCCGGAACAAGACATTGGCAGAAGAACTATTCCAGAAACTCCCGCCGGTACTTAAAAACCTGGCGGAAGAACGGGGAATCACAAAGGAGGGCTGTCTGTCGGCAGTCCGGTTTGATATGAATTTTGAAGAAAAGTATGTGGATGGCTGGTTATTGCTGACCAGGGATCAGATCATGGTGGCACAGTCGGTCCGGGATCCCCTGTATACGAAGCAGTATAAGGGATGTATGGAGCAAAAGGAGAAATTCCTGGGAAGCCGCACGTATGAGATACGGCTGCTGTCGGTGGCGGAAACCGCTTCCATGCAGGTGCTCAAGCAGGTGGCTACCAATGTTCTGTTTTACCGTCCGGAGGGGGAGGAAGACGATATCCGCCTGGCTTTGTGTTCCAATATGTATCTGGTACCGCTTCGCCGCTTTGCTGCCGTATTTGAAGCGGTAAAGACAGGAAAAGAGCTGACGGAGGAGCTGCTCCGGGGAGAAAAGGAAGAGGAATACTGCAGTAAATGCGGCACGATGTACCCGGATCCGGAGCGGAAGATCTGTCCCCGGTGCATGAATAAAAGCTCCGTCTTTTTCCGCGCTTTAAGCTATTTTAAGCCTTACGCTGCCAGTATTGCGGGGATGTTTGTCTGTATTATGGCCACCGCCCTGCTGAATCTGATCTGGCCGTACTTAAATGGTACGATTCTTTATGATAAGGTGCTGGCAAGAGATCCGGCGTTCCTGGATTTTTTAAACCTGCCGGCAGGCAAATACGTGACGGCGCTGCTGCTGGTGGTGCTCTCCATGTTTATGACAAAGCTTTCCCTCCAGGTGTTCGGCATCATCCAGGGTGTATTAAATGCCAGGATCATACCGGGTGTGGTGATGAAGCTGAAAACAGACGTGTTTGACGCCATGGGCCGCCTGTCCATGGGCTTTTATAACAGCAAGCAGACCGGAAACCTGATGACCAGAGTTATGGGCGATTCGGAGGAGGTTACCGGGTTCTTCCTGGACGACCTGCCCTATATGGCATCCAACATATTATCCCTGGTGGCAACAGCCGTGATCATGCTTCGGATTAACTGGAAGCTTGCCGTGCCGGTGCTGGTATGGATACCGGTAGTGCTGTTTACCAGCTATAAGATGGCTCCTACCCTGTTCAATTATTTTTCCAGCCGCCATCGGGCGAGACGTTCTTTAAACAGCAGGGTAAATGACAACCTGACCGGCGCGCGCGTGGTAAAAGCCTTCGGCCAGGAGGAAAAGGAGCTGGTACGCTTTGATAAATATAATAAGAAGCTGATGCATGCAGATGTGGAGCTGGTACGATTTGATAACCGTTTCACCGTGCTTTATGCGGCGGTGGAGAATTTATCCAACCTGCTTGTATGGGCGTTGGGCGGTTTCATGCTCTTCCATTACGGAAATCTGGAACTGGGTGTCCTGATCACCTTTATCAGCTACGTGGCACAGCTGAACAATCCGCTGGATTTCCTGGCCTTCAGTTTTCACGAATGGGCGGAAAGCATGACCAGTGCCCAGCGTATGTTTGAAATTATCGATTCCCTTCCGGATATTACGGAAAAGGAGAATCCGGTACATATAGAAAATATGAAGGGGGACATCCGGCTGAAGAATGTAACCTTTTCCTACGATAAAAACAAGACCATCCTCAAAAATGTCAGTCTGGAGGTGGAAGGCGGCAAAATGCTGGGGATTGTGGGCCGATCCGGCGCGGGCAAAACCACGCTGGTGAATATGATCTCCCGTCTCTATGACCCGGATGAAGGGGAAATCCTCATAGATGGCATACCGGTGAAGGATATCGCCTTTACCGATCTGCGGCGTAATGTGGCGCAGGTATCCCAGGAAACCTACATATTTATGGGAAGCGTATACAGCAACATCGCCTATGCCAACCCCGATGCCACCAAGGAAGAGGTCGTCCAGGCCGCGGTTCTGGCAAGCGCCCATGATTTCATCTGTAAAATGCCCGACGGTTATGATACCATCATCGGGGCCACCGGCAGGGAACTGTCCGGCGGTGAGCGCCAGCGGATTTCCATCGCCAGGGCAATCCTGGCGAATCCCCGGATCCTGATTCTGGATGAGGCCACGGCTTCCGTGGACACGGAAACGGAGAAGGCGATTCAGGCTTCGATTAATTTCCTGATTAAAGGAAGGACCACGATCTCCATCGCCCACCGGCTGTCCACTCTGCGGGATGCGGACCGGCTGGTAGTTATGGATGAGGGCAGGATTACCGAGGAAGGCAGCCATGAGGAGCTGCTGGCTAAAAAAGGGACTTATTTCAAGCTGCGGGAACTGCAGACCAAGGCATTGGCTATGCGGGGACTGGAATAGGAGGTAGTTATGGAAGATTTATTTGCGCAGGAATTTGATCTGGAACAGATGGAAGCGGAGACGGAGGCTATGCTGGCTCTGAATTATCTGGACAGGGATAATAGTATATTCCGCCGGACGGAAGGCGGTTTTGTATCGCTGGATACGCAGGGCAGGCATTATAACAGGGTCCAGGTGTTCCGTACTTTCCCTTTTACCGGGAAGAATCTGTATATTTCCATACGGGAGCCGGATGAAAAGGCAAAGGAAATCGGTGTAATCCGCGATCTGGATAAGGATGTGGACGAGGATACGCGCAGGATGCTGACCGAACAGATGGAGCTGCGCTATTTCACACCGGTTATTACAAAAGTGAAGAATGTGAAGGAAGAGTATGGTTTTGCGTATTTTGATGTGGTGACTGACCACGGGCCCTGCCGTTTTGCTATCCATATGAGCGGCAATGCGGTGGTTCATCTGACCGATACCCGGCTGCTGATCACTGATCTGGATGAAAACCGGTTTGAAATACCCGATACCTCAAAGCTTACGGGGAAAGAGCTGAAGAAAATCGGGCTGTTCCTGTAAAAACAGCCCTGCATGCAGCCGCCGGTGACGGGGCCTGTTGCTGTGAAAGCTTCGCTTCCACAGCATGGATGGCCATTCGGCCCGGCTGCTTCTATATGGTGTGCTGCCCGGTGAACGGGCATGAAATATTACCAAAAATGATTATATTACAAGTTTTGGTGCGCTTTTTATGGCGCAGGAATGAGGACATAAATGGAACTGAAAGTAAAACTGCCCGGGGAGATCAAGGCTCTGTTTGCGCTTGCGGGAGGGGAAGAGATACGCTACTGTTCTCCCTTTGACATTAACAGCAGCGGGAAGTACTGCGAGTCCTCCTATGGGGTACTGACAACCATGCGTCTGCTGATTATAGAAGAAGGACGTATTGCCTATGAAATGCCGCTTACCGGATTAACGTCGATCAAATGCGAGTCTCAGGTTAATAATGGTATTCTGGTAGTTACACAGAAACAGGATGGGATGGCGAGGCATGTGGCGCGTTTTTCTATGAAGCATATCTCCCGTTTCGCATCCATTGCCAAAGGCGGGATGCTGCTGCTGGAGGGCAGCGACAGGCTGGTAGAAAACAGGGAATATGAAAAAACCTGCCCCAAATGCGGCCGCGCGCTGCCCGGAACCCGCGAATGTCCCAAATGTGAAGGGAAAAATGTTACACTTTTAAAATTTGTCCGCCTGTGTTCCAATTATAAAAAGCAGTTTGTCATGGTGGCGCTGATGATGCTGTTTTCATCCGTAGTGGGTCTGGCAGGCCCGATGTTCCAGCAACGATTTATTGATAATACCTTGATGTCGGATCATGGCAGTGTCCGGGAAGTCATCCAGTTCACGCTGATCATGGCGGTTATTACCGTGCTGTCTATCGTCACAAGGTATCTGCGGAGCCTGTGGAGCGCAAAGCTGGGAGCCGGTATCAGTATGGATATCCGCGGACGGCTGTACCAGAAAATGCAGGTACTTACGCTGTCCTTTATCCAGGATCGGCGTCCCGGCGAGCTGATGAACCGCATTAACAACGATTCCGCTAACATCCGCAGATTTATGGAGGATGCCTTCGGCAGTATATTTTACCTGCTGGTGCTGATGACGGGCGCCATCATTGTAATGCTGACCATCAGCCCGGGACTGACACTGTTGTCCATCGTTTTTCTGCCTCTGGCCGTCGCCCTTTCGGTGGGCTTCCGTAAGGTGATCCATCGTAAATTCCACATGCAGTACAGCCGCGGGGATGACAACAACAGCGCCCTGCAGGATGTGATTTCCGGCATCCGTGTGGTGAAGTCCTTTGGCAAGGAAAAATATGAATCCGACCGTTTTAAGACAATATCAGCCAGCTATGCCGGGATTCAGAAGAAGAATGAGGTATTCTGGGCATCCTTTTACCCGATGCTCACTTTTATCATGGGCATGGGTATTTATTTTGTAACCGCTCTGGGCGGCCTCAAGACACTGGACGGCGGGCTTTCGGTAGGGCAGCTGCTGCAGTTCACCACCTATGCCACCATGCTCTACGGCCCGCTGGGCTGGATGACGCATCTGCCCCGCATGATCATACAGATGTTAACCAGTCTGGAACGTATTTACGACGTGCTGGATGAACAGCCGAAGATACGGAACCGGGAAAACCCGGTAAGCAGGGAAATCCAGGGCTCTGTGGTTTTTAAGGATGTGTGCTTCGGCTACCGCTCCTATGAGACTGTCTTGGAAAAAATAAATTTCGAAATCAGGAAGGGAGAAATGATCGGTATTGTAGGTGCTTCCGGCACCGGCAAATCCACACTGATCAATCTGGTCATGCACCTGTACGATGTGGACGACGGCGAACTTTTGATTGACGGGATGAATATCAATGAGTACCGGATAGAGGATTTCCACCGCCAGCTTGGCGTTGTGCTCCAGGAAACCTTCCTGTTTTCCGACACGATTCTGAACAATATGCGATTTGCCAGGCCGGACGCGACCTATGAGGAAATTATCCGTGCAGCCAAAATGGCGAATGCCCATGATTTTATCTGCAAGACCCCTAACGGATATAACACCTATGTGGGCGAGAAGGGATACAATCTGTCCGGCGGCGAACGCCAGAGGATCGCCATAGCCAGGGCTATACTCAATGATCCCAAGCTTCTGATACTGGATGAAGCCACTTCCAGCCTGGATACGGAGAGCGAGTATCTGATCCAGAAGGCGCTCCAGAGGCTTACAGCCGGCCGCACCACCCTGGCTATCGCCCACCGGCTGTCCACACTGAAGGATGCGGATCGGCTCATTGTTATCGACGGACACCGGATTGCCGAATGCGGATCACATAATGAACTGTTGGAGAAAAAGGGGATATACTATAATCTGGTGACGGCGCAGCTTCAGATGCAGACATTGAAAGAAGGGAATGGATCCGGCAGCGTATAAAAGACATAATATCCTGTGAATTAGAAAGTAAGCGAACAAATCGGAAAGGATAAAAGGTATGGAATTACTGACAGAGAGATTAAAAATACGTAATTTAAAAGAACTTGATTTCCCTGAATTTGAAAAAACATTAAATGATGTTCAGCAGACATGCCTCGGCAGCGCAAGAGAGTTTTTTAACTGGATAATTTCCCAATATAAACATATGGATGTTGTAAATGGCCTGATATCTCTTGGAATATTTGATAAAAAAACAGGTACGTTATTAGGAACCATAGGCGTGGGAAAGCATGACGATTTGCATGAACCTGAAATTTTTTACCAGTTGCTGCCGGAGTACAGAGGGTATGGATATGTAACCGAAGCGGCAAAGGCTGTAACAAAATGGGCTTTGGAAAGCTACGGAATTCCTTATTTGATTGGAACAGTTGAAGTGAATAATATGAAATCACAAAGAGTTTTGGAACGCTGTGGTTATCAATTTATTGATGAAAGAACTTTGTTAGTTCATGTGGAAGGTAAATATTATAGGTTCAGGTATTATAGGTTCTATCCGAGAAATGGATGTCGGCAAACCGTAACAAAACGTTCATAATAGTTGATACTGTTTTTTGGAATTACATATAACGAGGCGGCATTATTATGGTAGAAATAAGAAAAGCTGGACAAAAAGATAAGGAATTATGGTTTTTATTTGACAAGCATCTATCAGAAGAAGAATTTTATTATAAAGTAAATAAGCAGAGAGGTTATCTTATTTTTAAAGACAATGCCCCAATTGGGGTTTTCCGATGGAATATGTTTTGGGACAGCATCCCTTTTCTTACCCTGATATACATAAAAGATGAACAACGGGAAAAAGGAATTGGCAAAATGGCAATGATGTATTGGGAAAAAGAAATGAAAGCAAAGGGATATAAAGTAGTTATGACATCTACACAGGTAAATGAAACTGCTCAGCATTTTTATCGGAAAATGGGTTATAGTGATTGCGGTTGTCTTATACTTGACCTTCCGGAACTGCGACAGCCAATGGAAATGTTTCTGATAAAACGAATCTGACTAAAACGAAATAAATTTGCTGTAACCTCTGTAAAATGTATTGACACTCACGGAACGTGAGGGTGTAGTGTGGTCTTGTCAGGAACAGGAGGCACCATAATGAAAACCGTAAAAGAAGTATCCGAACGAACCAATATCAGCGTGCGCACCCTTCATTATTATGATGAAATAGGACTATTGAAGCCTTCGTCATACAGTGAAGGGGGATACCGGCTTTATGACGATAAAGCCCTGGAACGTTTGCAGCAGATACTTTTTTTCCGGGAATTCGATATGCCCTTGCTGGATATCAGGGAGATTATGGATAACCCTGACCTGGACAGAGACTCCATACTTGTCACACAAAAAAGAATGCTGGAAATCAAAAGAGACCGTCTGAACCGTCTGATTTCCGGAATATCCGACATTTTGAGAGGAGAAAATAAAATGGATTTTGAAATGTTCAGTAAAAAAGAAATGGATGAGATGTATCAGGCTGTCGTTGCAAATATGGGAGAAGAACAGCTGCAGGTGATGAAGGAAAAATACGGAAGTCTGGAGAAGTTCCGGGAGCAGTTTCTGGAAAAAGCATCCGAACAGGACGCACAGCAGAATTTCCGCAAGGTAGTGGAGTGGTACAGAAATAAGGATAAGGCCATGGATGCGGTAAAAAATCCTGCGGGTGTGGAGGTCATGGAAGCATATCGGAACCGGATAGACGGTATTTATAAAAAGCTGGCAGAAAAAATCGGCACGGATGTTTCTTCCTTCGAGGTGAAGTCCCTCATCGGAGAACTGGACTTTGTATCCAAGCAGCTGTATCAGATGGATGACGTAAAAGAACTGATGCTGGAAATCGCAGATTCTTATGAAAAGAATGAGGATATGCGCAAGAGTATGGATGCGCCGTATGGAAACGGAACCGCGGCATTTCTGGGAAAAGCGGTACGGGAATTTTATAAATAAGTATAACAGGTGACAATTGCGGTAACCGTTCAGATAAGTCTGAACGGTTATCCTTTGCAGCCATACGGGAAACGGGAAGGATTGCGCGTGACCCAGCTTCAGTATCATGACTATAGTATAATAGATCAATTTTTTTTATGTAATCCTTGGTGTTTTTATTTTATATTATATATCCGTTGGAGGTATGCCGTTATTTGTCGAATAATGTCGTCACAATATCCGTCACCCTTATGTCAAGGCCACGACAAAATCTATTTTAATAATAAATGACTTTGAAACGATACATCGACCGTTCCAAAGTCATTATGAAAGTTACGTTAACTTCTTAATCATTTTCTTATCAAAAGTAGTTTCAGCAAATAATAAAAGTCCCTTAACCACAACTTCTTTTTTCTCACATATTACCTCATCTAACAGAGTAATGATAACACGTTGATTTTTTCTTGCATTTAGTTTTTCCAAAGTCTGTATCACTGCTAGGTTAAAATAGGTGAAAAGGGCTATAGAACATGGTATGTTTAGCAACTGCTAGGTTAAAATAGGTGAAAAGGGCTATAGATTACAGTATTTTTAGCAACACTTCCATCAAAATATCCATTAACCGCAATCAAAATATTCGCGCCTTCCTATTTTTAAATGGCAATACTATGAAAATATACCCTGTATTCGTTATATCCGAAAATATCCCACTATACAACCTCTACATATTTTAGCTACCCTATTCCCTGGCTACCCTATTTTCATTTATTCGACACATTTTCTTATCCGATTGTGTCTTATTTCATCGTACTTTGCCGAATCTTGTCGCCACCACCTCCGTCACCCTTATATCAAGCAAAAGACAAAAATTTTTATTTATTTAATAAAGTCCACCTTCACTAAATAACGGCGGACTTAGGATGAACTTTTACTATCTACTTTCCAAACAGGTCGGAATGTGTCCCAGTGCGAGAAGCAGTTAAAATTAACTTATCTTGCTTTATTGCATAAATCAGCAGCCAATCCGGTAAAATATGACATTCGCGGAATCCTGTATAGTTTCCTGTCAGGGAATGGTCACGATACTTCTCTGCAAGCAACTTCTCTTCTAAAATTGTTTGGATTACATCTTCCAGAAGGTTCATATCATATCCTCTCTTTTTCACCCGCTTGTAATCTTTACGAAATTGTCCGGTTGTTTCTAATTGTAACATCATTCACCGTCCATTTCTGCGTCAAGCTCTGCAAACAATTCACGGGCAGAAGAATAGCTTTTTGTTGAAATATCACCATTCATAATATCTCTTGCTTCCCGCATAGCGGCTTCTGTCTCAGAATTGTACCGGGGCTGCTTCATTTCAAAAGGCAAACCACCTTCCATGATAGATTTGCGTAAAAAGATATTAATTGCATCAGTAACTGTAATACCAAAACTGGCAAAAAGTTTTTCTGCTCCGGCTTTTGTTTCCGGATCAATACGGACGTTGATATTAGCTGTTTTAGCCATTATGCTCACCTCCTTAAATCATTGTCTATATCTATAGTATATCCTATTGTATTAACAATATCAACACAATGTGAAACATTTTTATGAAATGAATCTTTACAAAACTGTGATATTTGTCGAATATTGTCGTCACCACCTCCGTCACCCTTATGTCAAGCCCACGACAAAAGCTTCCACAATAAAAGGACTTTCAGCAACTATGAAGCTGCCAGAAGTCCTTTTAGGCGAATATTCTCTGTTTTACTCTTGGATATGGTTTAATTCAATTATTTCCGGAACACATATACTTTCCGGCACCGGAATATCGTAATCATCAAAACTGTGAGGTTCCTCAACCTTTGACGTAATCTTCAAAGAGCGCTGAATTATCGCAGAAGTTTCTTTCGGGGTTTTATCACTATGTTTCCACCAATAAACTCTGCAAACCTCACAGGTGCCATCCGGGCGAGCCGAAGACGCATCGTTTTCAAAAAGTGTACAGAGCGCTTCCTTAATTTTGTTGGAATCCTCATCAGAAAAGCCTGTTTTTTCTGCAAGCTGACAGTTAATGCTTCCGTAGATCACATACAAGCCAAAATTAACGTAGTGTTTCATCCCCATTGTATCAGATGCTCTGCCTTTTTTTCCACCTTCGGCGTTCACGCTTTTCGTAATCTGCATGTCAACAATATCAATAGGGTCTACACTGACCGCCTGTTGTATCGAAACCGGTCCACGGATACCAACAGATAACTGGCTGCCTGCCTCATCTTCTTCACCTTTCGCTTTCTTCCTGTCCTTTTTGAATGCAAATACCTGACCAAAAGCTCTGACATCAATCCATTTTTCACAGGCTATTTTAGAAAAAAGATCCGTATCCGCATCTTTACCCTTTTTTAATTCAGCATCAAGCTGAGCGTCACTGGCGGCGCGGTCACGCAAATTGCGGTACTGATCTGTTTCCCTTCCGTCTGTTTGGACAAAGATGCTTTCCCCCATATCTTGTAATCGGTTGCGGATCTTGCGTTTAATAGCCACATCAGAAAAAATCCCATGGCCATTGTAGTCCTCCCTGGGACGGTTGCCATTCAGAGGGTCACCATTAATGTTTGCCCGCGTCACGGAAACAATTGTCGCAAAGTCAATCTTGTTCTGCAAAATACTCATTTATTCTTCCTCCTCACTAATCGTATTAATTTCATCTTCGTCTGAAGCAATGACATCGTCTTTCTTTCGGAACTTTAAGACTTCTCGCTGGCAATCGTAACCAAGCAGGAACTTCCCATCAAGAGGTTTCTTTGCTTCAAAGCAGCCAGGTTCAAATTGCCCTTCAATCTTCCCGTAAAGATCTTTGTAATATTCTCTGCTTCCAGGCTTTAATCGATTTAAATAAGTTTGTGTATTCCTGCGAATGATTTTCCACGTCCGGAAAGGCGTTTGCGAGAACTGCCTCATATACCGCTCCGCATTTGTTGTACGAGTTTCGCCCTTATCAAACGTGCAGCGCTCTATTTTTTCCGCAGCTGCTAAAAGCCGTCCAAAAAGATAACTCCGGTCTGTGCAAAGTTCATCAAGTGCCATATTAAATATCACTCCCTTTTCCAAATAATTTTTTTTAATCAAGGAACATGCTGTGTGCAGAACTCTCAGATAATTAAATTCCTTTTCATAGGCTAACGGGTTAGACGCTTTCATCACTGCGGTTCTGACTATATCCGGCGGAATGGACGCCCCGTCGATGATACATGGCCTCAGCCGGTCAAAAGCAGATATGAGCAACGGGCATTTGCCATCGCTATTTGAAGGCAAAGTTAGGAGCTTTTCTTTCTCGGTACCATAAACTGCTTTTGCAATCTCCTTGACTGAATCAATACCTTCATAATGACGATACCTTTTATCCTTATCAAAGTATTCCTGCCGCCAACAGCAGCTTTCCTGCCATTGCCTAATGTTCTTCAGATAGGAGGATGTTTCTAATTCTCTGTAATAAGTCATTGCAAGCCTTCCGGGAGATGCGCTGTCAAGTGCAAGTATCACCATACTTGAGTTATTCTCAATATTTTTTACGTATCCGTCTATGGCTAAATTTAAGTCTCGCGCGGTTGCATAATTCGTGTCGGTATGATCAGCTTCGTTCTCGCCAAATAATGCATCCTCAGAATCCCGAAGCGGCTCATCTCTGTTTGGCAAAGCAGCAAGTAATCCCACAGCACCTTCATAGAATTGTGGTAATTCTTTCAAAGCGCTTTCCCATGTTACAAGGCACACTCCATCCCGAATATATCCCTGCCGGCGAATGATCCATTTCAGTGCATTATGAATCTTCTGCGATGTTTCATACCCAACAGAGAGAGCCTCATTATAGCCGTTGTTTTTGTCTTTGGTCTTAAAACGTCCTCTATAAGTAAAGTTAGAGTCATCGTTGGAGGATATCAGGCTTGCCTTTGTATCCCATTCTCCGCGAATCTTAACCGGATTTGTTTTCGCTGTTAGTTCAATATTACCCGTAAAATAACAAAGATCCTTGTTTTTGGCGGTTGACAAATAGTATTTGATGAAATCCTGCTGCGTTTCCTTGTCAAGCCAAACCGCAGTTTCCTCCTGATGGACCTTCCTCTCATAAACCCGAAATCTGACAAATGCTTTTTCAATCCGAGCGCCTTGGATTTTCTTTCTGTCGGACAGTAAACCATCATCATCTGGTAAAAGGACACCGCTTTTTTGCAAATCCGCTATTACTGATCTTCGTAGCACATATTTATAAACAGCCATAACTTTCGTTGTCACGAAATCTGATGAACACCACGCCGATAATCCATTGATATAAGACGGAAAGCTATTTTTGATATCACGGATGGTGCGGGTCCTTTTCTTTTCTGTCTCTCCGTCAAGGAACATGGTTATCCGCTCTAAGAAATCCCCGGCAATATAGGAAAGACTGTCACATAACGGAAGAGCTTTCACGCCACTGGTTCTCCTGTCAGGATAAGGCACTATCGTTTCAGCCTCAGATTTGTCGACTGTCCGGGCGCTGATAAAGTTTCCGTCCTCATCTATTATCACTTCAATTTGAGCTTTCATTGTATCATAGCCTAGTGGCATGAGTACCAACGACTTGCCATTCCAGTTTTCAACGTTCCCTGCGCGCCATGCATTTGCATCATACAAAGCACACAGGGTGGCGGCCCAACTCATACTCCCACCTCCTCATCGGTAAATTCTGTAAAGCCAATGAAGTTTTTCTGGGCTTCACCAAATTTTTTGACTTGCATTTTATGTAATATTCTCCTGTCCTTATCCGCTATATCCTCTGGTGCAGGAAATTCTATGATACCGTTTCTCATTACAACATGGTTAAAACGTGTACTCATATTTCCCTTTTCATTTTCCCGGATAGCTTCGTCTGCATAGGTGAATCCATGGAACATATAGCCAAATGAAAGCTCCTCTATGCTGTCATATGCGCCCTTGCCCTCACCAAATACGCAGGGTGTAACATCCCCATGGCATTCCCGCGTTCCGAGGAAAATATCTCGTCTTCCACCGCGTTCAATCATTCGCTTTGCGATATTATGATGTTTATTTTCATTTCGGTCACTCGCAAGTTCCGGTCTATTTTCGTTCCAGACGAAATGAGCGCACACCTGATATCTTACATCTTTGAGGTAGGTATAAATTGACAAATCATTACCTCCGTCATAATTTTTTGTTCGTATGCCTTCCGAAGCGGTTTGAATGGGGTTCATTATGCGCACAGCATCAATAATCCAAACGATGGTAGGTTTGAAATACACCGACATCAATATGCCTTTCAGTGATTCGTAAGTCGGCACGTAATAACTGCTCTTTTCACCGCCGACACGGGTAATCGGGTCAGAAAACAGTGCACGGTCGCCACACACCTCAAATTCAACTGTATTCCTTTTTTTCTCCACATTTACACCTCTCTGGTAAATTAACTCTTGGGCTCATCGTCTATACCATAATCTTTGTCATAAAAATCTTTTGATAAGATTATCACCCCAATCTCATTTTCTTGAACTATACCTGCTCCGATTTTCTCAATCGTATGTGCGGGCAGCTGAACTGTGTATTGCTGCAAATAACGCAGCTGTTTTTTCTGTTCAAAAATAAAGTGACTGGACAGCAGTATACGTATATGTTTGCAGGCGTCATCATTGTACTCTACAATAACCGAATATTTACCTGTATTATCAATCACTTCAAATGCCTCTCCGGCTTCCCTGAATGCCTGTTTTAAAAGAATGCCGCCCGATGTCTGTTTGCGTTCCCTTCCGACAGGATTATTGGTAAGCAGATCAATGATTGTATGTTCTGGGTCATCCTTTAAAGGAAAGGCCATCTCCCTTTGCAGCGAATGGTAATATTTTGAGTAAAATTCATCCATTGCGGCTTTTGACAGAGCTCCGCCAGGATAACGGTCCGCATTCATATGAATATGGTATAAAATTTCCCGGGTTATTTCCTGAGCCTCTTTTATATGACCAAGCTTACCAATCTTTTCGTCATTTATGTAAATCACGGAAAGAGTTCCACACACGGTTTCCCGATTTCGGTTACAGCGTCCTGCAGACTGCACAATGCTGTCCAGCCCCGTCAGTGAACGGACAACATGCTCAAAAGAGAGATCGACGCCTGCCTCTATAAGCGTTGTGCTGACACAGATAATCTTTTTGGAACTTTTCTCATCAGACAGATATCTGCGCATTTCCTTGATTACAGCGCTGCGATGTGCAGGACACATATTAGTGGACAAATGAAACACTTTATATTCGCTGCTGCCACGTGATAATTTTAAAATGCGTTCCGCAATTCTCCGCGCGGCTGCTTTGGTATTAACAATGGCGAGCATTGATTTCACTTTCTGCGCCAGCCTAAATATAAATTCGGCCGCCTCGACTGATGAGAAACCGTTTTCTCTTATGAAATCTACGATCTTAACACGCCTGAAAGCTTCGCTGTATCTGTCGGCATCCTGAATGATGTCACGCGGAGGACAAATTCGGTATTCATCCAGTTCATCTAAAAGCGGTTGTGTTGCAGAACATAGAAGTATCGAAGCATTGCAAAAGCTGGAAAGAAAATTCATTGCCACATTAAAAAGTTTTAATACTTTTATCGGCAACGCCTGTATTTCATCAACAATAATAATTGCATTGCCAAGCGCCTGCATTCGTCTCACGTCGGAAATTTTTGATGCAAATAGCGTATTCAGAAATTGCACTGCAGATGTTGCTATAACAGGGGACTGCGACCAATTCTCAGTAAGCAGCTTATACTTCTTCTCTTTTTCCCCGTCATCTTGCTCAAACACCATATTTGAGTGATGCCGCAATACAGCATTGTCATCCCCAATGCACCTTGCTATCTCATCCGCGTTTTGTTCAAGAATTGAATTGTATGGGGCGATATAAAAAATACGGCGTTTTATATATCGCTCTGCCGTTTGCAGTGCATAGCGCAGCGCTGATATCGTTTTCCCCGCGCCACAGGGAACAACGAGCCGGAATATCCCGCAGCTGTTTCCGTCAAATTTATCACACGCTTCAGATATCTCAATTCGATAGCAATCAAGTGGCGACGCCGCTTTTTCCCTCAGCATTTTTTGGATTTCAGTTTCACAATTGACACGATAGCGGCACCATATCGCAGTCAGCTCTTTAGCAGACATTTGTTCAGGTATTTTGACATTATCTTCAAAGCAGGCCGTATCGGTGCAATCGGCATCAATCAAGATAGAGGTCAGCAGTCTAACATACAACGCTAAATAGATATGTGCGGAACCCAATCCATTCCTTTTGGGCTGAAATTTATTTATTTCATCTTGTATGTTTCTTGCCTCCGCACAAGCTTTCGCAAATTCTTCTAAAATAACTCTTTCCCCATAAGTCTCATATACGATGGACGCCACCTGCTTGTACGAGTCAGAGATACGTTCTGCCGCCTTCAAAAATGCAGATACTCCATCTTTTGTAAGAGAATTCCGCAGTCCGTGGTGGCTCATTATGGAGACCCGTATCATTTCCGCTGCCAATCTTGAGCATAGGTCTGTATCTTTTGCCAAACAATCTGCAAAACAGGCGCCATAAATTGAGTGGAGTACCGAGCCGCGAACAACAGGTTTTCCGTCTGCCGCATCATTTATATAGTTGTAGTAACTCATGGTATTTTTTCCAATGTCATGATACCGTCCGCTAAAAAAAGCTAAATTCTCCAGTCCATACATCGCTCCGGAACGCTTTGCCAGCCTGGCTACACCATCATTATGCTCTATCACTGTCTGTTTGCATTTATCTGAACGTCTAATATGGGCAATATATGCCTCTTTTATAAGGTCCACTTATTCACCTCTTTATTCCCGTGGGTGCTAAATATTAATACATGAATTTAATTTATAAATATGGAATTATAGCTAATTTTAATTGCCTCGAATTTAAGGTAATTAAAATCAGGATTATTGAGTTGTTCCCCAAAGCCCAAAAATTCAATGGTACTTCTATTCCTCATCCAGTTTTGGATTACATACCCAGGATATTCTGGATTCTTATATTTTGCTATGTCAGTTAAAGAAATATAGTCATCATAACTGCCATTTGACACAACAGAAATTTGCATACCCTTCGCATTAATTTTCGCTTTCAAGACTTTGTCATCCTTCATTTTGAACCTCCGACAACTTCTCCTATATTATACCAAATTATATGGTAAAAGTCCTGTTTCAAATAAACTATTTAGGAACATTTCAATCATAGCTTAGTTTTCAAATTAAGTTCCACCCCGACATGGAAGTTAATCAGCGAAACTGGAAATTACCCTGACAAGGCTCATCCATGGAACTTACTTTGATAAAAAATTATCCATTTCTCCTATTTGTTGAC
>OJIY01000122.1_pt1 | contig 60471 bp, 52 predicted proteins | sample 1596061 | NCBI WGS metagenome assembly OJIY01 (sample SAMEA4350111, study PRJEB24818) | metagenome | biome: human; feature: gut; material: faeces | place: Denmark | collected 2013-09 | reverse complement strand
CAACACCCCCAGGGCCCCTGCGTGATTTATTTGTGCAGTCACCTTAGTCCCGTTTTTATGTATTGTCTTAACCAGAGCCGCCACACTTTCAACGGTCTCATCCGTTGCCAAAGACAGTTGATGATTCACTGCCCTCCCACGCGGGGATATGAAACAATGTTCTAACACAGCCATTGATATATAGCCGCCCCGTGTCTTTTCCCCGTAATACTTTAACAGCTTTTCTGTAGCCATGCCGTTTTCATCTGCTGCATTTGTAGCTATTGGCGGAAAAATCAACCGGTTTTTAAATATCAGTTTTTTTGTTTCTAAGCTTGACTGTATAATTGACATTCATTCCTCCCTGTTCACCATTAACAATTGTTTCAAAAGCCTATCACTCATATGACTGATAGGCCCATAATTAATCCTTATCCTAAACTGATATGATAGTATCCCTTCAGAATTCTTATCACAGATTCCACATCCGGACCAGCTGTCGGTGACTCCGGCAGATATGATGAGGTGACCTTTGTATCCTTCACGCCACTTGCTGTAATCAAAAGCACCACCTTCTCTCCCTGCTTAATCTTACCTTCAGATAAAAGTATTTTTAGTCCTGCAAATGCAGCAGCTGATGCTGATTCACAGTAAACGCCTTCCTTTTCAGCCAGTTCCTGCTGTGCTGCATTTAACTCATGGTTGTCTGAAAGCGTTGCGGCAATGCCATTTGAATGTCTCAGAGCATATAATGCATGGTATGTTCCCCAAACCGTTGACATGGATGAAGCAACACTTCCCCAGCCTTCCACCGGTTTGATTAAATCACTTCCGGAATTATATGCCTTTGCCACTGGTCCATAATCCTCTACAGAAACCATTTGAGGAATCTTATCAATAAATCCCATCTCTTTTAACTCAGAGAATCCTTTCATGATTCCAAATAATGCATCGCCATAACAGATTGGCACCACGATTTTATCCGGAAGAACATCCATCTGTTTAAAAAGCTCATACGCAATCAGTTTATATCCTTCCATGCCCCAGGCATTACTCCCTACAATCGGAACCGTATAATTGGTAGCCGGATACCACCCATATTCATCCACCATGTATTTTAAGACTTTCCATCTTTCCTCTCCGGTTTCCACCCCAACCACACTGGCTCCATAAATCTGCATGAAGGTTTCCAGCGTTTTATTTACCCCCTTCACGGTCATTATGACACATGGAAGCCCTGCCTTTGCTGCAAATGCAGCTCCGGATGCCCCATTATTTCCAGTGGAAGCATAGATAACACCGGGTGCATTCACCTCAATGGCCTTATTTACCAACACTGCGTTCAAACGGTCTTTATGACCCCATGTTGGATTGCGGGTTTCATCTTTGATGTACAGCTCAACCCCTAATTCGCAGCTCAAATGCTCCATTTTTGTCAAAGCTGTGTTGCCTACTCCAAGGTCCACCAATTTCTGCTTCCCTTTGAACGGAAGCAGCTCACGGTATGTCTCCATATTGTCCTTTGGGAACATCTCCATAAAGGTATCCTTCCGTCCATTGGTTTTTGGCAAGTCATACATGGGAGTCACATTTGAGACAAACTCACTTGTCCTGCAATCCGGACACCCCTCAAAAAGGTCCTCCCGTTCAAATACATGACCGCATTTTAGACATCTAACTTTTCCAGTATACATAAGCACACTCCTCAGGCATCATGTGTTACACACATGCGATTGCTTCAATCTCAATACCAGCTCCCTTTGGAAGGGCTGAGACCTGTACACAGGAACGTGAAGGAGGATTATCACCAAAGAACTCACTATATGCCTGATTCACCTCACTAAACAACGCCAAATCCGTAACATAAATGGTCGTCTTCACGATTTTCTCAAACGAACTTCCTGCCGCTGACAGAATCGCGCCGATATTTTGCATTGACTGTATGGTCATTTCTTTTGCACTTCCTGCCTCCATAGCTCCTGTCTCAGGGTTAACAGGAAGCTGGCCTGAAACAAAGATGAAGCCATTCATTGATATTCCCTGAGAATAAGGACCAACTGCTGCCGGTGCTTTTTCTGTTGATATAATACTCATAATAATCTCCTTTTTGTGATGTAATGTAGTTCAAACAGACAGAACATACTGTCTAAAACTGAATTTCAATCAAATTTCCTGATGTTTTAGTCAACCGGTATGTACCATTCCCGGTAACCTGCAGGGTATCTTCCACCTGGACGCCTCCCCAGCCAAGAATGTAGTATGGTGTTTCAATACACAGCACCATGTTCTCCTCCAACTCATCCTTTGCATCCGGCGCAACAGACGGCGAATCATAAATTTCAAGTCCAATTCCGTGACCACAGTGACTCCTGCGGTAATTCGGTATTCCCCTTCTCACTGTTCTGACAGCGGTATCGAAAACCTCTTTGCAGGCTATGCCGGGACGCATAGACTTAATAGCCTCAATCTCCCCCTCCCGTATCCAACTGTACATATCTTTAATCCTGGCAGCAGCCCCTCCAATCGCAACTGTACGTGAAATATCAGATTTATATCCCATATAGTCACATCCCAAATCAAACCTTACATGGGAATCAGCTGTAAGCCCTAAATCCGTATTGACAGTATCCACATTTGCAGTCCGGATGTCTATGGTTGCCACACAAAAGAACGGACTGCCGCCCAACGCATACACTTCCTGGTTAAATCTTGCTTCCATTTGTTTTTCTGTCATTCCCACATGCATATCCCTGACCACAGCATCAATTGACTTTTCTGCAATTTCCGCAGCACATTCCAGACATAAAATCTCTTCCGAATGTTTAATTTTTCTCGCCTCACTAAAAATGAATGCAGCGGGTATGAATTCATACTGTGGGAATTCCTGCCGCAGATAATTCCACAGCTGAATGGTGGCAATACTTTCATCCAGACCGATTCGTCCTCCTGACAGGCCGCAGTCCCGGATGGCCTGAACCAGCGCCGCCCCCGCATCTTCAAAGCACGCCTGTTCCAAATCCCGCACAGCCTCTGCCAATCCCTCCGGATTATTAACACAATCATAGCGAAATGGCCCATAGCAGTAGTAACGATAATCCCCCAGCCTCTCATAAGCTGCCACTGCCTCCCCATAACCAATTATAAGAGACGCGTTTTCATTTCTCATATCCATCACAGAATAAGTCTGCGTACGATGAAGCATGGTTCCGCCCACGCATGTAAAATCCGTCATATATGTAATGTTCTCATGCAGACTCGCAATTAAAATATCCACACCATACTGTTCAGCATAACGCTTAAGACGCGCCAATTTATAACCTTTTAATGTAACCGTCGACATTATATGCTCCTCCTATCCGGCATTTAAAATGTATGCTTTAAGAAAATAAAACTATCAGACTGTCCACAAAAGTTGATATGTTTCGCACTGCAATTGCCAATGTGATACATATAATTATTGCACCAAATACATTAAACGCTTTCTTGTTTGTAAACCCACCCATAAACGTTTTATTATTACAGATACTAACAAGCAAAATTGCATTTAATGGAATTACAAATGCATTAGCCACCTGTGCAAAAAGTATGATTTCTGTAGGTGACGCCCCCATAAAGCATCCTGCAAAAACACCAAAACCAAGAACAATTGCCATGATGATGCGGAACTTCGTTCCTTTAACATTTTCCCCCCAACCAAGAATTCCGCAAATTGGAAATGCTGCAGATAGCGGTGCAGTTAGGGCGGAACTGAACCCGGCTGCCCATAATCCAAGTCCAAATACAACAGTAGCCCAATTCCCCAAAATGGGAGTCAATGATTCTGCCATGACTTTACCATTTGTAATTTCTATTCCCGTACCATAAAAAGCCGCGGCTGCACAAATCACAATGGACGATGATATGATGAAAACCATCCCCAGCGATATAATAGAGTCCACCCAGGAAGTGGCAATAGCATCCTGTTTGTCTTCTCTGTCCCCCCACTTTTTCGCTGCCGAAGATGACTGCAGAAATACCGTAAAAGGGCTGATTGTCGTTCCGATAAGTCCTGTCAATACATACCATGCCCTATCCACTTTAGGAATTCTCGGTATAAACAGGCTCTTTATCACTTCCCCCCAGTCCGGGCGGATTGCAACAGCTGTTATAAAGAATAATACTCCCATCAATCCAACCAAGGCAGTTAAAAACTTTTCAACATAGGAAAAATTGCCAATAAACAGAAGAATTGCCCCGCCAATGCCTAATATGAGAATCCAAACATTTCTGCCCACGTTGGGAAAGATTGCCTCCATCCCTAATGTAGCGCCCGTCAGATTACTTGTTTCAAAGGCTGTATTGCCTACAATTGCGGCTGTCACAAAGATAAATGCCAAAAAAATATGTACTTTCTTATCCTTATAAATACTGCGTTCTGCTTCCCCCAGACCTTTCTTGCTTACTATCCCCACACGCGTCGCCATATTCTGCAAAACCAAAACAGAAAGGGTTGAAAACAGCATAGTCCAAAGTAATGTATAGCCGTAACTTGCTCCTGTGATTGTACATGTTGTTACAGTACCCGGACCAACAATTGAGGCTGCAACCATGGCACCAGGTCCCACTTCCTTAACGCGCCTAAAAAAATCCTTCATTGTCTTCCTCCTTTGTGTTAATCTCTGTCACGAAACAGCCTTTCTTCAATCTCATTATTCAAAATATCTGAGACAAACATATGACAAGCCTTATGTGAAATAGCGATAGGAAGTTTTGCCTCCTGTACAATAATTTGAGGGGTTATTCCACATCCCCAGAATACAGGCACTTCATCGGCTGCTACTGGATTGGGGTCGCCATATTCCGGATGGTTAAAATCCTTGATTCCAATTGCCTTCGGATTGCCATGATGTACCGGCCCTCCATGGACATGCGGAAACTTTCTTGTTACCTCATACGCCTTCTCAACCATTTCATTTTTCACTGCCCTCATACTCACTACCATAGGACCGGAAAAAACTCCTGCTGGTTCACACATAATATTGGTTACATAACAGCTATTTCTATTTCCTGTCTCCCAGTATGTGATTGGAATTCCATTCTCCACCAGAGCCTGTTCAAAGGAGTAACTGCACCCAATAAGGAAACCTACCATGTCCTCGCTCCAATAGGGTGTAGCGTCTGTACATTCTTCAACCATAACTCCATTCTTAAAAATATTATATTTAGGTATATCTGTGTAAATATTAGCATGGTCAGCAAGCCGGTTTACAAATTTATCTCCTGGCTTGGTGTAATCGAGAATTGGGCAGGGCGCCGGATTTTTTCGTGCAAACTCCTTGAAATCCGCCGCATACTCCTGAGGCATTATAATCAAATTTGCCTGAACATAACCCGGACATAATCCGACTGTACTGCCGGTCACCTTACCTTCTCTTATAAGCTGACGAAGCTGTGCTGGTGTAACACCATTTAATTCCCCCATAAGACTCCCTTCTGCTACTTGCTTAAAATATTGTTCCTTATTTACTTTAAATCATGTTGAATTCAACTTAACTACATTATATCCCCGGATTTTAAATTTGTACAACGGATATTTCTGTTCATTTTAATTCGTTTTTCGAATAGTAAGACAAAAAAACATTTCACCAGTATTCTCATGGACTGGTGAAATGCTGCTTAATTATTTTATATTTATATAATTAAATCGGTTTGAAATCCGGGAAAATGTGAAACCAACATTTTAATGCCGCTGAGTCCAGCCTATATTTATTATATACCATATAAACTTGAAAATGTTTTATCTGCAAATCCTCTATCGGTATTTGTATCAGCAAACCTGATTCTATCTCCTTCCTGACAGCTATCTCCGGAAAAAAGCAGCAGCCTATCCCTTCTATACAAAATTCCTTTGCCACATCCAGCATATTGCAGTGTACCTTGAAAATTTTTTTATCGGATAATATATTTTCGGATATCTCAGATAAATAATTTTCCCAAATATCGGAATAAATAAGAGGTAAATCCACCAATCCTCTTTTTTTAATTCCCTTATGTAAATGTCCGTAGTATTCAGCTGCACCAACGAATATAATATCTGAAACCAAAAAAGGGCAATTCACCAGATTTGCAGCTTTCACCTTATAGCCCATAACGGCAACATCATAGATTTGGTCCTGCAGCAGCAGAATAATCTCCTCACTATGAGCAATCGTAATATTGATTGCAATTTTATCATATGTCTTACTGAAAATCTTTATATAATCTCCCGCACAATAGTCAAATATCCATTGTGCACATCCTACATTTAGCCGGTCATTATAATTTTTCAGCATATGTATCTCATGGAGGGCTGAATTATCCAGTTCTTTTATCCTTTTGGCATATTCCAGAAACACACTTCCCTCTGTCGTCAAAACAATACCAGCCTTATCTCGAATCACTAATTGTGCACCTGTATATTCTTCCAGTGAATGGATTCGGTTTGACACGGTAGACTGGACAATATGCTGTATCTCGGCTGTCTTTGTAAAACTTTTGCATTCGGCCAGCACTATAAATGTCCGAAGTTCTTCAAAATCCATAAAAGGTCCTCCATTCAATTTCCATATAATATAAGAATACAATCTAGCATAAAGAAAATCAAATCTTTTCTACTATTCATTTTTTACCTGCACTCCGTTTATATACAGCTGCCCTCCTATTACTTCTCCAGCAATACCGCAATCGTATCCCCCGTCCCATCATAAATCCTTCCCGCAGCATCCCCGTAAATTCCGCTCACACGAAATCCGCACAGAGCCGCCTCTCTCACCAATGACTCAACTGTAAAGTATTGATTCCAGATATAATAGACCGCCGCGTCATGTTCTGAAATCACTGCAGACTGTTCTAAGGTAACGTTCTCCGTAAATTTGCAAAATCTGTTTAACACCATATACCCCTGTTCCCGCCAGAAGCCTCCGCCAGGATTCATCTCCCAGGTATCACCTTCCTGAAATGCCCTGTACTTTTCCATGGAGAAAACATCCAGCAGCACCTTGCCTCCCGGCTTCAGATGCCGATACATGGTCTGCATGACAGTATGCCGGTTGCGTTCCGATAAAGCTCCATAATCACAATAAATCATGGTAATAAAATCAAAACAGCAATTCAACTCCAAACTCAGGTAATCATGATATAAATAACAGATATCAAGCCCCTTTCTCTTTGCCGAATCCCTTGCATAAACAATGGAACGTTCTGAAAAATCCACTCCAGTCACCTGAAATCCGGCCCGGGCAAACCGTTCCCCGTACAATCCCGGACCGCATCCAAGGTCTAACAGTGCAGGATAGTCCGCAGGCGGTACTGCCTCTGTTATCCAGGCCGCAGATGATTCAATAAAATGAAGTTTTCTGCTGGCCCCGTTAAAATCAGGGTCCAAATGAGCCTCAAGCATTTGTTTTGAAATGTATTCGTCATTCCAAAAGGGAACCTTTGTCTCCTGGAAAAGCGAAGGACATTCTAACATTTTTCTGATACGTTTATACATTCTCATTTCCTCCTTTAATTCTGAAAAAGCCAAAAACAAGAGCCGCAGATTTTACTCCGCGGCTCAGCCTTGTGGGATGAAAAGCCTCAGGAGTAAAATAAAATCAAAAATCAGGTACACAAACCAAGCCGATGTCTCGGCCATTTGCCACTTGATACAATTGATTTTATCTACTCCTTTCCAGTCATATCCATGCCACTGATTATGTGGCATCTGATATGCCGGACTATCATCACCTTTTTCGTTTTATATTTTATGTTATCATCTTATAATAAGTCATAATGTTTGTCAATATTGCATTTACATTCCAAAAGCAGCTGCGGTGAAATGAATTCCGTCCTTTTCCCGCTGTACGTAAGGGTCAGCCTGTGCATGGCCCGCGTACAGGCAATATAGAGCAGGCTGCGGTCAAAATCAGAGGCATACGTGCTGCAATCCGCTTGTGGAATCAGGACCTCATCAAACTCCAGCCCCTTGGACATGCGGATTGATGTGATAGAAATTCCATTTTGAAAGCTGGCGCTCTCCTGCGTAATCAGGTTCATATCATATTGGGACCCTCTGCCTTCGCCTGCTTCATCTCCCCCTGCTTCGTCTCCTCCCCTCTGACTCCCACCGCAGCATCCTGCCAGCGCTTCATACATCCCTTTAGCCGCCTCATCTGTTTTTAAGATAATTCCCAGCGAAACATTTTCCCCTTCCCTGAAACCTTGGATTACTTCCATTATTCTCCTTATTTCATCTGCTGTGTCCAGGCATGGAATCAGCACCGGAGGATTCCCATGGCGTTTTACGGGCTCCAGGGCGGATACATAACGGATATTTTTTGCAAATGACATGATTTCATAAGTGGAACGGTAGCTCTTATTCAGTTCCACAAACCAGGCATTCGCATAGATGGAACGCAAATCCTCCAGGCTGTGCATGTGGTTGGGGTTGACGAGCTGTCCGTAATCCCCCAGAATCGTTTTCTGGCATGGAAACATTCGGTTTAAGGCAGTAAACTGGATGGGCGTATAATCCTGCATCTCGTCAATCACCAGATGCCTGGTGATATGGCTTTCCTTTAAGCCCTGGAATGCAGCATGAAGATATAAAAAGGGATACACATCCGCCCACTCCAACGTCTTCTTAGCAGCCATGACAAAAAGCTCCGGAATTCCCATCCGTTTATAGAAATCCTTGTAGACAGCCAGCGTGTCCTTCATGACAAGCATGGAGTTCAGCTGTTTCAGAATCATCCCCGGGCGGGGCACCTCCTGTTCCATGATATTATCTGTCTCAAAGCGGTCATGGATATCATCTGCAACCATAATCAGCCGTTTCTTGACCGGATAAGTTCCGTAGGCCCGAAACCGCGCCCTAATCCACTCTCCCTTTGCCGTAAAACTGCCGTATGTATAATCCGCAGGCACAAAAACAAACTCCGGCATCTGTTCTATGTACCGGTCCATTAAGGCAACAAAATCCAGGGTTGACTTAAACCGCACCCTCTCATTCCAGGCCTTATCCCGGGGCTGAAGCGGGTCCCTGTCCGGCTCAAAACCAATGACTCCCTCCAGCTGGATTTCAGCAAGGTCCCCAAAGCTCATCTCATAGATAGGTTCCTCTCCCAGTTCAGGAATTACGCCTGAGATATAGTCCCCGAATACCTTATTGGGCGAGAGAATCGTAACATTCCTGGCTTTCAGCCTGTCTTTAAACCGGTACAGCAAAAATGCAATCCGGTGAAGGGCAATGGAAGTCTTACCGGACCCGGCCACTCCCTGGATAATCAATGTCCCTTCCTTCTCATTTCTGATAATCCGGTTCTGCTCCTTCTGGATTGTGGAAATAATGGATTTCATCCTTTCATCGGAAGTATGGCTCAGTTCCCTTTGCAGGACATCGTCCTGCACATTGGATGAGCTTTCAAGTGCATATTCCATGACCCCGTTCCTGATTTTAAACTGGCGTTTTCTGGTAAGCTCTCCCGCTGTCCAGCCTGACGGCGCCAAAAATCCGGCCTCTCCAACCTCGCAGTCATAAAACATACTGGATATGGGGGCGCGCCAGTCAAAAATCATCGGTTCATTTTCGTATTGGAATGCAAACCTGCCGATATAATAGGACTCCCCTTCCTCCTCCTGCTCCTCCCGAAAATCAATTCTGGCAAAATACGGGGATTCCTTTAATTTTGCAATCCTGTCCCGCATCTCCACGGCAAATGCGCCTGTCCTGTCTGTCTGTTTTAACAGAAGTTCATTCTGGAACATCTCATGGGGGTCGATTTCTCCCCTGTGGTCCGCCATGTATTTCTTGGTATCCGTGTATTCCCTGTCCGCCTTTCTGACAGATTCCTCTGCCTGCTGCAGGGCTTTCAAAAGCTTTGCATTCACCTGTTCCAGATGTACTATTTCATCAGGGAATGGGATGGCCGGATAATCACTCATGTTCCCTCTCCTCCTGCTGTAAAATAAAACGCTGGGTGGGATAGCCGTATTCCACCAGCAGTTCTGCCTCTGCAAATCCCAGCCCTTTTATTTCATTCCGGTGCCCGGTGTCCGCCTTATCGCCCTCCCTGTAGGTTGTAATGCTGATTTCCTTCCCCTTAAGCAGTTCCTTCATTACCTTATCCAGCATGGCCTTGGGAACTCCCTTTTTCCTGTAAAGCGGATGGCTTCCCATAAAATCAATGCTGCCGTTTTCATAAGAAAACAGCATGATGCCGATGGCTGTTCCCCTGTCCTTCAGGATAAGGGCCTGTGCTGTGCTGATTTTCTGTCTTAATACCTGGACATATTCCTCCTCATGCAGATGAGGAAAGCCGTCAATCACAAGCCTCACCAGTTCCATCCATCCAGGAATATCCTCTTCCGATGCAAAAGAAATCTCCCATGACGCCTTTTCATTTCTGTCAAGCATTTCATAACTCCCTTCAAAATTAAATCTGAGCTGTAAGGGATAAAACCTTTCATTCTCCCTGTACATGTTGGGAGGTATTTTATACATGGCTGTAAAAGCATTGGTAAATGCCTGCTGGCTCTGATAACCGGATAAAAATGCAATCTGGACAATGGGTTTACCGGAAAAAACCAGCAGCTTTGCGGCCTCGGTCAGCTGCCTGCGCTGGATGTAATCATGAATGGTAAGGCCCACTGTATCGGAAAACACACGGTGAAGATGATATTTGGAATAATGGACTGCTCCGGAAATCATGGCCAAATCCAATTTTTTCGTCAGATTGGCTTCAATAAAATCAATTGCCAGGATTACCTCTTCCATACTGCTCATCATAAAAATTGCCTCCTTGCTGCCGGCCGCTATGGGAACCTTGTTCCGTTTTCCCAGGCAACCTGTATTCCAGAATAGTATAATCAAAACCAAACCGGTTGTCTTAAGAAATCTTGCGCATTTTCCGGTGAATCATATAGCGTTTAAAGGACAGTCAAGTCCATTTCGGTCTATCTATCATATTCAATAAGGTGAAAGTATGAAATACGAACGTATCAGAGATTTAAAGGAAGATAATGATGCAAAAAACAAACCAGTGTCTGGTATATAAAAAAACTAAGGGCCGGGAATCAAAAATACAAACATCCCCAGCCCTACCGGTATTGAACCAAAATGTGAAATCCGCATACCAAAGGAATTACAACTGAATTTCGGCCGCAAAAGCAATCACAGCCTGTCCCATAATCTGCACACGCACCGGCATTCCCTTCTCAATCTTAACCTTCACCTGCATGCCGCCGTCACGCTTAATGGCCTCACCCTGCAAGATAGAAAAAGAGAGTTCATCGTCAGTTTCCAATGACCTGCAAATGCCGTAATGGACCAGATAAATGCCCAACGGCCCATTGGCATTTCCTGTTACTGGGTCTTCCGGAATGCCGATTGCCGGTGCAAACATGCGGCCATGTACCAGTACATCATCTTTTGGATTTAATGTAAATACATAATATCCGTTACAGCCCACTTTTGCACTGATTGCAGCAAGGGCATCCATATTGGGAGCAAGTCCGTGAAGCAGTGTATTTGATTTGATTCCCACCATTATTTTGGAATGACCGGCAGAGGCAGTGCAAACAGGACAATCCCTGCGAATGTCTGTTTCACATATACCTAAGGCTCCTGCAATCTCCGCTACAATGTCAGGCAAAAATGGTTCTCCAATTTCCGGGTTTCCCTGTGTCATAATAATGGAAAAATCGTCATCCTCTTTTACAATATCCACAGGCAGAATCCCGGCCTTTGTCTTTTGTAAAACCCGTCCTGAAACAGCTGTGCCTTCTATGGCTCTTACATAATGGGCTGCAATCGTCGCATGCCCGCACAGAGGCACCTCGGTTGTCGGTGTGAAAAATCTGACCACCGCATCATGCTCTGCGGATTGGGGTGAAAAGATAAACGCTGTCTCGGAATTGTTTAATTCTCTGGCTATTCTCTGCATCTGCTCATCGGTCAGCCCGTCTGCATCCGGCACAACACCGGCAGGATTGCCATGAAACCGGCTGCGTGTGAATGCATCCACCTGATATATCCTGTATTTTTTCAAAGTAATTTCCTCCCTGTGAGCAATGAAATACTCAGCTGCCGGCTGTACCTACTCCTCCACATCCAGCAGATAAGGCGTAACCTGATACACGTAGTAATTCAGCCAGTTGGTATACAGCGTATTGGAAGTATTCCGCCAGGTCAGAGGCGGCGCTGAAAACGGGTCATTATCCTCGTAATAGTTATAGGGAACCTCGGGATTCAAGCCTTTATTCAAATCCCTGTGGTACTCATTATTCAGCGTCATCCTGTCATACTCAGGATGTCCCTGGACAAATACCTGCCGCCCGTCCCTGCTCATGACCAGGAACACGCCAGCCTCATCGGATTCAGCCAGAATGGCCAGCTCCGGATGCTTCCGGATATCTGCCTTCCTCACCTCGGTATAGCGTGAGTGGGGGGCCAGGAAATAGTCATTGAGGCTTCTCACCAGGGGAACCTTCCGGTCCAGAACCCTGTGATTATAGATACCTGACAGTTTCCTCTTCATAGGGTATTTGGGGACGCCGTAGTGATAATAAAGCCCTGCCTGGGCTCCCCAGCATATATGTATGGTGGATGTCACATGGGTTTTGCTCCACTCCATCATCATGGACAGCTCCGGCCAGTAATTCACCTCTTCAAACTCCAGATTTTCCACCGGCGCTCCGGTTATAATCATGCCGTCAAACTTTTTCTTCTTAATCTCTTCAAAGGTGACATAGAATTTGTTGAGATGGCTGGCCGACGTGTTCTTTGACACATGGGTGGACAGCATCAGGAAGGTACAGTCCACCTGAAGGGGCGTATTGGACAGGGCCCGCAAAAGCTGGGTCTCTGTTTCTTCCTTCAGGGGCATCAGATTCAGAATCAGGATTTCCAGCGGACGGATATCCTGGCTCATAGCCCTGTCCTCATCCATTATAAATATATTTTCTTCCTCCAGAATCACTTTTGCCGGAAGGTCTCTCTGTACTTTTATAGGCATGTTTGCTCTCTCCTTTCAAATGTCGGCCGCATCCCGCACATGAATCCTGTTCACACACATTGGCAGCATTTCACACGGAAACCGCACAGCGTCTGCCGGGACTGCAGTATGCATCCCCCGGCAGATACTGTGCTACAACATTCGCAGGAACTCCTCTTCTGAGATAATGGGAACTCCCAGTTCCTTCGCCTTTTTATTCTTTGACGAGTTAGAGGCCGTGTCATTGTTAATCAGATACGCTGTTTTGGCAGTAACGGAACCAGTTACTTTGCCGCCCTTGCTCTCAATCAGCTCCTGGAGTTCCTTCCTGTTTGCAAAATGCTCCACAGACCCGGTCACCACGAAATTCATACCTGCAAAGACTGCCTCCCCTGTCTCCTCCGGCTGTTCCTTTTCAATATCCAGCTCTGCCAGCAGATGGTCCACCACCAGATTATTCCTCTCAGAAGCAAAGTAGTCCATCCAGGCCTGGGCCAGGACGCCGCCGATACCATCCACTGCCACCAGCTCCTCTTCACCGGCATGGCGCATATTCTCAAAATCAAACTTAAACTCACGGCACAGCATCTTTGCGTTCGCCAGTCCGATACCGGCGATTCCCAGTCCGTACACCATTCTCGGAAGGGTTGTTTTGGATGCTGTCTTTATGGATGCAATGAGGTTGTCATAAGACTTCTGTCCCAGACCCTCCATTTCCACGATAGCTTCCCTGTGTTCTTCCAGATGGAATATATCCGCGTATTCATGAATAAACCCTGCCTGGATAAACTTCTCCAGGGTAGCCTCAGATAACCCGTCAATGTTAAGCGCATCGCGGCTGACAAACAGGGTAAAGCTCTTTATCTTTTTTGCCTGGCAGTCAGGATTGGTGCAGTACAGGCTCTTTACGTCATTTACCTTTCGGATTTCCGTCTTTCCCCCGCATACAGGACACTCTTCCGGTATGTCCTTCACCCCGCTCCTGGTCAGGTTTTCCTCTATCTGCGGGATTATCATATTGGCCTTATACACGGTTATGGTGTCGCCCTCTCCCAGCTCCAGTGCCTCCATGATGCTCAGATTGTGGACGCTGGCCCTGCTGACCGTGGTTCCCTCCAGCTCCACCGGCTCGAACACAGCCACCGGGTTGATTAACCCTGTCCTGGAGGCGCTCCATTCAATGTAGGAAAGGGTTGTTTCCCTGATTTCATCCTTCCATTTAAAAGCAATGGAATTGCGCGGGAACTTAGCCGTACGTCCAAGGGATTCTCCATATGCAATGTCATCATAGGTAAGAACCAGACCGTCAGAGGGAATGTCATTTCCTTCCACTGCCTTTGCAAACATTTCCACTGCCCCGGGCAGGCTGGCTGCATCCACCTCCTCATAGCGGACCACCTCAAACCCCTGGCCCTTTAGCCACTCAAACTGGGCTTTTCTGGAATTATGAAAATCCACCCCATCTGCCTTCACCAGGGCAAATGCCTCAAAATGCACATTCCGTTCCGCTGTAATCTGACTGTTCAGCTGGCGTACGGAACCGCTGCAAAGGTTCCTGGGATTCTTATATTTGGCGTCCACATCCTCGATTCCGCTGTTAATCCGCTCAAAATCCGAATAGGTAATAACTGCTTCTCCCCTGAGAATCAGCTGTCCCTGGTAGGAAATATTAAGAGGGATATTGGCAAATACCCTGGCATTGGGCGTAATAACCTCGCCAATTTCCCCGTTTCCCCTGGTAACTGCCTTGGCAAGGGTTCCGCCCTCATAGGTCAGCACAATGGTAAGTCCGTCCATCTTCCAGGACAGCAGCCCCTTCTGGTCCCCCAGCCATTCCTGCAAATCCTCCACGCTCTTTGTCTTATCCAAAGAGAGCATGGGTGAACCATGATTTTCCTTTGGCAGCTCGCTTAATATCTCATACCCTACCTGCTGTGTCGGACTGCCCGACAAGGTGACTCCAGTCTCCTTTTCCAGGGAAACCAGCTCGTCATACAGCTTATCATATTCAAAATTGCTCATGATTTCCCGGCTTTCCTGATAATAAGCCTTTCCTGCTTCCCGCAGGACGGAAACCAGTTCCTTCATTCTCTGAATCCTGTCTTCCATTCCGCTCTCCTGATTATCGATTCTTTCTCTCCTTTACGGACAGACTGGAGGAGTCCTTAAGAAGCCCTGTCAGCTCCCCGTACTCCTCCTTCGTTATCTGGCGGTATGCGCCAGTCTTTAAATTGCCCAGGCGTATGTTCATGATGCGCACCCGCACCAGACGCTTTACCTGGCAGCCGCAGGCTTCACACATCCGCCGTATCTGCCGGTTCAGGCCCTGGGTAAGGATGATGGAAAATGTATTCCGCTCCACCTTCTTCACCTGACAGGGCCTGGTCACCTGGTCCAGCTCAGGCAGTCTGACGCCTCCTGCCATCTGTTCCAGAAAGCGCTCCGTCACCGGCTTATCTATGGTAACAATATACTCTTTCTCATGAGCATTTCCGCTTCTCATGATTTTATTCACCAGGTCGCCCTGATTCGTCATGAGAAGGAGTCCCTCTGAATCCTTATCCAGCCTCCCCACAGGGTAAATACGCTCCGGATACTTCAAAAAGTCCACGATGTTCTCCGCCCTGTCCTTGTCGGTCGTGGTGCACACAATGCCCTTTGGCTTATTCACTGCCAGAAGTACTGGTTTGGGCCTGTGGTTCCGGTCGCCCCGGACCACCTTTCCATTGCAGACCACCTTCTGGCCCGGTGTCACTTTCTGCCCCATGGAGGCGGGACGGTTGTCCACCAGCACCTTGCCGGCCTCAATCAGACGGTCCGCCTCCCGCCTGGAACAGACTCCCATCTGACTCAGCCATTTATTTAAACGTTCTTCCATATTTTCCCGCTTTCTTCTGATAATCCTGCAATCCCTGTGCTGTCCTTACTGCTTCTTAGCAGCCGGATGGGCTGCAATGAACATGGCATCGCCAAAGGAGAAGAAACGGTAACGCTCCTTCACAGCCTCCCTGTAGGCATCCAGTATATGCTCCCGGCCAGCCAGCGCACTGACCAGCATCACCAGGGTGGACTGAGGCAGGTGAAAATTAGTAATCAGGCCATCCAGTACCTTAAAGCGGTATCCCGGGTAAATGAATATCTCCGTCCAGCCTGTTCCTGCCTTAAGCACCCCATCCTCTGTGGAGGCAGATTCAACGGTTCTGCAGCTGGTAGTCCCCACACAGATAATCCTGCCTCCGGCAGCCTTTGTGTCGTTCACCTTTTTTGCCTCAGACTCCTCCACAACATAAAATTCAGAATGCATATGGTGGTCCTGGACATTCTCCACCTTGACAGGGCGGAATGTCCCCAATCCCACATGGAGCGTCACATGGGCAATCTTTACTCCCATACCTTCAATCTCAGCCAGAAGCTCCTGGGTAAAATGCAGACCTGCCGTGGGCGCTGCCGCAGACCCTTCGTGCCTGGCATACACGGTCTGGTAACGGTTCTTATCCTTCAGCTGGTGCGTAATATACGGCGGCAAAGGCATCTGGCCCAGCTGGTCCAGTATTTCCTCAAAAATGCCCTTGTAATGGAACTGAATCAGACGATTCCCGTCATCCACGGTATCCACCACGGTTCCCGTCAGCAGACCCTCTCCAAATTCAATGACAGTCCCGGGTTTGGCCTTCTTGCCCGGACGCACCAGTGTCTCCCATATATCATTCTCCCTGCGTTTCAGCAGAAGTATCTCTATCTTGGCCCCTGTGTCCTTCTTCACTCCGAACAGCCGTGCCGGTATAACCTTTGTATCGTTAATCACCAGGCAGTCTCCCGGCCGTAAGTATTCCGTGATATCCTTAAATATCCTGTGCTGTATCTCCCCGGTTTCCCGGTCCAGCACCATCAGCCTTGAAGCGGAACGGTCCTCCAGCGGGTCCTGGGCTATCAGCTCCTCCGGCAGTTCATAATCAAAATCCTTTACATCCATGGTCAATCTTATCCTCCAAGACTATTCTATCTTTACACTGGAACCGCCTGACGTACCGGGCTCAGTTCCCTGGCTTCCCTGGGTCTCTGTTCCTTCCTGTCCGGCCGGGACATTCTGTATTCCTTCTCCCTGGGAATTCTGGTCCGGGTCAGCGGCCGGCTCCTGGGAATTCTGGCCCGGGTCAGCGGCCGGCTCCTGGGATGGCTGTCCCCCCTCAGGGCTCTGTCCCCCTGCGCCTTCTTCCTCCAGAATGACCGTACTGTCCCCTGTCTCTTCCTCGGATGAATGGACCACTGCTCCGTTTCTCAAATCCTTATAAATTCCGGCAAGGACCGTGTCGCCCTCTATGGCCTGTCTCAGCCTCTCATTCACCTGGTTGGACAGCAGCTTCACATCCTCAGACTGGTTCTGCTTTGCCACATAATCCGCCTCATCACCCACTACATTTTCACGGATAATGTAGTTTCCATTATCTTCCTTGACCACATAGCACCACATGAGCCCGGGCGCCAATGTCTCCACACGTCTGAACTTCACTTCGTAGGTGACATAGGCCACATAGGAATCCTCTGTAAGCCCTGGCTTGGTATAGCAGACAATATCCACATAATCCTCAATGTATACCGCCTCATTCTTCAGTTCTTCCTTCCGTTCATCCAGCCCGGTATCACTGCTCTTGCCGAATATCCGGTACAGCGTCTCAGCATCCTGGTCCACCTTTGCCTGAAAATACTCACTAATCAGCTGGTTTACCTGGGGAATCTCGTCCTTTTTCAGCTCATACTGGGAAAAATCCGTAGTATACTGGTTATTGTCCGGCTCCACTCCCCCATCGTCCGGTGCAGCGGTGCTGTCGCTGTTTATATTGATATCCTCATCCGAGGAAAGCGACACGCCGGTTGACGCGGATGCCTCCTTATCCGACGGTTTCCTGTCCATCACCAGTATGATTGCCACCAGCACCAGCACAATAACCAGCGGAATGGCCGCCATGCGCATATATTTTATCTTATCGTCCGCAGAACGTCTGCTGCCTGTCCTTCTTCTGTTTTGTCTCATGATTCAGTCCTCCTGTCCCGACTGCGAAGCCCGGAGTATGTTAGTATACAAGTATCTCCGCTCTATTCTAGCAAAAAGCGGTTCAAATTGCAATCTGTACCAAAAAAATACCGCAGATAATCCAAAGCTGAAACAGATTATCTGCGATATCCTTACAAGGGCATCCCGCCCCATCTTTTGACCCATCCAGGAGAAACCGAGGAAAATAACCGCTGTATGCGCATCGTCAAACGTATAAGCCTCTCTTCAGTCTTTACGCAGTCATCGGCGAACGTCCTTTCATTCTCAAGCATATGTACCATATTTTATTTGTCGCGGTTCTTAAGAATCCCTGTAACCACCCCCGTCAATGCGAACAGTGCAATGGCATTGGGAATAACCATCAGCTGGTTGAACATATCAGATAATGACCATACCAAATCACTTTCCCCAATTGTTCCAAGGAAGATAAATACCAAAGCAACAAGCATGAATGGTTTCTGCGCTTTTTTTCCAAATAAGTAGGTTACATTAATCTTTGCAAATAAATTCCAGCCGAGAATGGTGGAAAATGCGAAGAAGAACAAACAAATCGCCACAAAAACAGCGCCGGCCTTATTACCGTATACAACGCCGAAAGCCACCTGGGCAAGGTTTGTATTTTTTAATGTCTCCGCGGCTTCTCCTGCATAACCATTTGCCAGAGGACCATTTCCTGCGTAAAGTGTAGAAATAATAACCAATGCATTCAGTGTGAGAACGATAAAGGTGTCAATGAAAACACCGACCATTGCGACGCAGCCTTGTTCATGCGGATTTTTCACCAGCGCAAGGGCATGGGCGTGGGGGGTGGAGCCCATACCGGCTTCATTTGAAAACAGGCCTCTCTTTGCGCCCTGGCTGACAGCCGTCTTAATTGCTATACCGAATCCGCCGCCGATAATTGCCTGGGGCTGGAATGCATATTTGAAAATCAGGCCAAATGTTTCCGGAATATACTGTAACCGCATAGCGAGTACTCCCAAGCCGCCTAGCAGGAAAAATGCTGCCATAACCGGAACTAATTTTTCAGTAACGGAAGCAAGACGGTCCACGCCTCCCATGAAGATAAATCCGCAAATAACAACGAGGAAGATACCTACAACCCAGGACGGAATCCCGAATGCCAGCTGGATTGTCGAGCCGATTGAGTTGGACTGCACCATGCATCCAAAGAATCCAAGAGCAAGAATAATTGCGATTGAAAAAAAGCCTGCCAGGAATTTTCCAAAGCTGCCATGAAAGGCTGTCTGGATATAGTACACCGGTCCGCCCTGGATATTGCCTTCCGCATCTGTAATACGTGTCTTCTGCGCTAATGTTGCTTCTGCATAAATGGTTGCCATGCCCAGAAATGCAATAATCCACATCCAGAAAATGGCTCCGGGTCCGCCCACAAGAATCGCACCGGCTGAACCAACAATATTTCCGGTGCCAACCTGTGCAGCGATTGCTGTTGCAACCGCCTGAAATGAGCTCATTCCGCCTCCCTGAGAACCGCCGTGCAGTGAAAAACCGCCAAACAGCTGTTTCAGTCCTTTCCAGAGATACCTCTGGACACATTTGGTTTTGATGGTATACCAAAGGCCCACAGCAACTAAAAGAAATACAAGAATGTAATCAGAAAGGTATGAATTAATTGTATCAACTATCCGTAGCATATAATGTTTCCTCCTTAATATATAAGTGTAGGGTTTTGGTCCCCGTCAGCCTATTATTTACAGCCCTTCGCTTTATATAGGTTGAACGTTCTTGCCGTACGTTTGCTTGATACCTCGTTGGATTAAGCGGCCGCGGGGAATGCTGGAATTGAAAGCTTATGCCACCTTTTCTGGTTTCCCATCCTCCTTCTGCTGAGACGTCATATAATTGATGGCTCTGTATAACCACTTTCTGTTATACCAGGATACTATATATTCAAAGACTTCTCTTCGGGCTTTCTTGAAGTTCTGGTACTCATACAGTTAGATACACTCTTTTTTCAGGAAACAATCCGAAGCCCCATCTTATTACTTTTTATTAACCGACTTTCGTATATATGCTATCCGAGTTAAATATACAATTTTAAAAAACTTACCTTGTATTTCGCTTTAGTAACAGTATACTCCTTAAAATTTCCAAAATCAATTCCAAATCCCCGATTTGGCGTTAAGATTGTGTGAAAATTTTAAAAAATAAACGTTTTTTTAACACTCTTTTCAGGACATCCATCTGCATTTTCATTGCTTGCCGTATCAAGGTTTACGACCGGCTCAGGAAAAACGGACATAACGGACCGGTTTGTTCCGGCGGATAAACAGGAAATGCCGCAGAATCAAGCTTGGACCTGACTCTGCGGCATCCGCAAAAATAAAAAATATGCAATTTAAAATGCGTCTGATAGGAATCGAACCTACGCACGCGGCTCCGGAGGCCACTGCTCTATCCACTGAGCTACAGACGCATCCCCATTATGATACACTATTTTCATTAAAACTTCAAGTCCTAATTTTACACTTTTATCCTTTTCTTCTTTCCCACCAGTTTAAACACGGAATCCATCAGGAACACCGCCAGGGCAATGGAACCAGCAATCTGAAGGGTTTCCACAAGATAATACATGGATTCCTCCCTGCTGTTGCGGATAACATAGTACACGCTGTTATAGATGGATGTACCGGGGACCAGGGGAAGGATTCCCGGCACCAGAAACACACTGACCGGAGCCCTGAAAATCCTGGCAAACAGATGTCCCATAAGGGCCACGGACAGACTGGAGAGAAATGCTCCCAGAATCATGGAGCCGGTTCCTGCCTTTACCAGCAGATACACCAGCCAGCACACTCCGCCGGTCAGCCCTGACCAGCCCAGGTATTTCCTGGGCATCTCCAGCACCAGCCCGAAGCTGAGCACCGCCATAAACGAACCTGCCACCTGAATCGCAGCTACCATATTCCGCCTCCCCCTGTGAGCTGATGGAACAGTGCCATGCCTGCACCCACTCCGGCCGCCACTGCAAGAGCAGTCACCACTGCCTCCAGCATCCTGGCTGCCCCTGAGGAATAATCCCCGTTCAGCGTATCCCTTACCGCTGTGGTAAAGATAACACCTGGCAGCAAGGGCATGATGGCGCTGATGATAACCACGTCATTACTGGCCCCGGTCAGAATCCACCGGTTCATGGCCAGGGCAGCAATCCCGATGGTAAATGCCCCCAGACCGTTAACGCAGAAATCATTGAATCCCAAGCCTGATATGGCATATACCACCAGTCCCAGAATCCCGCCGATTGCAGCAGCCCCCAGACAATCCGCAGGACTCCCGCCAAGGACCACGCCGAAGAATACGGCGATAAACGCATAACTAAGGGCCTTCAACTCCCTTTTATACTGGCAGCTATCCTTTATTTCCTCCAGCTCCCGGTATGCCTCCTTAGGACTCATGAGGCCGCCGCACAGCTTCCTGGACACCTCATTCACACGGTATATCCGGTTCAGGTTGGTAGAACGCGCCTCCACCCTTCGCACCAGGGTCAGCGCCTCCCTGTCAGGGCTGTCCAGGCTCACAAATATGCCTGTGCTGAATACCATGGTCTGTGCATTCCTGCCATGGCAGCACCCCAGTATATAATGTATGGTTCCCTCTATCCTGGCAATCTCGGCTCCGCTTATCAGCATGATTTCCCCGGCCAGGACAGCGGTACTGGCTATCAGATGGTCCTCACTCCAATGATGTTCGTCCACTCGTCCCCATTCCTTTCTGAAACTATAATCGAGTATATCAGTCCCATGACCATCCGTCAATTTCATTTCTTGCCATTTTCCCGTCATTTCCCCACCATTCCCTCCCCCTGTAGTCAATAAAACGACAATACCTACTTAAAAACCCCGATAACATATAGTATTTTCCGCCTTGAACCGCTTTCCGGCAGCTTGGCAGCCCAAAAATCCCATTTTCATCTATTGACAAACATGTCCTTATGGATTAAGCTGGTATCAATTCATTTTATTTCTGATATTCACTTATATTTTTATATTCAGTTTATCCATCTTGTCATTATCCAAGGCGATTTCACCGGAAGTTTACCTTATTATCCAGTTCAGTAAGATATGGAACTGTTATTCAGTTTACATAAATAACATCAAAGGAGGTATACATTTGGTATACGAACAATTTTTAACTGCTGTAAAAGAACGCATGGAAGCAGCCCTGGGAGACAGCTATAAGCTGGAGCTGCGCAAGGTCCCCAAAAACAATGGGCTCATTCTGGATGGACTGTGCATCACCAGGGGAAATACCCATATCGCTCCTGCCATATACCTGAATCCCTGCTATGAACAGTACCGTGAGGGAAGGCCTTTAGACCATATTGCAGCAGAGCTTCTGGCTCTGTACCGTCAGAACGATACACCGCCTCCCCTGGATTATCAGATGCTGTCCGATTATGAGGGCATACGCTCTGATATTGCCTGCAAACTAATACATGCTGCCTCCAACGAATCCATTCTGGCGGACGTCCCCCATATACTCTGGATGGACCTGGCGATTGTATTCTACCTCTGCATCCATGAGGATGACACCGGCCTCATGACCGCCATGATTCACAACAGTCATCTGCGTATCTGGAACATTTCCCTGGAAGATTTAAAAAACTCAGCCCTTGCCAATTCTCCCAGGCTGTTTCCTCCTGTCATCTCCAGCATGGCATGTATCATCGAGGAGCTGAACCGCGAACTGAATCCCCATGTTCAGGAAACCGGGCCAAGGCCGGAAACTCCTGCCCCGTTTTACATACTCAGCAACCGTTCCGGCATCAACGGCGCTGCCTGCATCCTGTATAAGGATGTATTAAAAAACTTCGCAGATGGGGTGGAAAAGGATTTAATTATCCTTCCATCCAGCATCCACGAAGTTCTGCTGCTGCCTGACGACGGCGATATTTCCTATGGGGAGATGAGCCGGCTGGTGACCCACATCAACCGGTCCGAGGTCCCCAGGGAAGACCGCCTGTCCAATCAGGTATATCTCTATTCAAGGGAAACCGGAGCCATTACCCTTGCATCCTCCGGCCCTGTTTCCATCTGCTGAGTTCCAATCCTGTCCCCTCCGCTACATCTGCCATTCTTCTGCATGTTCCAGTATTGATTATCCGAATATCAGACTTCCCAACTGGAATACCAGCATAGCTCCCGCCCAGGCCACAGCCAGCTGGAACAGCACCATTCCTATGGTCCATCTCCAGGAGCCGGTCTCACGCTTAATCGTTGCCACTGCCGCGATACAGGGTGAATACAGCAGGCAGAATATCATCAGGGCATAGGCGTTTACGCCGCCAAATCCGGCCATGGCCAGCTGAGTGGATAACTCTGTCATACCGGCAGCGGAGTTCACATTATTGATTCCGTAGAGGACACTGAAACTGGATACAACCACTTCCTTTGCCGAGAGGCCGGAAATAAGGGCCACAGCCACCTGCCACTGTCCCAGGCCCGCGGGTCTTAATACCGGTACCAGGACATGACCGATGATTGCGGCAAAGCTGTCGGACACCTCCGACACAAATCCGTCCGGTCCCAGGTTTAATACAAACCAGAGCACAATGGACGCAATGAAAATCGTGGTTCCCGCCTTGCTGAGATAGTCCTTTACTTTATCCCACACATAGATGGCTACCGTGCGGCCGTTGGGCGTCTTGTACTCAGGCAGTTCTATCAGCAGCGCGTTCTGGGAGCTGTCATTTTTTCCATGGATATGTACAATAAAGGCCACCAGGATTGCCATGCAAAGACCGATGATATAGAGGGAGTATGCCACAATCAGAGCCCTGTCCGGAAAAAACATCTCAGCGAAAAGCACATAAATCGGCAGCCTGGCGGAGCAGGACATAAATGGCGTGATTAAAATAGTCCTCCGCCTGTCCTTCACGCTTTCCAGGGCTCTGGTTGCCATAACCGCGGGTACCGTACAGCCAAAACCCAAAAGCATGGGCAGGAACGCCTTTCCTGACAAACCCACCATGCCCATGGTCTCATTCATCACATAAGCCACCCTTGCCATGTATCCGCTGTCTTCCAGAAAAGCCAGGGCAAGGAACAGGATAAAAATGTTGGGCAGGAATGTAAGAATACCGCCCACCCCCGCAATGATACCATCCACAATCAGCGAGGTGAGCCACTGGGCTGCGTGGACACTGGTGAGAAACGACAGGACGGCACCGGAAAACATATCCAGACCCATCTGGAAATACTCCTTTAAAAAATCACCCACTGTAAATGTAAGGAAAAACACCAAGGCCATAATGCCCAGGAACACGGGAATTCCCCACACCGGATGGGTCATGAGCCGGTCCACCTTGTCCGTGGTGGCGGCCTTCTCATCCTTATTAAACAGGCATTCCTTTATGACCTCTTCAATATAGTCATATTTCTCATTGATGATTTGTTTTTCATAATTACGCGGAAGAATCTGCCCCGCATTATCCAGGGGATGGTCATCAATCACCACCTGGTCAAACTCCAGGAACTTAATGGCATGCCAGCGCATGTTGTCCATCTCGCCGTATTTTTTATACAGTGCCTCCTCAATCAGCCGGATTTTCTCCTCCACCTCCTGGCTGTAGCGGATAACCACGCCCTGGGGGCCCTCCTCATAATGGTGGACCACTGCATGCATCAGCACATCCAGCCCGGTCCGTTTTCTGGCCGATACCGGGACAACGGGAATCTCCCCCAGCATCTCCGGAAGGCGGTGCATATCGATTTCCATGCCACGTTCTTCCACAATATCCATCATATTCAGGGCCAGGATAACCGGTTTTTTCAGCTCAATGAGCTGCATGGTCAGGTACAGGTTCCTTTCCAGGGAAGAAGCGTCCACCACATTGATGATGACATCCACGCCGCCGTCCTCAATGCATTTACGGGTGACCTTTTCCTCTATGGTATAGGAAGTAAGGCTGTAGATGCCCGGAAGGTCTATAACCTTGATAGGGCGCCCTTTATAGCTGGTCTCTCCCTCCACGCGCTCCACCGTAACTCCGGGCCAGTTGGCAACCTTAAGTTTAGCACCGGTGAAGGCGTTGAATAATGTGGTCTTGCCGCAGTTGGGATTGCCCACAAATCCGACTGTGATGGGCGCCGTATCATCCCCATGCTGTTTTGGAGAATCCATCTTCTTTTCCCTGCTGTCTCCCAGTATCACACTGCCGTACGTATCTGTCCCATTTGCCCTTGCATGTCCGCTCATGATGCATGTTCCTCCCTGACCGTGATACCTTCGGACAGACGCTTTCCCAGCGCCAGACGCGTACCGCGCACTTTGATGATAACGCTGCCGCTGCCCTTCTTATTTAGTATATTCACAGGCGTCCCCTCGTTGACCCCCAGGGCCTCCAGACGTCTGGTAATGCTCTCATCCACCTGCACGCCCGATACAACGTATTGGCCGCCGATTTCACACTCATTCAGCTTTTTCTGCATTGCTGCCTGTCTCCTTTTGTAGTTGCATTTAAATCATATTCATTGTATGCTTATTGCGAAAAAATGTCAACAAAAAGAGTTTGTTATGACAAACTCAGATTCAAAAAAGATGCAGCGAATCTCTCCGCTGCATCTCTCCTGCATATTTAACTTATATTTTACTGCACCCAGGCTCCGGAACCATCCACATATTTTCCATCCGGTGTCCACGTATTGTAATACATGGCGCCGTTGGTACCCAGATAATAGTACTTGCCGTTGATGGCCTGCCAGCCGGTAAGCATGGCGCCGCTTGCATCTAAGTAATACCACTGGCCTCCCAGCCTCTGCCAGCCAATCTGCATGGCGCCGCTGCTGTCCAGATAATACCACCTGCCGTTAATGGCCTGCCAGCCGGTCTGCATCTCACCGCTGCCGTTCATGTAATACCACTTGCCGTTAATGGCCTGCCAGCCGGTCATCATGGTGCCGTTCGACGGATTCAGGTAATACCAGGTTCCGTCCAGCTTCTGCCATCCTGTGACAATATAGCCCTTGTTGTTGAAATAGTACCATGCCCCGTTAATCTGCTTCCAGCAGGATGCCGGATAACCGCCGGTATCATAGGCATACCACACGCCTGTGCCGTCCTGTTCCCAGTGCCCGCTGCCGCCATAGCGGCCAATCTCATCCTCGTCAATAGACAGGGAACCGGAATCCTCGGACCATTCGCCAGTCTTATTATTGTAGCGGGAAATCGCCCTTACACGGAAGGTATAGTCTCCTTCCCGGTTAAAATAGCCTGCAAAGTTATAGGAGGTTCCTGTGGTGCTCACTGTGGTGACTGTCTTGTCGTTGCGGAGCAGTTTTACATCGTAGCTCTTGGCGCCCTCAATCTCCTCCCATTCAGCCGTGGTATCGTTCCACTCCAGGTCCGAAGCACCCTGAAGCTTACCGCCGATGCGTTTCAGCTCAGCGTACACCTCAATGTACTGGCCGTCATCGTAAATCTTTGCCTTCTTAAAATCCGCATTACATCCTGAAAGAGAGAAATGGCTCTTGGATGTGTAAGAGAACTTGTATCCGTCCTTGGCAGACAGCTCCACCTTTACCTCAGGTATGTCGCCTACGGTCCAGGTATCCTGGTCCTCAATATTGGTATACTCGGCAGAATCCACTTCAAATCCGCTGCTGCCCGCCTTAACTGTAATGTCTCCTATCTCATCTCCGCTCTCAGGCGCCTTTGAATAGGAAAAACTCAGCTTGACCGTGTCAATTTTCTTATCTGCCGCCAATGCCGGGAAACTGCCGCCCAATGCCATGGATGCTGCAAGCAGCAGACAGAGATAACTTTTTCTCCTCATAAAACATAACCTCCTCATCTATATTCGCAATTATTTGCTATTATTGCCTATCTTTATTATAAAGTAGAGGTTTCTTTTGTACAATTTAATAATCCTTAAAAGAATATTACATTTTTAGGTATATTGTTCCATGAGTTACAGAAAATTACAAGTCCTGCAGCATTTTCTTGATTTCTATCATTCTGTCACGCAGCCTTGCCGCTTCCTCGAAATTCAGTTCTGCTGCAGCCTGATGCATTTTCTTCTCCAGCTCCTTTGACAGCTTCTTTAACTCCTTCTCGTCCATGGACTCCGGGTCCTTCTTAAAGTGCTTATCATCTGCATCCACTGCCTTGGATATAGCGATTAAATCCCTGACAGCCTTCTTTATGGTGGTAGGAGTGATTCCGTGTTCCTCGTTGTATTTCTGCTGTATCTGGCGCCTTCGGTTCGTTTCCTCGATTGCCACGCGCATGGAATCCGTCACCTTGTCCGCATACATGATTACGTGGCCTTCGCTGTTGCGCGCCGCGCGGCCAACGGTCTGAATCAGTGATGTCTCCGAACGCAGGAATCCCTCCTTATCAGCATCCAGAATAGCCACCAGGGTTATTTCTGGTATATCCAGTCCTTCCCGCAGCAGGTTGATTCCCACCAGGACATCGAACACATCCATTCGCATGTCCCGGATAATTTCAGCCCGCTCCAGGGTATCAATATCCGAGTGGAGATATTTCACCCGGATGCCCACCTCCCTCATATAGTCGGTCAGGTCCTCTGCCATCCGCTTGGTCAGAGTGGTGATAAGCACCTTGTGGCGTGCTTCCACTTCCCTGTTTACCTCAGAAACCAGGTCATCAATCTGGCCCTCCACAGGCCGCACCGAAATTTCCGGGTCTAAAAGCCCTGTGGGACGTATGATTTGTTCCACCCTCATTAACTCATGCTCCGCCTCATAGACAGACGGCGTGGCGGAAACAAACATCATCTGGTTAATTTTAGACTCAAACTCAGAAAACGCCAACGGTCTGTTATCCAGAGCCGACGGTAGCCGGAAGCCGTAATCCACCAGCGTGGTTTTCCTGGACCGGTCCCCTGCATACATTCCCCGTACCTGGGGCAGTGTTATATGTGACTCGTCCACAATAATCAGGAAATCTTCCGGGAAATAATCTATCAGAGTACAGGGCGGTTCCCCTGGCAGGCCGCCGGTCAGATGTCTGGAATAGTTCTCAATGCCTGAGCAGAATCCTGTCTCCCGCATCATCTCCACATCAAAGTTGGTCCGTTCCGATATACGCTGGGCCTCCAAAAGCTTATCCTCGCTTTTAAAGAATGCGACCCGTTCCTCCAGCTCCGCCAGAATGTTCTCTGTGGCTTCCATCATCTTCTCCTTTGGCACCACATAATGGGATGCCGGGAAAATAGCCACATGGCCCAGCTGCGCCCTGGTCTCATCGGTCAGCGTATCAATCTCCGATATACGGTCCACCTCGTCCCCAAAGAATTCCACCCGGTAGGCCACACCATCTGAGTACGCAGGATAAATGTCCAGCACATCGCCCCTTACCCGGAACGTTCCCCGCTTAAAGTCCATGTCATTGCGGTCATACTGGATGTCAATGAGCTTGTGGATGACCTCGTCCCTGTCCTTAATCATGCCTGGCCTCAGGGAAATAACCATCTCCTTGTAATCAATGGGGCTGCCCAGACCGTAGATACAGGATACGGAAGCCACGATAATCACATCCTCCCGCTCGGACAGGGCAGCGGTGGCGGAATGGCGCAGCTTGTCTATCTCATCATTAATAGAAGAATCCTTTTCAATGTAGGTGTCCGAGGATGGGACGTAGGCTTCGGGTTGGTAGTAGTCGTAGTAAGACACAAAATACTCCACCGCATTGTTGGGGAAATATTCCTTGAACTCGCTGTAGAGCTGGGCTGCCAATGTTTTGTTGTGGGCAATAATCAGGGTAGGCTTGTTTAGGGCCTGGATGACATTGGCCATCGTGAAAGTCTTGCCGGAACCAGTGACACCAAGCAGGGTCTGGAATTGGTTGCCTTCTTTAAAGCCTTCTACAAGGGCTTCAATTGCCTGCGGCTGGTCGCCGGTGGGCTGGTATTCGGATACTAGTTCAAAATGGTCCATATGGGATTCCTTTCTCACTTTTATTTTGAAAAACATTTCATCTTTTATCGTTACCGAAATGTTTTATATATGTTTCACATGTTAGATACCTCTGTCTATGACACTGTCTTTTGCCATTATACCAAAGTATAAAATAAAAGTACAGAGCAAAACCGAATGTTTGTTCTGTACCCTTATATTACCATCTGAAACCCTGCCTTTTCTCCTGCCTGCCCCCATAGGTTACATCATACTCAGGTCATATCATCCCTAAGCGCATCCATAATATTCTCCTTCCTAATCTTTCCCGCAGCATACACAATCGTAATGAAAACAACAAGAAATACCCCCAGTACGCTGACTGCCATGGTACCCCATGGAAATGCAAAGGCAAAATCATCCAGCCGTTCCACGGTTGTCATTCCCTTGTAAATCAGCCATGAAATCAGTCCCGATATGGGAATCCCCCACATAAGCGTCCTCATACCGTAAAAAGCACATTCAAAATACATCATTTTGTTGAAATCACGGTCAGACATTCCCACGGAGCGAAGCATGGCAAGCTCACGCCGCCGGAGCCGGATATTGGTTGATATAGTATTGAACACATTGGCAACTGCAATCAGGGATATCATAGTAACAAAAACATAGGTAAATACATCCACCACAAAGGTGGCGCTGCGAAACAGGTCAACAGAGGAGGACAGATTGAGAAGCACATAGCCGGAGGAAATTCCCTGCTCATCAATCATTGACTGCATCTGCGCCATGGACTGTGACGGTCTTTCCGACCAAAAGGTCATACCATACGTCTGCGGCTGACCCGGCAGTTCAAACTGCGGTTTCATCTGCCACGGTATCACCGCCATAAAATGATAAGCAGGCATTGGCGCAGATGAATCCCTGGGCAGCGGGTCCAGCGGGTAGGAATCCACAAAGGTGGCCTCCATCATTTTCTCCTGTTCCCCTGAATCAGAGATAAGAGTGAAGTTCATGGTACTGTTTGTAAAACAGGTGGTATGGTCGGTTGTGTCTGCCCCCACTATCAGAACCTTGGCCTCCAATCCGCTGTACTGTGACTCATCCAGTCCAAGGCTTTTAATAAAATCATAATATACAGAATCCTCAATAAACTGTATATCCAGAGGGAATTCCAGCCGTTCCCCCAAGCTCTGCTCTCCTGAAGTCCCTTCCCCCATAGCTCTCCGGTAATCCTCCGGAAAATCCTCCGGAAAATCCCCGGTCGCGCAGCGGCAGGCCTGATTGGACTGATAGGTACTCCTGTAAACACGGCCGGCGTTTTTCAGTCTTCCGTACAGTGAGAACATTTCCTCTTCCCCCATTTCATGTGTATAAAAGGAAATATCGCCGTCCATTTCAACTGTGTATTCTTTTGCAAGACGTTTCAAAGTGGTTCCAAAAGCACTGCCCGATACAAGCAGCACAACACTCAGTGTAAGGGACAGGACAACACTGCGGTAGCGCCTTTTATTTCTCTTAAAATTCCTCAGGGCCAGGGTCCCCTCCACTCCCCAGATTCGCTGTACCAGCCCTGAGGTCTTCACTGCCCCGGATTGTATTTTTATCTCGCCTGTCTGTCGGATGCAGTCCATCACCGGAGTTGCGGCAGCCTTCCTGGCCGGAATATAAGCTGAAATCAGCACTGTAACCAGACTGACAGCCGCTGCTGCAATAAGTGCAGGAACAGACACCGCCAGGGACAGCGGTACCGTACTGTTGATAATCGTACTGAAATTGTCTGCAACAACAGGGAGTATCAGCCCGATACTGCCTATGCCTGCCAAAATACCAGCAGGTACGCCTGCCATACCCACACATAATCCCTCAAACAGCACCGAATTCCTCAGCTGCCTGGCCGTGGCACCCACCGACATGAGAATGCCAAACTGGTGTGTACGTTCATTGAGGGAAATGTTAAAAGAATTATAAATCAGGAAAATAGAACCCAGCATAACAATGGCAGTCAGAATACTGCTGACAGTGTACAAAAGCGTATTAAACAGCTTATTATCCGAAGCCCCCATAAAGCGCAGCACATCATCATTGAGGACATATTCCTTTGTTTTGTCCATACCTGACGTGTAATTCCTGACATTTCGGGGATTCTTAAGGGTAACAAAAAGGCTGAAGCTGTCCTCCCGTCCCTCTGTATCTGACTTTGTAATCAGGGTATATCCCGGCGCAGCGTGTTCCTCAAATCCCGGCCGTTCACAGATACCCACAACCGTGTATGTTTCCTCAGCCGTGTTTACCAGATGTTCTCTCCCGGCTTGATAGACATCATGCTGACTGAGTATTTCCCCCTGCGACATCCGCTCTCCCACTTCCAGGGTAAGGACATCGCCAGTTGATATGCCGACTCCGGCCTTGACAGCAATGTGGGATGGAACAAGAACTTCACCGCTGTTTTCCGGCAGTCTGCCGGATATCAGGGTGACTGGCAGGGTTTCAAAGGTTTTATCATTGAATCCGGAAATGAACAGATACGGTTTTTCAGGGCTTTTCCCACCCTCCAGCATGGCATAGCCAAGGTTTGCAGACACAGCTGTGTCTTTTACTTCTCTGTCGCTTGTCCGCGCCTTCACAAAGGAGGAATCTGCATTTGCAAATTCCACATGCCAGCCGCCGTATTTCGCAATGGAAGCATTTGTCATATAGCTTAACAGGGAAGTGCCAAAGGTGGCGACGGCCGTAATCATGGCGGATGACAGAATCACTCCCGCAATTGTAACAAGGGTCCGTGTGCGGTTCTTTTTCATTCCCTCCAGGGCAGCTTTATTGAAGATGTTCATGCCTTGCCACCTGCCTCTCGTCCCGTACCACCCTTCCATCGGCAATGGTAATGATACGGTCAGCCTGTAAAGCAATGTTTTCATCGTGTGTGACAAGAATCAGAGTCTGACCGTACTTTTTATTGCTCTCTCTCAGCAGTCTGATGATTTCCTGTCCATTGCGGCTGTCCAGGCTGCCTGTGGGCTCATCTGCCAGCATGACCTGCGGGGCGTTCATAAGGGCGCGGCCAATGGCCACACGCTGCTGCTGTCCGCCTGAGAGCTGGTTCGGCAGATGGTCCCTCCGCTCCTTAAGCCCCAGCAATTCCAGCAAATCATTTAACCGTTCTTCATTGACCTTCCGTCTGTCCATTAAAATGGGAAGTGTAATGTTTTCCACCACATTCAGGGTGGGGATGAGATTGTGAAACTGGTAAATCAGCCCCACCTGCCGTCTGCGGAATATGGCTAATGTCTCACTGTTTCCCGCATATACATCCTGACCGTCCAGATACACCTTTCCCTCTGTGGGCACGTCCACTCCCCCAATGGCGTGGAGCAGGGTGGATTTCCCTGAACCGGAGGAGCCAATGATTGCAGTAAAATCACCCTTCTCAATGGTAAGGGAAACATGGTCCAGCGCAGTTACCTGGTTTTCTCCCCTGCCATAGACCTTGCATAAATTTTCAACCTTCAAGAACTCCATTATGTGAGCCTCCTTTTCCTGTGGTCTACCCATATAATAGAACATTCCCCTTACATTCCAGTGACTTTTCAGTGACGGATTCGTCACTTTCCAATGAGAGACTTGTCATTTCTAATGAAAAATCACTTAGGAAAACGAATGGAAAACACAGCACCTCCCAGCGGATGGTTTCCCGCGGCAACGGTTCCCCCCTGCCCGGTTATAATCATCTTACAAAGAGCCAGTCCAATCCCATACCCGGACCCGCTGTCCTTTTTCCCGCGGTAAAACCGTTCAAACAACCGGGATAAATCTTCCTTCTGAAAGCCCGGGCCGCTGTCATGAATGGTGATTTCCGTATACAAAAGCGTGTCCTTGCATTCAATTTCAATTATCCCGTTGTCCCCCACGCTCTCCATGCAGTTTTTAAGTATATTCCGGATTGCCTCTGAGAGCCAGCCCTGGTCCCCTCTCATCACGGCGCCTTCCGGCACATTGATTTGTACCTGGACATTGTGCAGCTCCATTGGTATCAGAAACGGGTGAAGGGCAGATGCAATGAGGCGGTCCACCTTTACCTGTTCTCTATGGAAAACCACAATTCCTGCGTCCAAACGTGATATTTTTAATAATGAAGCAACCAGCCATTCCATCTGTATAAACAGTTCCTCTGTTTCCCGCAGCAGCGTTTTCCGCTCTTTTTCATCGGTACAGTCCTTTAGCAGCGTGAGAATCAGGTTTGCTGAAGTGAGAGGCGTCCGAAGCTGGTGGGCAATGTCGGCCATGGAATCTGCAAGGCGGCTTTTCTCCTTTTTCAGCGACTCATTTTGCTCCCGGATGCGGAGTGTCATCTTGGTAATCTCGCTATGCAGGATGGAAAGCTCACCTTCCTCTGCTTCCCCTGTAAACAGACGCTCTTCATTGTGAAGCACAAGGTCGATTTGGTCAGCCAGTTGTGCTAGTCTCCTGTAACGGTTCCGGGTAAATACAAAAAACACCGTTCCCAAGGCAGCTGCAAAAATAAGAATCACGGTTCCCGCCGCAGGATGAATGGCAAATCCCGCCGCTGCTCCTGCAGCGGTTGCCAGTGCAAACAGAACAGCAAACTGCCGAACCTCTCTATTCCGGAACATAGCCGCCTCCCAGCCGGTACCCGGTTCCGTGTACCGTCAGTATGATTTGCGGATTTCCGGGATTGCTCTCGATTTTTTCCCGCAGCCGTTTGATATAGACGGTCAGGGTATTGTCATTGACATATTCGCCGGCAGCGCTCCACAGCTCGTCCAACAGCCGGTTCCTGGTGAGAATGGCTCTGGGATTGTTGATAAACACCAACAGCAGGCGGTATTCCAATGCCGACAGAAACACCTCCCTGCCGTCTTTTTTCACAATGCCGCTGGCCGTATCCACCTTAAGCCCGCACACTTCAAAAACAGATGGGGAATGGCCGGATTTGCGCAGGGCTGTTCCAATCCGCGCAATCAGCTCCCTCGGGCGGAAGGGCTTGGTGATATAGTCGGAGGCTCCCATGTTAAGCCCAGTAACGACGCTGGCCTCATCGCCGGAGGCCGTGAGAAAAATAACGGGAATATCCTGGGTATCCCTGATTTCCGTGCAGACTGCAAATCCGTTTCCGTCAGGAAGGGATATATCCACCAGCGCCAGGTCATACCTGTTTCCCCCAAGCATGGCAGCAGCCTCCCCGCGGGTAGACGCATGTGCAACCAAAAAACCCTCTGCGCCCAGAAGGCGCATAAGATTCTTTGCAATTTCCTTATCATCTTCCACCAGAAATATGTGTTTCATTTATCTTCACCATCCTTTGGTCTTTTGTGTACATACCTGAAAAAACAGCGCCCCTGGCCATGACCTGTCATGCCCGGAGCGCCCTTTTATTCTGCCTATCTGCCTTCCTTCAATATCTCGGCTGCCTTCTGAAGCTGGTTATCTTCCTCCGGCTTCACCACGGCCTGGGTCTTCAGTTTCTCATCCAGCTCCACTTCCACATCCGGCTCAATTCCCTTTCCGTGAAGGTCAAAACCGCTGGGCGTATAATAGTGGGCCGTGGTAATCTTAATGGCGGAACCGTCTCCCAGAGGAATCAGGTTCTGCACGATTCCCTTTCCGTAGCTGGTGGTTCCCACCACAGTGGCCCAGCCATAATCCTTTAATGCCCCTGTAAATACCTCGGAAGCACTGGCTGAATCCCCATTGACCAGGATGACAATGGGCATCTTCAGCTCATGGCCGTCTGAAGCTGTGTATACATCGCCCTTTTCGTTCTTATCCGCCGTGTACACAATCAGGGTCTTGCCCTTTCCCTTTTCATACTGGTCCAGGTCGTCCGGGAGAATATAATCCACCATCTTCACAGCGCTGTCCAGGACACCGCCCGGATTGCTCCTCAGGTCGATAATCAGGCCCTTCATCCCCTGCTTCTCCAGCTCATCCACTGCCTGCTCAAACTGCTCCACCGTAATCACGTCAAACTCAGACACTGCAATCCGGCCGATTCCGTCATCCAGCATACTGTATTCCACTGTGGGCACTTCGATTTTGCGCCTTGTGACGGACATATCCACATATTCGTCCTTATCCGCCCTGTATACCGTGATGGCCACATCCGTGCCTTCCTTGCCCTTGATATAGTTGTTTACCAGCACATCCAGGCTCTCGGAAGCCACCAGGGTTTCACCCACCTTATAGATGATATCCCCGGGCTGCATCCCTGCCTCCAAAGCAGGGGACCCCTCAAACACCTTCACTATGGTACATAAGCCTGTGGTCCTGTTCTGGCTTATCATGGCTCCGATACCGGAATAGGTTCCCTTGGTGCTGTCATTGATGGAACGGAAATCCTCTTCCGTATAATAGGTGGAATAAGGGTCGTCCAGTCCGGCCAGCATTCCCCTGTAAATAAAATCCTCCACCTTATCGGCATCCTCATCGTACAGGAAATGCAGGTCTATGATTTGCTGAATCATGGACATCTTGGAAGTCACCCGGTTAAAGTCCACGCCGCTTTTATGTTCGCTTCCGTCTGTGATTCCAGGTCCCCTGCCCTCCATGGTCACGCTGGGCTGCCGGCTCATGACGCGCTTGCCGAAAATATAGATACCGGCTGACATGCCCACCACCATCAATCCTATGAATGCAGTTACAAGGGCGCCAACCAGTGCCCCGGCCCAGAACCGGTTCTTTCCCGAACCATTCCGGTTTCCATCCTGGGGCCCCGGCCCATAGTCCCTGTACGGACCTTCCGGCTGCCCGTCCATATTATGTTCCTGTCTGTCAAAATCACGATTTTCCAATTTACGTCTCCTATCTGTCCGTTCCTTCTATCCTATGATGGGTTACGGGCTTACATAACTTCGGGGATTCACATAGGTCCCCCCTGAGCGGATTCCAAAGTGCAGGTGGGAACCCGTAGAATAACCGGTAGAACCCACTTTTGCAATCACCTGGCCTTTTTTCACCTTTTCCCCCACACCCACCAGCAGTTTGGAGCAGTGCATGTAAACCGTGCTCACCCCGCCGCCGTGGTCAATCATAATATAATTGCCCGCTGAATAGCTGTATGTAGATATCACAACCTCACCATCAGCCGCAGCTATGATATCCGCCCCTGTGCTGGCGCCGATATCAATTCCTTTATGGTTGCTGGATGCCCCCTCTGTGGGAGACTCCCTGTCTCCGAAGTTAGAGGTTATCCTGCTGCTGGACGGACAGGGCCACTTAAAACTAATATTCCCCAAATTCGATACGGTATACGTCTTACCGGCTTCTTCCGCCTTTTTCCTGGCCTCCTCTTCCCTCCGCTTCATCTCGGCCTCAATACGTTTCATCTGTTCTTCCTGGGCCTTTATATCCGCATTGTACTGGTCCAGCTCATCCTGGGCCATGGCAATCTTGGAATTATAGGAATCCAGCTCCTTCTGTTTGGAATCCATCAGCTTCTGCATGGATGCCTGCTTGGCCTGGGTGGATTCCTGAAGAACCAGAAGCTCTCCGTGCTCCTCTTCAAGATTCTGCTCCCTGGCAGCTACCTCCTCCTTTGCAGAAGCATAGGCTGTCAGCATCTTCCTGTCATATTCTGCAATCTGGCTCACGTACTCCGCGCGGTTCAGAAGTTCCGATATGCTGCCGGACTCCATCACCATATCAATCAGATTGTTCTGACCGTTCTCATACATGTACTTAATACGGAGCTTCATACTGTCATACTGGTGTTCTTCCTCCCGTTTGGCCTCCTCCAGCTGTATCTGTGCCTGTTCTATCTCATCTTCCTTAAGAGTAATCCTGCTTCCCAGGTCTTCCAGCTCATCCGCCAGAGAGGACAGACTGGTGTCCAGCTTCTTCACATAAGCTGCCGTGTCCGCCTTCAGTCCCTCCAGCTGGTTCAGGGTGCTCTCCACCTTTTTCTTTTCCTCTTCCAGGGCAGATACCTGCTTCTTGGCGTCCTCTATCTCCACACTGGTGGCATAGGCTGAAAATGCCGTCATACCGCCTAGCAAAAGGCCGCCTGACAGCGCTGCCGCCTGAATCCAATGTCTCCAATGTCTCATCCTCATTCACATCCTCCTTCCCTATACCTTTAAGTGACGGTGGATGGTAAAGTAGCTGACAAAAAAACCAATGCCTATGCCCAGACACCCGGCTGTTGCCGCCATGCAGGGGAAGATATCCCCCAGCGGTATGGGCTCAAACATGCCTGTCAGCATCTGGTAGTGCTCACCTATATATATGACCGCCCTCTGGTACAGGACATACATGCCGGCCAGAGGCACCGCTGCCCCCAGTGCGCCAAGAAGCACGCCTTCCACCACAAAGGGCGCCCGAATCATATAATTGGTGGCGCCGATAAACCGCATGATTTCATTCTCCCGCCTGCGGAATGCCGCTGCCACGGAGATGGTATTGCTAATCAGGAAAACAGCCACTGCCAGCAGCACGCAGATGATGACGGCCGACATGGCCCCTACCATCTTTCCCGCGCTGGAAAGTCCTGCAACAGCCGTACTGGAATAGCGCACCTTTCTCACGCCTTCCATGCCTTCCAGGCGTTCCACGATTTTATCCTGTTCCTCGATATCATTCAGAAATATCTCATAGGAAGCAGAGCCTGACAAGGGATTGTCGTCTGCAAATCCTTCCGCCAGCTCCTCCATGCCCTCAAAATACTCTGTCTTGAAATTCTCCCATGCCTGGGCAGCGGATATATATCCCGCCTCCCTCACCTCTGCCCAGCCGCGGATAACATCACCGGCCGCCAGAATCTGGTCCTCAGGCATGTCCTCATCAAAAAATACAGTGATTCCCACTGTTGTCTCTGCTGTCTTTGCCACATTCTGCACATTGGCTATCAGGGCAAAAAAAAGACAGAATAAAAAAATACATGCAGAAATAGTCGCTATGGATGCCAGCGAAAACAAAATATTCCTGCATATATTAATGACGCCCTGTTTCAGGCAATACCAAAATGTACTGATTCTCATTGTTGTTCATTTGCCTTTCCGGCGGCAGCAGCGTGTCCGGAAGTTCTCATGCCTGTTTGAACATTCCTTCCGGGAAACACCCTAATAATATCCGCCCACATCACTGATAACCGACCCCCGTTCCATGGTAATGACCCGTTTGTTCATCTCATCTACCATCTCCTGACTGTGCGTAACCACAATCACAGTAGTCCCCCTCTGGTTGATTTCCTCCAGAAGCCTCATGATTTCATGGGTATTAAAGCTGTCCAGGTTTCCGGTGGGCTCGTCTGCAAGGAGTACTTCAGGGTCGTTAATCAGGGCCCTGGCTATGGCCACCCTCTGCTGCTCACCTCCGGACAGCTGTCTGGGATAGGCTTTGTACTTGGACGACAGTCCTACCAGCCTGAGCATCTCCGGCACCGTCTCTCTGATTACCCTGGGCGGCACCCCGATTACCCTCTGGGCAAATGCAACATTCTCAAACACAGTGCGGTCTTTCAGGAGTCTGAAATCCTGAAAGACCACGCCTAATCTTCTGCGGTATTTGGGAATATACCTTCTCGGCATCTTTCCCAGGTCCATATCGTTTACAACAATACGTCCCCTTGTGGGCTCCAGCTCTTTCAGGAGCAGCTTCATCAGCGTGCTCTTGCCGGAACCGCTTCTCCCTACGACAAACACGAACTCGCCGTCATCAATGGTAAGGGATACATCCTTGATGGCCTTGTTTCCTGTCTCGTAGGTCTTGCTTACATTGCTTATCTCTATCATCCACTGACTCCGGTCTAATAATCCAGGCTTTCCATATACTTCATATACTTGGCAACCATCAGGGCAATCTTAAAGGTGATGGCGTCCTCAAAGATGCGCAGGTCCAGTCCGGTGCTCTTCTGAAGCTTATCCAGACGGTATACAAGGGTGTTCCTGTGGATATAAAGCTGTCTGGAAGTCTCGGATACATTCAGGCTGTTCTCAAAGAACTTGTTGATGGTAGCCAGTGTTTCCTCGTCAAACTCATCCGGGGACTTGCCGTCAAACACCTCGCGGATGAACATCTTGCACAGCGGAATGGGCAGCTGGTAAATCAGACGTCCGATACCCAGGTTGTTGTAGGCAATGACGTTCTTATTGGCATAGAAAATCTTGCCTACGTCCAGCGCCATCTTGGCTTCCTTGTAGGAACGTGAAACTTCCTTGATGTCATTGATAATGGTGCCGTATGCCACGCGCACCTTTGTCATGGCCTCGGTGTTAAGCATATCCAATACGGTGTTGGCTGTCTTGTCCAGTTCCCCGTAGGTCTCTCCCTGACGGACTTCCTTTACCAGGATGATGTTCTTTTCATCCACGGCCGTGATAAAGTCCTTTGTCTTGGATGCGAAAAGGCTTCTCACTGTCTCCAGTGCATTGACATCCTTCTCGTTGTGGGTCTCGATGATGTAGACCACGCGCTTTACATCCGTGTCAATGTGAAGCTTCTTAGCCCTGTTGTAAATGTCCACCAGCAAAAGGTTGTCCAGAAGCAGGTTCTTGATGAAGTTGTCCTTGTCAAAACGCTCCTTGTAAGCTACCAGCAGGTTCTGAATCTGGAATGCAGCCAGCTTGCCAACCATGTAAACATCATCGCTGGCTCCCTTTGCTAAGAGGATGTATTCCAGCTGGTGCTCATCAAACACCTTGAAGAACTGGTATCCCTGGATAACCTGGCTGTCAGCCGGTGAATCCACAAAAACCAGAACCGAACTCTCGGAGTCTTCCGCATCGGTAAATGTAGAAGCCAGCACTTTTCCCTCTGTATCACATATACCCAAATCAATTCTTGTAATTGCCTTTAATCCATCCAGTGTGGTTTGAAGTATCTGATTTGAAATCATTCTATACTCTCCTTTTCAAACGTATTCGGAGTAACTAATATCCCTATTTTCATATTTTAATGCAAAATTACAAAAAAAGCAAGAGAGTTGTATACTCTCCTGCTTCTTTTTACCTTAATTTTCGCTTACGGTTCTTTTGTATTAGTTAAGAACGACCAGTTCCGTATCCTTGTCAAAAATGTGGATTTTCTCTAAATCCATGGCCAGCTTGATGGTATCGCCAGGCCTTGCGGTGGTGCGCGGATTTACTTTTGCCACAAAATTTGCATCCTCGATATCAAAGTATAACAGAACCTCGGAGCCTAACATCTCGTATACACGGACAGTAGCCTCAAACACGCTCTTTGGTGACATAGCCAGGTAAGACTCCTCGTCGTGAAGGTCCTCCGGACGGATACCCAGGGTAACTACCTTGCCTATGTATCCTGCTTCCTCTAACTTCTTGGACTTAGCTTCTGACAGGGCTACGGTATGTCCGCCGAAGCTTAAGGTGGTCAGCGCGCCGTCCTTGCCCACGGTTGCGTCAATCATATTCATCTGGGGTGCCCCGATGAATCCGGCCACGAACTTGTTGCATGGCTTATCGTACAGATTCTGTGGGTTATCCACCTGCTGGATGATGCCGTCCTTCATAACAACGATTCTGGTACCCAGTGTCATGGCCTCTGTCTGATCATGGGTAACGTAAATGATGGTGGTCTCCAGTCTCTGGTGAAGCTTGGAAATCTCAACACGCATCTGGCCTCTCAGCTTTGCATCCAGGTTGGACAGCGGCTCGTCCATCAGGAATACCTTGGGGCTGCGGACAATGGCACGGCCCATGGCAACACGCTGTCTCTGGCCGCCGGAAAGGGCCTTCGGCTTACGGTCCAGCAGATGCTCCAGGTCAAGAATCTTAGCTGCGTCATGGACTTTCTTGTCAATCTCATCCTTTGGGGTCTTTCTCAATTTCAGTCCGAATGCCATATTGTCATATACAGACATATGTGGATACAGAGCATAGTTCTGGAATACCATGGCGATGTCTCTGTCTTTTGGTTCAACGTCATTTACCAGCTTGCCGTCGATGTACAGCTCACCGGAAGAGATGTCTTCCAGACCAGCAATCATACGAAGGGTTGTGGACTTACCGCATCCTGAGGGGCCTACGAATATGATGAATTCCTTATCGGCGATTTCAAGATTAAATTCTTTAACTGCTACAAATCCGTTTGGATATTTCTTTGTTACGTTCTTCAGTGATAAACTAGCCATTCTGTTTTTTCCTCCTAATAATACACTTGACACATATGTGTTTTACCCTCTTTTGTAACTGCTCTTATAATACATGAATCCCCCCGGGGAATCCATATCGCAAATCCACAAAATCAAAATTAGGGATTTAGCTAATTTGTATACGAGGAAAAAAAAATGTCCTAAATCACAAAGTATTCCAATATTTGCCGCCAACTTTTTGTTAATTATGTTAATCAACTATGTTTTTCCCAAAAATATCGGCAAAAGCCACAAAATTCAGGGGCTAATATTCGATAAATCCTTCACCAAATACCTCTCTGGCGTCACTTACAATGACAAATGCACTGCTGTCAAACTCCGACACAATCTCCTTCAGCCGCACGATTTCCTTCTTGGAAACAACACAGAACAGCATCTTTTTCTCCTGGTCCGAGTACATGCCCCTGGCCGCCAGGCTGGTCACGCCCCTTCCCATCTGCTCCATAATGGCCTCTGCAATCTCCTGGTAATGCTCGGAAATAATATAAGCCTGCTTGGAAAATTTAAGTCCCTCTATCAGGCCGTCCGTGACCTTTGCCACACAGAATATGGCGATGAGGGCATACAGGGCGGTTCTGATGCCGAACACGGAAGCGCCGGCCACCACTATCACTCCGTCCAGAACCTGCATGATTTGGGCCAGCGTATAGTGCTTAAGGCGTTTCTGAATCAGGGCGGCCAGCAAATCCGTACCTCCGGTGGTGCAGCTGGTCAGGAACACCAGGCCGGTTCCAACGCCGCTTATGATTCCCCCGAACAGGGCCGACAGAAACAGGTCGTTTCCCAGATAGGAAGCCTCCGGCAGCACATACAGGGAAACCGAGAGCATAACCGTTGCAAAAAGGGTGCGCTTGATGAACCTCCAGCCGCAGAAAAAGAATCCGGCTGCAAACAGCGGAATATTGAGCACGGTATTGGTCAGCCACAGCGGAACCGACCAAAGTTCCTTGGCAATGATAGCCACGCCCGACACACCGCCTGTAACCATGCTCACAGGGTCGTAAATATTCTTGATGGCAAAGCCAATCAGGAAGGTCCCTGCCACAATCATGGCATAATCCACCGCCGGATTCCTCTTCTTCATGTTTCTTCTTCCTTTCCCCAGCCCATGCCCCGGCACTTTTTATAATGTACTAAAAGTATGTGCCTTACAGCTCCATTCCATACGCCTATACGCGTTCAATGGTCTTGTCCGTAATACGAATCTTTCCTTCCTTTAAAAGCCTGCCCACAGCACGCTTAAAAGCATTTTTGCTCATGCTGAACTCACGCATGATGACCTCCGGCTTTGCCTTATCATTAAAGGGAAGCACCCCGTCGAAATCATCTATGATTTTTAGCACCTGCTCCGCATCTGTCCCCATCTGTACATAGGACTTCTCCCTGACGCACAAGTCCAGCTTTCCGTCCTCCCGCACCCTGGTAACCCTGGCCTGGACCGTATCGCCTTCCCTGAACCGGCCGTAGAGCTCCTTCTTGGGAATAAGCCCGTAATATTTGTGGTCCACCGCCACAAAAGCCCCGATATTTTCATTGATTTCATAAATAGTTCCCGTAACCCAGTCCTCTGCCTTATAGGGAGACTGGTTGCTCATATGGGAATAGACCCGCATGGTTGCCGCCAGACGCCTGCTCTTGTCCACATACAGGGTTACAAGGCACTGCTCCCCCTTTCTCACCGGATGGGTCTGCTCCTTAAAGGGAAGCAGCAGGTCCTTTTCCAGTCCCATGTCCAGGAATGCCCCGATTTTGGCTACGTCCTTAACCTCCAGCTTGGCAGTCTCTCCCACCTGCAGTTTGGGCTTGCCTGTGGTGGCTATCAGACGGTCTGATGAATCCTTATAGATGAACACCTCCACCTTGTCCCCTATCCCGGCTCCTTCAGGCACCTGTTTTTTGGGGAGCAGAACTGCCGCCTCGTCCCCCGCCTTCTCAGCCAGATATACTCCGAATTCCTTTGTTCTTATTATTTCAAGCTCCTGCACTTTTCCTAATTCAATCATCTCAATTTTCCTCCTGTCCTTTTGTCCTCAGCCATACCACAGCGCAGATTTCTCCTGTGCCGCCCTCAAGGACCACGGTCCACTCCCGGCAGTCCCGGCCCTGGGCCATGCTTACACGGGGAATCAGGACGTCTCCCAATACAGCTGCCTTTTTATAATCAGCGCGTATCTCCTCTATCACAAGCCCTTCCGGTATGGCCTCCCTGGCCATCTCCACATACTGGGCATTATTCACATGATGGTTGGTGTCAATGTGGTGCCTGGCAACCACAATCGGCTCACCTGCAGCGCAGTCCTCCGGCACAGGTATCTTTCTGGGGCAGGGACTTAATACCAGCCTTGGCTCCGGCTCGCCGTAGGGAGCCGTGTCCTCCGGCCGCACCCGGATGGGTATGTTCTTATCTATATCGTAGAGGAACCACAGGGATTCCGCCCTGACCACATCTATCCCCTCCGCATCCCGCAGAACAAAGTTGCGGTAGCCGTATATGCCCTTTGACGCGCAATGCCATGTTCCCACCACCAGCTTCTCACCCAGCCCCGGATACCGGTCTATCATAATCTGCCAGGATGACAAAAGCCATGCTTTACGGCTGGCCTCCAGATAACCCACTCCCACCCCGCAGTCCTCTGACTGGAATGTGCTGCAGTCCTGCATGTAGTTAATAATGCCTGAAACCGATAGGCATCCTTCTTCGTCCGTCTCACTGTAACGGACCCTGCTGTTAAATGTATACATATCTACCTCATTCTCCCGGGGCCCGGGCAGCTGCCTCTGTGTCCGGTACTGCCATGCCCCGCCCCGGTATTACGCCCTTCATTGTATCATAAACTCCCTAGGGTATACAAGCAAAATCCCACAGACTTTCATCTGTGGGATTTGTAACTGGGCTACAAGGATTCGAACCTTGAAATGACGGAGTCAGAGTCCGTTGCCTTACCATTTGGCGATAGCCCATTATTCAATTAATCCGCAGCGCCCTGCCCTGACTGTTTGTCCTGATTGGCGGCTGCGGAGTTTATTATACCCATATTGTGGCATTTAGTCAAGAACTTTTTTAATTTTTTAAATATATTTTTCAAATATCCCCTATGCCGGCTCTAGGGACAGGCATCCCCTGCATCGGAGTAATCCGGAATCCAGCCTTCCAGCAGGTTGGAAACCTTCTCTATAAAGAAATGGGAAATGCTCCCCACAATAAGGGCGGCCAGCACGGTCCCCTCTCTGATTCCCAGCACATGGCCTGTAAAAAACAGGGAAACCGCAACAGCGCTTGCCACAATGGTCATGTCAAAACCAGTCTTCACCAGGCCGAACCTCCAGCCTGTCAGTCCGGCAATGACGCGCACCAGCCCTTCCCCGGGAAGGATAAGCACATTGGGAATCACCTCAAAGGCAATACCCAGGCCCAGAAACACACAGCCCAGCAGAAGCATAAGCACCTGCCCCACATAACCGCCGGTCTTCCAGAATCCCAGGATATACATCCATCCATCTATACATGCGGAAAACAGCAGAGCGGCCGGAAGCTGGAGCAGCTGCACTTTTCCAAAGGCTTTTCCTAAAAGGGCCGCCTGTATCAGGAACATAACCGTATTCACCAGCATGGTAAACTCCCCCAGGCTGTGGGGAAAAATAAACGTCAGTACAAAGGCCAGGCTGGTAATGGGCGATGTGCCCAGACCTGCTTTTGTAATCAGGCTGATTCCCAAAGCGCTGAATATAACGCCTGCAATGAACATGCTGTAACGCTTCAACTTATCTGAATTTTTCACGTGCTTACACCTCTAAAAATTTTTGTATGACCTAAATATTTTTATATATCTAATGATAGCACGTAAAACCACAGCCCACAATGGGCATTCTAACTTAAGTTGGCTTCATATTTTCGTCACAATGCATAATGTTTTTTAGATTACCTAAATTTTTTTTAGATTTTTCTGTGTTTTCTCACCAAGGTAACATGTGCGTACATGGTCACTGCAGCACTGAACCCCAGCTGCACATAATAGGCTATGCCCCTGGACAATACCATGGCCGGCAAAAGCAGGTCCCCGTAAAAAATCGGGTCGAATATGGTCAGGAACAGATGTTCGCTGATTCCCATGCCTCCCGGAAGAGGAAGCATGTCAGCGGATACGGAAATGGTTGACTGGAGCAGAACCAGGGTAATCATGGTGGTTCCCTTAAGCCCAAAGGCCCTGTACACGAAATATGTAACCGAAAACAAGGCCAGCCGCTGGAGAATGGTAAGTAACAGCACCTTAAAAAGTACATGCTTGTGCTGGCGCAGGAAGGCAGCCGTATCATTATAATGCTCCATGGTAAGGAGCAGACGCTCTGTCCTGGATGTCTTTTTCTTGAGAAAACGGAAGCGCTCCATAAGCCCCAGAAGGCGCATTACCATGTCTTTTGCAAGGGATGTATGGAAAGCCAGAATCAGCATGGCTGCGCAGAACACCACATTCAGCCCCAGCCCCAGATAGTACACAGGCATAACCTCGTACAGGTAGCGGTTTAAAAAGCCCTGGCCAAATATGGCCAGCAGGCAGCCAATGACCACCAGCACCGACTTATAGGTAATGGTTACCACCATGAGCACCACTGTGGCCACAGGAACCGGTATCATGTTCTTCCTCATATAGTATACCTGGGCCGGCTGGCCTCCCCCTGCCGAGGGAGTGATGCAGCTGAAGAAAAAACCAACGGAGGAATACAGGAAGCAGGTTCTTCGCTTTGTCTTAATACTCAGGGTACCGAACAGGTAGTGCAGGATGGCCGACTCCGACCATATGAAAAAAATAACGCAGGCAACCCCCAGAAGCAGGAAACCGGGAGACGCCTCGGATATGGTGTCCGCTATGTCGCTCAGGTCCTCACCTGCAAATACACTGTAAATGGTCAGAATAAACACAACCAGCAGGAATATTCCATTGAGCAGATTTTTCTTTTTATCAGACATATCTTACCCCCTCTCCCTGTCATGCCCCCGGGTTTCCCTTCCCGCAGATTCCTGTCCCGCTAAAGGGAAATATAACAAAAAATCCCGTCAGGCAGGATGCCTACGGGACCAAGATTTATCAAACTGGGCTACAAGGATTCGAACCTTGAAATGACGGAGTCAGAGTCCGTTGCCTTACCGTTTGGCGATAGCCCATCAACACAACGAAATGTATTATATAATATAGTCAGCGTTTCGTCAAGTACTTTTTTCAATTTTTATCCATTTTTTGCTTGGATTTTTCTTTTGTTTATGGAACCCTGTGTCACTGTGTACATCTGAGCAGTTCCTGAAGCTTTTTCATGGAACGGTTATACTTTGACAATACCGTGGCTAAGGGCATCTGCAGAGCCTCTGCCACCTCCCTGTGCTTCATGCCTGCTGCCGCATGGAGAAGTACAATCTGGCGCTCCTCCCGGCTGATTCGGCCCAGCGCGTCAAGCAGAACCTTGCGGTCCGCAGCCTGTTCCAGAGGCACGCAGTACGCTCCCTCCTCCTTTTCAGCCAGGTCCTCAAGCGCCACATCCGACTTCATTTTCTGCTCTCTGAACCGCATATAGCAAAGATTCCTGGCTATGGTAAACACCCAGGCCAGAGGCTTGCCCTGGGGGACATAGGAGCCTGCTTTGGTCCATACGGTCAGATAGGTTTCCTGCATCACATCCTCTGCTTCATCCGGGTTCCTGGTCAGGGAAAGGATAAAGCTGTACACGGGTCTGGCTGTATCCTGGTAAAAGAGATGGAACGCCTCCATATCCCCATCTCCCATGGCCCCTATCATCTCTTCCTGCGACATCCGGCATCCCCCTTCCAGAACCAGCCCGCTCCCATATCACCCCTTACTCCCGGCTCTCCGACATAAAGCTGTTTTCCATGGTGATGACGCAGCAGCAGCGTCTGTCCTTTTTCGCCACGTCCCCGCTGATTCTTGCTTTCAGTTTACCCAGAACCGATGGCTTATATTCCCTGGGAACCACCAAATCAAAAATCAGGTTGATGCGTTCCACGCCGTCCACCATCCTGAAATCGTGAAACGTAAGCCTGCTGTCAATGCCCTCCAGAACAGACGTCACCAGCTCCTTGAACTCCACCACCCTCTCATCATGGGTCTCCACCGGGTCCATGTGGATGACCAGCAGGATTCCCAGACGCCTCATGGCTTCCCGCTCAATGCGGTCAATGATTTCATGGGTACGCTCCACGTTGCAGTCATTGGGCACCTCTGCATGGATGGATGCAATGCTTCTGGAGGGTCCGTAATTATGTACAATCAAATCATGACTGCCCACAATGCCGTCAAAGCTCTCCACGAAGTTTGTTATTTTGTCGTAAATCTCAGGGTCAATGGCTTCTCCAATCAGAGGCGCCAGGGTATCCTTTGCTATGTTCACCCCTGCAATCATGACCACCACAGACACAATAAGACCTACAATACCATCCACATTCAACCCCAATGCCCCATAGATTCCAATGGAGCATATGGTTGCGGAGGTAGTGGCCACATCGCCCAGGGCATCCGCCGAGGTGGCCAGCATCACCTTGGAATTAATACGCTTCCCCAGCTTTTTATTGAAACGGGAAAGCCACAGCTTAATGCCCACGGACATGACAAGTATCAGTATGGATATCCACCGGAAGCTCATGTCCTCGGGATGCAGCACCTTGCCAAAGGAGGTCTTGAACAGGGAGAAACCCACCTGTATAACCAGGAACGCCACGATGAATGCCGCAATATATTCAATTCTTCCATGGCCAAAGGGATGGTCGTCATCCGCTGGTTTTTCCGCCATTTTGACTCCCACGAACCCAATGATGGAGGACGCTGCATCCGACAGGTTATTGAATGCATCCGCCATGACAGATATACTGTGCACCAGGATTCCAATAAAAAGCTTGGATGCAAAAAGCAGCAGGTTGCAGCCGATTCCCACCATGCTGGTCAGCGTCCCATAAGCCGTCCTTACCTGCACATCCTCCACATTATCATGGTCTTTCACAAATTTTCTTACTAAAAATTCAGTCATATCAAATCACCATACTCCACACATTCCAGGAACAGCCCTTCAGGCGGGGCAGTAAAACCAGCTGCAGAACGGTCCCCTGACTCCAGGACAGCGGCCATTTCCTCCGGCTTTCGCCTGCCCATTCCCACCTCCATAAGGGTGCCTGATAAAATCCGTACCATCTGCTGCAAAAATCCATTGCCTGTATAGGATATATGGATTCTGCTGTCCATCCGGCGAAAGCAGATGGATTCAATGGTGCGGATTGTTGATTTCTTCATTTTCTTGTTGCCGCAGAAGCTTTTAAAATCATGGGTCCCTGTAAGAGCCTTTGCCGCCTGTTCCATCCTGGCCAAATCCAGCTCCTGCCCTAAGCCATAATAATAGTGGCGCTCAAACACATTTTTCTTAGAAGCAGTCTCTATCTGGTAACGGTACGTCTTCCTCACTGCATTCAAACGGCTGTGAAACCGGTCCGGCATCACACATGCCTTTGTAACAGCAATGTCTCCGGGCAGGTACCGGTTCATATATCCCAGAATTTCATCCGGCTCCATCTGTTTTACCAGATGGAAATTAGCCACCTGTCCTTCTGCATGGACACCTGCATCGGTCCGCCCGGAACCGTGGACCTCCACCGGATTTCCCTCCAGCTTTTCCAGAACCGCCTCCAGCCTGCCCTGGATGGTCCTGTCCGTATTTCCCTGCTTCTGCCAGCCATCATATCTGGTGCCGTCGTAGGACAGCCACACTCCAATATTCATCCTCTGCCTCCCTGCCTTACCGGCCTCGTTTTTTTCTCCGGGCAGCATATGAAAGTACCCCTGCGGTAATCATCATCCCCACAGCCGCACCGCTCATATCCAGCCATACATCACTTATCTGCCCGGACCGGCCTGCCACAAAAAGCTGGATAGTCTCATCCACAAAAGGTACTATGAAAATCAGCATCAATGCATCTTTTAGTCTTTCTGTTCCAGGTATTCCGGCTGCCCTGGCTGTCAAACCGCCCAGCACTGCATACTCCGCAAAATGGGCGGTTTTTCTGATGATGTGTTCCGTCAGCCACAGGAACTCCCAGCCCAGGGATTCCATAACTCCCTGGACTTTGGCCAGAAGGAAGCCGCTTTCCTGTGAAGAAACAGCGGCCGGTGTCAGGGAATTGCCGTATATAAAGCATATATACAGCAGTATCACCACATGCCATCTGTTCCATGCGAATCTGTTTCTGTTTCCCGGCATTTATTGTTTCCCCTCTGCCAAAAGGACGCCGCTTTCACTGACAGCCTTAATAGCTTGATTGAGCATTTCCTCATCCTGGACCAGAGCCAGACGCACATATCCCTCACCGGACGGTCCAAACGCGCTGCCGGGCGTGACCATTACACCGGCCCGTTCTACCAGGTCCATGACGAATGCCTCTGAATTATGGTAATGTTCCGGAATAGCTGCCCACACAAACATGGTGGCCTCCGGCCGGTCCATTTTCCATCCAATGGATGAAAAACCGTCGCACATAATATTCCTTCGCGTCTCATAAGCCCTCCTTGTGGCCTGCACACAGGACTGGTCCCCTGTAACCGCTGCAATGGCTGCAGCCTGGATAGGAAGGAACATGCCGTAATCCATATTGGATTTAAGCAGCTTCAGACGTGACACCACCTGGGCATTGCCAAGGCAGAACCCGATTCTGGCGCCGGCAAGCCCGTATGTCTTTGACAGGGAATTAAATTCTATGCCGACTTCCTTTGCCCCCGGAAACCGCAGGAAACTGCCGCATTCCCTTCCGTCAAAAACCAGGTCGCTGTAAGCATTATCATGAAGCACAATGATGTCATATTTCCTGGCAAAGGCTATGAGCTCCTCATAAAAAGAATCAGGAGCCATGGCCGTGGTGGGATTGTTGGGATAAGACACCACCATAAGCCTGGCCTTTTCAGCCACTTCCTCAGGTATCTCGTCCAGGCGGATGATATACCCGTTTTCCTTTTTCTGGGGCATATAGTGAAGCCTGGCTCCGGCTATCCGTGGACCGTCGCCAAATACAGGATAACATGGGTCAGGCACAAGAACCACATCCCCATCATCCACAATGGACAACGCAATATGGGCCAGCCCTTCCTGGGAACCCAGCAGGGAGCATATCTCTGTCTCAGGATTCAGCTCCACCCCATACCGGGTCTGATACCATGCGCTGACCGCCTCCAGCAGCTCCCTCCTGTCACTGATGGCATACACATAGTTGGACGGCTCTTTGGCAGCCCTGCACAACGCCTCCATAATATGGGGCGCAGGCGGTATGTTGGGCGCCCCGATGCTCAGGTCAATGACTTCCTCTCCCCTTGCCGCTTTTTCCTTCCTAATCTCAGCCAGCTTTGAAAAGATACCCTCTCCAAATTGGTCCATCCTCTTTGCAAATTCCATATTTCTTATCCTTCCTCTCCGTATATCTGTAACGCTGATTCCTCCGGCTCATATCCCGCCCTGAACTGCCGGCTGCCGTAATCCTAAAAACCCAGCACACAGGCAATGATTGGCAAAAAGACAGCCGGCAGCAGATTTCCAATCTTTATCTTGCTTCCAAGGACCAGATTCAGTCCCAGACCGAATATCAGAATAGAACCAATGCATGATACCCTGGTAATCATCATATCTGTAAGAAACGGCCTTACCAGCCCTGCCAGCAGCGTAATACTCCCCTGGTAAACGGCCACGGGAAAAATAGAAAATGCCGTCCCTATGCCAAGGGCTGCTGTAAACACCACGGACAGCACTCCATCCATTACTGCCTTGGTAAACAATGTATTGTAATTATGGCTTAAGCCGTCCTCCAGGGAACCCACAATGGCCATGGCCCCCACACAAAACAGCAGAGAGCTGCTGACAAATGCCTCCACAAAGGTTCCGGATACCTGACCTGCCGGAATCCTGGATTTGCACCATTCTCCCAGCTGCTGCAGCTTGTACTCGATATTAATCCATTCACCCAGGGCAGCGCCCACCACCATGCAGACCACGCTCACCAGCGTGTCCCTAGTCTCAAAGCTGCCGCCATGTATGGTCATCAGGCCCTTCAGGGCGCCTGTAATGCCTACAAATACCACACACAGTCCCACTGCGCTGGATATCGTATCCTGCAGCCGTTTGGGAAGTCCGCCTTTCAATAAAAGCCCAACGCCGCATCCGGCCAGTATGCCCGCCACATTCACAATCGTACCTAATCCTGCCATTTTACTTATCCCTGCCTGTTCCTTACTTATTTTCCCAAAACACTTTTACCCATTAACAGGCTAAATCAGCCCATTTCGCCTATTATAGTATAATTTTCCAAATATGACAAGGGTCCGGCGCCATGTATGGCTTCATTTTCGATTGCACATTACAAAAGGCGGAAGTCCCTGCCAGGGGCTTTCCGCCTTAACCAATGCTTCTACATGAGGATGGCTTTCACCGGCTCCCCTTCCTTTAATCCGCTGCTTCCGGCCGGGATATCTACCAGACAGTTGCATCCGGCCATGCTGGAAATCATGCCTGAAGAGTGGCGTCCCTCAGGCAGCCATACCTTTCCGTCCTCTATCTTTCCTCTCACCAAACGTCTTAAAGGCGATGATTTGGGAAAAGGAGTTTCAAGTACCCCCAGCAGAATCTGCGGTTTCCACTGTGTTCTTCCTCTCATCCGTTCCAGGGCCGGCCTCACCAGGACCTCAAAGGTAGCTGCCGCCGCAAATGGATTTCCGGACAGGCAGAATACAGGCTTGCCCTCCACTATCATTGCCAGCATGGGTGAGCCTGGCTTTACATTGATTCCATGAAACAGCACCTCTGCTCCAAGGGATTTAGCAACATACGGCATGCAGTCCCGTACGCCCACGGAAACACCGCCGCTGGTAACCAATGCATCACATTCCCTTAACCGTTCCCTGATATCCCCTGCCAGCTCCTGTGTATCATCTCCGGCCCGGCAGTAAAGTAACGGCTTCATTCCCAGCTCCCTCACCCTGGCGGAAAGAAGGGGTCCATTGCTGTCGTAAATCTTTCCCGGCTCCAGAGGGGTTCCCATTGGAACCAGTTCATCCCCTGTGGCCATGATGCCTATAACAGGTACGGAAAACACAGACAGGGACTCTATTCCCTGACTCGACAGGATTCCTATATGGGAAGCGCGTATCTCCACTCCCTTTTCGATAAGCAGGGTTCCCCTGGATGTATCCTCGCCTTTTTTACAGTAGTTCTTATAAGCTGCGGCGGATTGATATATCTCAACCAGCCGGCTTCCCTCGTCGGTTTGTTCCTGCATGATAACGCCGTCTGCTCCCTCCGGTATGGGGGCGCCTGTCATGATTCTGGCTGCCTCACCCGGTCCTATCTTTAATTTAGGAAACATCCCCGCACATATATGCTCGACTACATTCAGTTTAACCGGATTCTCCTCTGACGCACCTGCCGTGTCCTGGCTTCTGACCGCATAACCATCCAATGGAGAACGCGGAAAGGGGGGCTGGTCCATGACTGCGTATATTGATTCAGCGCATACTCTTCCCAATGCATCCATTGTGTGGATGGTCTCAGTTTCTGCTATTATATTAATATGCCTGAGGCGCTCCTGGGCCTCCTCCAGCATGATTGGGTTCCTCTTTCTCATCTGCGTTCTCCCCATCTGTTTTGATGTATTCTTCCTACGAGTATAATGTGCCTGCCTGTTCTTGTCAACTACCACAGACTATCTGAATAACATCAAAAAAGCGGAAGTTCCTCCTACACTCCAAGGCACTTCAGATTATCTGAAGCAATCTGCTTCAGTCTCATGCGGCTCTCCCTGGACGCCTATGATATATGGGGAGTAATAATGCAATTTTTTGCCTGAAGCAGCGGATTCTCCCCCGTTTAGGCTCTTCAGAAACAACATCCAGACCAGCTTATATCACCAGGATTTAAGATATAACCATCTAAGACCACTATTCTCACTTTATATTCAAGCACTTTTCCGTCCTTTCATTTACAAAGCATCTTCTGTATAGCAGCTATTGTACCTACAGAACCACCTTTGGCCGCAAACTCACATCCGGCATATATACCATCCAGAAATATCCCTGAGGCGATTCCTGTCTCCGGTTTTTCTTTTACCAGCATTTGGGAGACATTGCATTTATGAAATATAGCATTGGCAGTCTCTCCACCTATAATAACAATGCGGTCCATCGTTACATTCTCTAAGACCTTCTCAGCACAAAGAGCCAGTAAATACAAGATACGTTCTGACAGGCCCGTTTTCTGTAAAGAATCCGACACCTCCGGAACTACGATAAAATCTCCCCGCTGATTTATAAGTTTACATTGACGGACAACCCGGCTTACTTCCGAATCCACATCCTCATCCTTCAGACAAACCGCTATATTTAAATATACCACTTCCAGTCCATGCTGTTGTGAGTATGCGATTTGTTTCTTGGTAACATCGTATGTAGTTCCGCTAAAACATGCACATCGAATCTGGCGCGAACTACACTCATGTTCCAGAGCTTCTCCATACAAAGCTCTGGTAACCCCCGAAAGAAGCCCTAATGTCCCTGCCCACAAGGCAAGCGGATACCGTTTACTCAAATGTTTAAATATACAGTAACAATCCTCATCCGACACTGCATCAAAGACAATAATCCGGGTATGATTACTCACCATATCTTCTACAGATTCCAGCAGATGACAGCTCTTAACTGTATCAATATCCAAATGACCCACCTTAACATCCACATTCTTTCTCAGTATGTCAGGAACATATGACTCTTCCACACGATGGATTGGGTCATCTGCATAGAGAGATTCTTCCAGAATTCTTCCTTTCACATACTGGTTTCCATACAAAGTGAATGTCTTAAACTGCGGCAAAGCCGCTACAACAAAACAAACAGTCCGATTCAGATACTGCATTAGAGCACTTATCTCCACCGCCGGATTGCCGCGAAATCCCATATCAAGTTTTTTAATCAGGATTCCCTCATATAATTTATTCTTTTCTGCAAACTCTTTATGTACAGTAAATGCCTGTTTTTCAGAGCAGCCTCTGGTGGCCATGTTTATGCACACCAATTCCCTTTGCATTCCCCCGTCATAGGCAGCCGGGTCTGTATAGACCACAACTTCCCTGCCGCAGGCCACAGGAAATGCGCCTGTATCAACAGCCCCTGTTAAATCGTCCGCCAGAATCATCAATCGCGTCATAAACCCTTACCTCTTCAGAGTTACTCAGCGATAATAATCCTACCCTTGTCTGACATTAATTTCTGATAAGCCTCAGGAACCTTATCGCTGATTAACATGTCCACATCCTTTAAATATCCATTCGAGAAGAATCCGCTTGTTCCAAACTTAGAGCTGTCCACGGCAATGACAACATTATCTGCCAATGACATACCCTGAATCCGCATATTTGAAAGCTGGATATTATGATAAATCAACCGGCCGTCTGGCATAATAGCTCCGGGAGAGGAAATATAATAATTAAAATGCATATTCTTCATATTCATATCTACCATATCGCCCACAAGAAAGTAAGTTCCGGCCCAGATACAGCCGCCAAGAACAATGGTTGTTACAGAGGTACTCTCTGCTAATACCATTGCTATATTCAGGGCTGCTGTAATCACTGTGATATTTTTATTCCGGATACTTTTAGCTATCTCCAGCTGTGTTGTGCCGCCTTCCAGAAAAACCACATCATTATCCTGGAGGATGTCTGCCACGCATCTGCCTATTGCCTGCTTTTCCTCCAGATTTTCCTCTTTTCTCTGGTCAAAAAATTCAAATCCCTGACCCTTAAAATTGCTGCTTGTTATGCTTCCATGGCGCTGTGTAACCAGTTCCTTGGACACCATTACCTCAATATCCCTCCGAACCGTAGATTCAGAAATATTCAGATGCTCTGCTATCTCAGAAACTGTAACAATCTTATTTTTTACCACAAACTTCTCTATCTCACAAATCCTCTTGTTCCGATCCATAGTCCGCTTCCACTCCCTTTATAGGCACCCTTTTACCGCTTTATTCTACCATAATCTTTATTGCCAATCAAGCAGGAACTCCCCCCACAAGGGGCGTCTTTTTATGCCCATATGAACAAATGGCCGCGATTCAGAAGCCGGAGGATTCCCATGGCTCCTTTTCATTCGGAAAGGTTCTGGTATACCATGGTGCATATACCTCTATCAACTCATAGTGAAATACCAGAACCATAATTTTTTCTTTCTTCTGTTATGCCAACAGATTTGGAATTAGCATCACCAGCGCCGGACAATACGATATCAGTAACAGTACAGCTAACATTGCCAGAATATATGGTACCATAGGTTTAGACAGCTGTGTGATAGACTTTTTAGATATACCACATCCTACATAGAGTACGGTTCCCACTGGCGGTGTCAGCAGACCAATACAAAGATTGACTGTTATAACCACGCCAAACCAGACCGGGTCCAAATGAAAACTCTGTATGATAGGCAATAAAATTGGTGTCATAATCAATAACGCGGGCGTCAAATCCATTACACATCCAATTACCAGCAGTATAATATTAATCAGAAGAATAATAACATACACATTATCAGTAATACTAAGTAATCCGCTGGCAATCATACCAGGAATCCTGGCTGTGGAAATAAAGTAAGCTACTGAAGTAGCAGAACCAATAACCAGAAATACAGTTGCAGTACTTTTTGCAGCAGCAAGCAGAATCCTAGGAAAAGCACAGAACTTTAATTCTCTGTATATAACCAACGACACCAGAATTGCATATACGCATGCAACCACCGCTGACTCTGTAGGGGTTGCAACCCCTGTCAATATTCCTCCCATGATAATGATGGGAAGAAGAAGCGCCCAAATCGCATCCTTTGTGGCATCTTTCACTTCCAGCCACCGGAATACACGGTCTGTATTATAGACATCCTTTCCTCTTGTATAAAACCACCAAACCAGTCCAAGTCCTCCGCCTATTAGAATCCCCGGAATAAACCCTGCTTCAAATAATTTGATGATGGAAACCTGTCCCATTACCCCATATAATATGAATGGAATGCTGGGCGGAATAATAGGGCCAATGGTACCTGCCGCGCATATCAGGTCTACACTTCTCTCCTCATTATAACCCTCACTTTTCATCAGGGGATAGAGTACAGAGCCCACTGCGGCTGTATCAGCCAGAGCTGAACCTGAAACACCTGCAAAGAGCATACCGGTCAATATGCTTACATACCCCAGGCTTCCTTTAATATGTCCCAATAACGAACTGGCAAAACGCACAATCCGTTTAGATATGCCCCCCTCATTCATAATTTCTCCGGCGAGCATAAAGAAGGGAACAGCCATGATGGTAAAACTGTTGACACCCCGAATCATATTCTGCACAATAACGGATGGTTCCGTGATACCACTCATATACATCATAATGGTAGCTGTTATCAGAAGGGCAAAACCTATTGGAACGTTGATAGCAATAAATCCAAATAGACTTATCAAAAATATTGTTAGCATATTCACCACCCTTTAAAATTCATCTTTTACGAATGCCAAAATGGTAGCAACAAACTTAAGCGCTGCCTGAGCCGCCATGATTGCAAAAGAAACCGGTGCAATAGCATATACAAATCCATAACTGGTATGTGTAGCCGGTGAGACCCACCCCCACTGGTTCTTTGCCAGAGCAAATCCCCCTCTGACTAAAATAATTAGAATCCCAAAGGCGAGGATGTATCCTGCTAGTGTAATAATAAACCTGGGAATTCTGGGAAGGGCATTAATCAATGAATCAAATCCCACATGTTTATTCTCTTCATAAGCTGCCACAGAGCCAACCAGTGTCAGCCAAATCATCAGGAATCTGGATATTTCTTCTGCCCAGGCAATGGAACTGTTAAATATAAACCGGCTTAAAACACTCCAAAATACAATGCAGACCATGCCAAACAGGGTAATGATAGCAAGAAGTTCTATTGTTTTCAGCATTATCTGATATATCTTTTTTAAGACTCCCATAACCCTATACCTCTTCCATGGATACGACCTTAATTGTAGGCAGCCATTATATCCTGTATCTGTGTGATTAAATCTCCATATTTGCCTGAATATTCCTCATAAATCGGAGATACTGCCTCCACCCAGACAGCTTTTTCCTCAGGAGTCAGAGTGGTGACTGTCATACCAGCCTCCTCAAGACTCTTGACATACCCCTCATCCAGTTCCCTTGACAGCTTTCTGTTTTCATCTACTGCTGCCTTTGCAGCTTCATCAACAGCAGCTTTATCCTCATCTGAGAGCCCGTCATAAAATGATTTGTTCATACAAAACATATGTGGACTATAGATATGCCCGGTTCTTGTTACATAATCCTGCACTTCATACAGATTATTCAGATAAATAGTATTTAATGGATTTTCCTGTCCATCAATTGTCTTTTGCTGAAGAGCTGTGAACACTTCGGAAAATGCCATAGGCGTAGGATTGGTTCCCAAAAGTTCAAAGGTTTTTAAAAACACTTCACTTTCCGGGGTACGAATCTTCAAGCCCTTTAAATCTTCCGGGGTATGAACCTCCCGCACACTATTGGTAATATTGCGGAATCCATTTTCAAAATAACCCAAAATATGGACGCCTCCATTTTTCTCTACTGTCTGTCCAATTGCTGTCCCGATTTCCCCGTCAAAAACCTCATCTGCCCCTTCTGTGTTTGTAAACAGGAAAGGCATATCAAAAACCCCTACATCCGGACACACTCCGGTAAATACGCTGGGAGTTGTACAGCACATTTCAAGCGTACCCAAGGAAACTGCTTCCGTCACTACCGTATCATCTCCCAACTCTGCATTGGCATACACCTGTACATCATATCTTCCATTGGTAAGCCTCTCCAAAGTCTCCTCAAATACCTGGGAACCAACTACCATAGGGGTTCCTTCTGCCAAACCACAGGCAATCTTAATCACAATGGCATCCTGGGATGGAGCACTTGTTTTGTCATCTACTGCTTTCTCTGTCTGTGTTATTTCCGCCTTCTCAGGTGTGGATTCCGCTTTGCCAGAACCCTGGCACCCGCTAAGTCCCATAACCATTGCCCCGCTCATAATCAATGCTAATACTTTTGTCTGCTTCATAAAAATCCCCCTTTTAATTACAAACTGTTTTTTGCTGCAACCTGTTTACTACCCCTTAACTGTTTTCCCTCCTCTTTTAATTATTTTTTGATAACATCTCTGCCACATAAGCAATATGTGCTGTATCTTCTACCAGCTCTGCTGTGTCAAAGCATTGTGACATTCCTTTTTCATATGCAATTATGCCGTGTGCTTTCAAAACCATAGCATGAATATCTTCCGGAGCCTCCTTCACAATCTGTTCCACATAGGAGGCAAGTTCTTCTGTCCCGGGATTGGCGTAGTCCACAACCGGTACATCAATCACTTTCATCTTAGCGGATGCAGTCAATACTGGGATTTTTCTGTCATTAATCGAGTACCCCACAGAGTATGCAGGATGAACATGTATCACGCTGTCCACGTCCTGACGAATCTGGTATATCTTTAAGTGAAATATTGTTTCCTTCGATGGTTTTAAACCGTCCGGACAAACTATCAGTTTGCCATTCCGGTCACACAGGATAAGGTTATCTTCCCGGGTATCCCGCAGGGATACTCCGCTTGCAGTTACTATCACTGTATCTCCACATCTCATGCTCACATTTCCGCCTGCAGCCGTAACTAATCCCCGCTCATAAAGCAAATGTGAATATTTTACAACTTCCCTCTTACACTCTTCTAAATGTCCCATTTTATCCTCCATTATGAAATATGTTGTGCTGCCAGCTCTGCCGCCTCCAGCACTGCTCTATAAAGATTCTCTTCATTCGCAATATTCTGCCCGGCTATATTAAATGCAGTTCCATGACCAGTAGAAGTACGAATGATAGGTACCCCTACCAATAAAGTGACTACATTTCCAAACCCCAGCAATTTCATAGCCATATTGGCCTGGTCGTGATACATAGCGATTACTGCATCAAATTTCCCCTCCTTTGCGTCCACGAAAACAGTATCTGCCGGAACTGGTCCCACTACCTGTATCCCATCTTCTTTCGCCAGTTCTATTCCTGGAATAATTTCATCCAGCTCTTCTCTGCCAAACATACCATTCTCTCCGCAATGGGGATTCAAGGCAGAGACTGCAATTACCGGATGCTCCATTGAAGTAATTTTTTTCAGACCTTCATGAATCAAGGTAATCTTTGAGCGGACTGTCTCCTTATCAACCTTATGGCATGCTTCTTCCAGGGAACAGTGATTGCTATACATCAGCACACGTATATTCCCTAATAAAAGCAGCATTCCATAATTTTCAGAATGGGTCATTTCCCCCACAATCTGAGTCTGTCCCTCATAGTTGTATCCGGCCATACGCATAGCAGCCTTATTCAAAGGTGCTGAAACCATGGCGTCTATTTCTCCCTCCATACACATTCGGCAGGCCTCTTTTGTGTAATGCACCGCTGCTTCTCCGCAACTTTTACTCAATTCTCCGAATTTCCATTGGGACATATCAATATCGTTATAGTCCACTACATCAACATATCCGTATTCACGCCCTCCTTCTTCTGTATGCGAAATCTTACGTGCTTTTAAATCCAGACTGCACCGCGCAATAATATCTTCAATAATTCTTATATCTCCAAGGACAATGGGTCTGCATGTATCATAAACATCTTTTCTTGATAAGGCTTTACAGGTAATTTCCGGCCCAATTCCCGCTGCGTCTCCCATTGTAATAGCAATTAATGGTTTCTTCATTTTATCTCCTTTATAATTTTCTTTCATAAATTGAAAATATATTTTCTTTTTATATATCAAATCTTACTATTTTGAAAACATTTTGTCAATATACAGAATGTACAATCCTGGCATCCCCATTTTGTGAAACTTTATTTTCAAATTATTTTTCATTCTGCGCTAGGTACCATTCATTTTGACCCGATTCCGGCATCACATTTACATACAACCTGAAGGACCTCCCTTCAGATTCCGCCCCGCATATCCGGGACCTCCGTCCGTTAAAGTTTGCCCAGCATGGGCAAACAAAAATAGGAAGTCCTGATATAACAGGACTTCCTAAAAATAAAAGCGCGAGACGGGATTCGAACCCGCGGCCCCCACCTTGGCAAGGTGGTGCTCCACCCCTGAGCCACTCGCGCATTTAGTACATATACATTTATAAAAATAATACGTACCCTCAAAACCACATATTGAATTCCGATTGTTCCACAAACCACTTTCCCTTAACCTTTTTGGATAAGCCCTCGACCGATTAGTATTAGTCAGCTCCGTACATTACTGCACTTCCACCTCTAACCTATCTACCTCGTCGTCTTCAAGGGGTCTTACTCGCTTTCGCGATGGG
>OJIY01000121.1_pt1 | contig 61659 bp, 39 predicted proteins | sample 1596061 | NCBI WGS metagenome assembly OJIY01 (sample SAMEA4350111, study PRJEB24818) | metagenome | biome: human; feature: gut; material: faeces | place: Denmark | collected 2013-09 | reverse complement strand
AAAATCCACTGCTTTTTACTTCCGGCACTCCGTTTCCATAGCTATCATGCGATGCCGCATACGATGGTATAGGATTATAATCCTCTGAATCTCCCTGGTAAGAGGCCGCATAGCTGGACCCCCAATGGCCGCTAGGGTCAATATAATTCAGCGGACTGTTTTTTACATATGCATACCGGTTTAAGGTCAATGGGTCTGTTAGATTACCAAGGTACGTATCTTCCTGGAAAAACCTTCCTTTGCTTGCATTATAATATCTGGCCCTCAGATATTCAAGTCCGGTGTTCGGATTGTAACTCTCAGCATTATAACCATAGAAATCTACACGTTCCGTACTTCCCAAGGTTACCTGCCCATACGGGTCGTACTGGTACACATGGGTCACCATGCCGTTATACCAGGTCTGGCCTGTTACGCTTCCGCGCCCGTCATTCAGATAATAATGCATCTGGTCGCATACCACACTGCGGGCCTCTATCCAGTAACTGTTCCTGGACACCCTGCGGTTTCCTGCATAGGTATAGGATTCCCTTGCACCGCTGTTAATGGTATAGGCGGTCAGGGTTTCCGTATACGTCCGGTTGATGTCGTTCACATATTCCGTCAAATCATAGGCTCGTCCGGTCTTGGAGCAGATATAGCTGTACAGCTCCCCTTCTGCGGTCAGGCTTCCGTCCTCATTCTGATTGTGCTCCGGAATGAATACCTCGCCGCTTACATTCTTTCCGTATCCGCATACGGCTGCCGGATTGTAGTTGAGCTGGAACGCCCGGTTCCCGTCTCCGTCATAGGCCATGGCAACCAGCAGCTTTTGAGGGTCATAGACTGCCGTCAGCCGGTTCTCCGTATCGTACTGGTAACGGACTTCCGCCTGATTTCGGTAACACTCCGCCGTCATGTTTCCATTGGCGTCATAGGTGAAGGTATACTTCTTCGTCAGGTTGCCCTCGCATATGGTTGCCTCGGTCATCTGGTTATCCGCGTTATAGGCGTATGTGTTCTGCCAGGATTCCAGATAGCTGTTCAGCTTCTGTTTCTTAGCAAGGATACAGTTTCCGGCCTGGTCATACTTATAGGTATAGGTCACCTTGTCAAACTGGCTCTTGCTCTCCCTGCATTCTGTCAACTGGCCGTCCGCATCATAGGTAAAGGTCCGCTGGGTGGTTTCCCACTGCGGATTCTGGTTCTGCCATGGATTATCCTTCTCATGATAGCATTCATCCCTGGCTCCGCCCTTGTGTCCGTAATCCTTTTCGGATGTAAACAAGCACTCCTTTGCTGTCTCGCCGGATATCAGGCCCGCGTTATCATAGGTATACTTGTAGTCCGATATAAGGAATCCGCATACACACTGGTTCTCCAGCTCCGTCACCTGGTTATAGGCATTGTAGGCAATGGTGGTCACGGTCCCTTCCGGACGCTCTACCCGGACCAGTCGGTTCAGCGGGTCGTAGCTGAAAAGGATTTTCCTGCCGTCGCGGTCCCTGATTACGGTTATGTTGTCGTTCTTGTCATACTCATACTGGACGTCCTTCCCATCCGGGTACAGGATTGCCTTCAGGTTGTCGGACCCGTCATAGACGTATTCCACGGTCTTCCCGGAGCCATTGACCGCTGCCTTGAGGCGTCCCAGCGAATCGTAGACATAGCTGCTCTCTCCGGTGATATCCTCCATGGATATGCGCTGCCCCATGGCATTGTATCCCATCTGTACCGGGCGGTCCGTCCCCTTTCCCTGTGCATCCTCATATGCCTTGTCCGCCAGTCCGTTCAGCACGTCATAGTCATAACGGATGGTATCTCCCTTCGGGGTCATCCTGCTGATTTGCCGGCCCGCCGCATCATAGGCATAGCTTTCTTTTCTGCCCATGGACGAGGTCAGCGACGTCAGGTTGCCTTCCAGGTCATAGGTATACTTGGTGGTATGAAGCAGCGGGTTTGTCATGCTGGTCAGATTCCCCATCACATCATATCCATAGCTGGTGCTGTAATTCATTGGGTCTGTCACCTTGGTCATGTTATCCAGGATGTCATAGGTGTAGCTGGTAATGGCTCCATCCGTGGCAGTCTTTTTGATGATGTTTCCATGTCCGTCATACTGCAATGATGTGGTCAGGCCCATTTTGTCCCGGAGGGCTGTCAGGCGGCTGCCCGGGTCATAGGTAAGTTTCTCCGTCTGTTTCAGCGGGTCAATGGTTCCCGTCTGCCGGTTGTCCTTATCATATTCCCTGCTGTATACATATCCCTTGGGGTCTGACAGGGACGTCATGTTGTAATTCTCATCGTAATAGTAATTGGTGGTGCGGGCTCCCGGTTTCGTCATGGCCGTAAGGTTGCCCACTAAATCGTAGGTAAACCTGGTGGCCTTTCCTTCCGGGTCCACGCTTTCCTTCAGCTGGTCAGCCAGGTCATATCCATAGGTGTACTTATATCCCATGGCATTGGTCTTACCGCTTAAGTTGCCCCGGATGTCATACTCATAGGTTTCCGCGCCGCCCCTGGCATTCACGGCTTTGGTCATGCGGTGCATGATATCATATGTATATGTGCTGGTCCGGTTCATGCTGTCGGTCTCACGGATGATATTGTCCGCCTTATCATAGGTAAACTCCCTCACATACCCCAGCGGCGTCTGTATGGAAGTCAGACGGTGTACTGCATCGTACTCATAGGTGTATTCCCCGCCGTTCTTCTGGGTGAGTTTGGTGACCTGGCGGTTCAAATCCACTTCATAGCTGGTCACATTGCCCCTGGGGTCCTTAACCGCCGTAAGCTCATCGTGCTTATCGTACTCATAGGATGTCATTGCGCCCTTAGGCGATACTTCCATGGTCAGGTTGCCCATCACATCATACTGGTACTCTGTGATTAGGCCGTTGGCATCCTTTTTCTTGGTCATCCTTCCCAATGGGTCGTAGCGGTATTCCTCCCTGCTCCCCTCCGGTGTGGTATAAGCCAGGAGTCTGGAGAGCTCATCGTACTCATAGGCCGTATTGTTTCCGCGTCCGTCTGTAAACTGTACCAGACGGTCAATGGCATCGTAGGCATACGCTGTCTGGTTTCCTTCAGCATCCGTGCTGGAGAGCAGGTTGCCCTTGGCATCGTATAAAAATGTGGTGGAAGCTTCCAGCGGGTCCGCCTTTTCCGTCAGGCGGTTGATGGCATCATACGCATAATGGTATGCTGCCTCCCCCGGTTCCGTGGTTTCCACAAGATTGCCCACCTTATCATAAGCGTAAGCAGTGACGGTTCCATCGGGCTGGGTTACGCCAATCAGACGGTCCAGGGAATCATATCTGTACTTCGTGGTCCCTCCGTCCGGGGCAGTTACGCCGATGAGGCGGTTATACCTGTCGTATTCATAGACTGCCTCCCTGCCAATGGTATCTGTCTGTTTTATCAGGTTTCCGCTTGTATCATACTCATAGGTCATCTTATTTCCGGCATTGTCCGATGCGGAAATGACACGGTCCATGGCATCATACTGGTAAATGGTCAGGAGCCCGGCTTCATCGCGCAGCCTCCGGAGGCGCCCGCCGGCATCATAACCCATGATGAGGGCATCCCCGTCAGGCATGGTAATCTTAGTGACATTGCCTTCCTCATCCATCTCATAGAGGTATTCACCTCCCATGGCGTCTGTTATCTTGCTGGTTCTTCTGAGGGCATCCTTTTCATATGCAGTCTCTCCCTTAAGCGCATCCGTTATCTTAATGACATCCCCCAGGGCGTCATGCTCGACTGCTGTCACGTACCCGGCTGCATCTGCCTGGGCCAGGAGCTGCCCCAGCACATCGTAATGGTAATCCGTGCTGTGGCCATTGGCATCTGTTTCCTTCAAAAGATTTCCGTTCAGGTCATATTCATGGGATACCACTCCTCCCAGGGCATCGGTCATCTCCTTCAGCCGCCCCGCTGCATCATAAGCATAGGTGGTTGTATGCCCTTTTGCATTGGTTTCCGATATCCGGTTTCCAGTCCCATCATAAGCATAAACCGTGATTCCCCCTAATGGGTCTTCTGCACGTACCAGACGGTTGTTGTGGTCATAGTCATATTTGTAAATGCGGCTGTCATCATCCTTGATACGGACGATATTTCCATTGCCGTCATAACTCAGTTCCGTTACAAGTCCGTTCTGCGCGGTTACTGTGCGTACACGCCCTGCCCTGTCATACGCATAAGCCACCTTGCCTCCATCTGCATAGGTGATTCCGGTCGCGTTCCCATTCCGGTCATAGGCAATATGGGTCTTGGCGCCCTGGCGGTTGGTGATGAGGGTCGGGAGCCCCAGCACGGTATCATACTCGTAGGCCGCTGCATAACCCCTGCGGTCCTTATCAGAACGGATATGCCCGGCCGCATCCAGTTCCAGGCTGTTCTCATGCCCCATTGCATCCGTGACCTTTATCTGACGGTCCCTGGAATCATAGCCATAAGTAGTCACACTTCCCTTTGCATCCGTTTCCGTGATGCGGTTGTAGTTACCGTCATAGGCATAGGTAAGGGTATTGCCCAGTGCATCCGTTCCCGACAGAATGTTATGCATCCGGTCATAAGTAAAGTCTGTCCTGATGTCCATGGCATCCGTTATTGACAGCACTTCTCCTGCGGGGCTGAATTCATACCGGGTCACTCCGCCGTCAGCCGCCGTGGTGGCTGTCTCCCATCCATTGGCGTTATATTCATGAGTGGTGGTATTGCCTTCTGCATCCGTGGTGGCAAGAATCCGGTTCATTTCATCATAACTGAAGGTTGATGTATTCCCCTCACCATCTGTCATGGATGCAGGTGCGGAGCTGTCGCCTTCATAGGCAAACGCAGTGGTGCCTCCGTTAGCATCCGTAATGCTCTCCAGCCGGTTCAGGCTGTCATATCCATAGGACGTGGTATTTCCTTCCCCATCGGTCCGTGCAGTCAGATTTCCTGCCTCATCATAACTGAAATGGGTGGTATTGCCCATATAGTCGGCAGCCGTAAGCATCTGGTTTCTCTCATTGTAGGTAAAGGAACGGCTGCTTCCATCCCCTCTTGTCTCGGTCAGGACATTTCCTTCAGCATCATAGGTGTAGGTGGTCACATTACCCATTACATCCTTTTTTGATGCACAGTGTCCGTCATTGTCATAGGCGGTTTCCTCTGCGGAACCATCCGGGTACACCACCTTGATTGTTCTTCCAAGGTCATCAAAGTATACGGTTGTCACGTTGCCCTTATTGTCCGTCATGACCGTATGGCCGTCTGCGTATTCCAGGGTGGCCGTGTTCCCGTTTGCATCCTCCTGGACCACCACACGGTGTCTGTCATCGTATGTATTCTTTGTGACACAGTTTCCGTTTTCATCGTACCAGGCCGTCATGCCGTGGCCATCATCATACTCGTACCGGCGTTCATTGCCGGCCGGGTTCGTGACAGATACCAGGTCCCCTGCTTCATCGTATTCATAGGTCCAGGTCCCGCCGTCCGGCTGCACCATCTGTGTAATCCGGAACTCATCATCCATGGTAATGTCCATGGTGTTTCCGGATGGGGATATGACCTGAAGAAGACTGTATTCCCTGTCATAGACATAGGTGGTCCGGTGTCCCTTAATGTCCTCCCTGTACTCAATGAAGCCCATGCCGTCAAATACACGCACCGTGCCGTCAAGGGCCGTCATCTTCCAGCCGGCCACGCCGGGAAGTGCCGGAACATCTTCCTCTTCTCCATCCCCCTCACCGGGTTCTTCCGGTTCCTCATAATCATCCCGCAATGGGGTTGTCCGTGAAGCATTGGATGGTGTGGCTGCGGATATGTATTCGGAATCCAAGGACGCGCGTCCGGTACCATAGTCCATGTCCTCATCGTCATCATTGTCATCATCTTCCCTTGAACCGTAGTCAATATCCAGTGAATCCATGGGTTCCAGAACCAGGTCCCGGCCGTTTTCCGACCGGTACACATCCCCGTCCTTTTTAAAGGTGACATAGGCCCCGTCCTCACGCTTGAACAGAATCCTGCCGTCCCCTAAGAGGGTCAGCTTCTCGCCAAGATTTGACGACCAGCCCAGGCCAAATTCGGAACGGCCGTCAGGTATCAGGGAGTTATAACTGCGGTTCAGCCCGAAGGCTCCTCCCAAATCCTCCATCTGCATGTCTTCCTGCCCCATGTAGAAGTTCCCGGAATTGATGTTCACCGGTTCCAATCCCATGAAACACTCCGGGTTAAGACCAAGAAACAGTCCCCATAAAAGGTAAATCTCCATGGCAGTGAATGGTTCCGGGGTATACGGGTCCGCTGTCTGCGGTTTCCGGACAAACAGGTATGTACCCGCCTCTGTCAGCTGGTCCAAATACAGGCGGTTATCCCTCGCTAGCACGTTGGGATTCACGCCGTAATGCTTTGCAATACGCTGTGCAAGGTCATGAAGCTGCACCTTGTAAATCAGAAATGAGTTCTCCTCATCCTCCGGATAAACATAAGTCTCGTCCGGACTGTCTCCGCCATCTTCCCCGTCCCCGTTATCCTCACCGGAAGCAGTGAATGTCACAGCGAAATTGTAAATGGTATCGCGGAGCAGTCCCTCCACCGGATATCCGCTGCTCTCCCAGTTGGATGATTTCACAGGCGGGTAATGGCTGGGCAGGTCTGCCCCCTGTTCCGTAAAGTCCGGATATACAATACTTCCCTCTGCTGCTGCCTTGCGTTCCGTCTCACCGTCACCGCCAATCAGCGCATATGCCACTTCCGCCCCGGCCCTTGTGACACCATGGATGATGACGCCGGTCGCGGAACGCCCCATTGCATCTGTATTGATAATGGAGGGGATTACCTTGGCGGTTGACTGGTCAAGGGCCATGCCCGCAAGGTCCACATCCGGCAGTTCGCCGTCCCAGTCCACGGTCAGCCTTGGTCCCTTGGCCTCGCTGTCGCGGTTATAAAACCGCTCCGCCAGCATGATTCCCTTCCCTGTGTCGTTTGGGCCCTCTACCTGGGCTTTTATGGCAAATCCCACCTGCAGGGTCTGGTAGGAAAGCCAGCTGTTAAGCGTTTCCGTCACATCAAAGCTCAGCTTCTCATCAACGCCGGGGGCGGTCTGGAATATATCCTTTTCTTCCACCGGCGGCTTCGTGTTCCAGGTTATGCGGTTTGCATCCCATCCATCCGCGGCTGAGGCTGCAATGGGAACAGCCAGCTGGAATACCGTCTCACCGTCACTGTTATTTGTCATGGCTGTCAAATCCAGGCTGGCGCTGGTAACCTGCGCACCTGCCTGTTGGAAGAATGACAGGAGTGTGGGGCAGTTTGTCTCATTGAAGGCAATGTAGAGACGTGCATTTTTCATTGAGCCGTCCACATAACCTGCATAGGCGGGACCGTCCCAGTGATAATGCTGTTTCGGCGTTCCCTCCGCAACCATGCAGAGCAGGAATTCATTGGCCGGTACATACTGCCCCGGGTCAATCCGTACCGGATAGGCCCGTTCCTCATCCTCCAGCCAGTCCTTATCAGCCGTCACCCTGATTGTACGTCCGTTTTCCCCGCCGGCCAGCTTCAGGCTGATGTCTGTAGACATCTCCCCGGCCGCATCCACCATGACAGGCGCATTGACTGCAAATATGGGCTCAGTCTTTTTATCCTTGTAAATAATGATGCCGTTCTCTGTCTCGGATGCTTTCAGGCCGGGTATCTTAATCTTATAGGTGAACTCATTCCGGTTGGTCTTTTCCAGCAGTATGATGTCCTCCTTGACCATGTTTCCAAGCATGGTATACTGGACATCCACATGTTCAAATACATCGCAGTACCGGATTGCATTATTGGATACCGTGCTGTACTTAAAGGACCCAGCCTCCGGAATGATTTCCATGGATTCCCCGTCCTTTTCCAGGGTGATGCCTTCCCCGCGCTTCATCTTTTCAGGGAAATAGACCTTCAGGTCCCCTGCGGTGTTTTCATAGACCGCGGAGGAATCAAACAGTGAAAACAGGCTTAAGCCTGATTCGGATTCGGTCAGGCTGTTATCAACCTCACACAGATTCCCGTCCTCATCCTCATACAGTCCGGAGTATCCTCCCATGATGGTCGTAAATTCCCCGTCACCGGTCTGATACGTCCGGTAATATTCATTGAACTGGACCAGCTCGCCCGCAGGCTCATTGATTTCTGAATCAATGTCATAGAAGTCCTCCGGCTCCCGCAGCTCCCTCTCTGCATCGGATGGAGTGGCAAGGTCCGCATCTGGAAGTTCCAGCTCCTCCTCCGGAAGAAGTTCCTCCGGCAGTATCTCCTCTGGCAGTGTCTCTCCCGGAATTATCTCCTCCGCAAGGCTTCCATCCGGCAGTTCTCCGGGCTTTCCGCCGCTATGGCTGCCTCCGCCTCCGGCACCGCCGCCGCTCCCGGATGGGTCTGTTTCTTCTTCCGCATCCGTTAATCCATCGTCCTTTCCGCCTTCTCCCGGTTTAGCGGCAGTGCCATCATCCTTATCCTTTCCGTCACCGGACGCGTCTTTGTCCTCCCCGCTGCCTCCGGTGTCTGCGCCGCCTCCGGTATCTGAGCCACCTCCTGTATCTGTACCGCCCCCGGAATCTGCGCCGCCTCCGGTATCTGTACTGCCTCCGGTATCTGAGCCGCCTCCGGTATCTGTACCGCCTCCGGTATCCGTGCTGCCTCCGGTATCCGTGCCGCCTCCGGTATCCGTGCCGCCTCCGGTATCCGTGCCGCCTCCGGTATCCGTACTGCCTCCGGTATTCGTGCCGCCTCCGGTATTCGTGCCGCCTCCGGTATCTGTACTGCCTCCGGTGCTGCTGCCAGTATCATCATTGCCGGAATTGCCTGCATCCCCGTTACCGGCGTCATTGGAATTTCCGCCGTTGTCTGCACCTCCATTGTTTCCGGCACCTCCTGCTCTGCCGGAACTCGCTGAACCTCCGCTGTCTCTGGAACCGCTGCTGTTGCCGCTGATTCCAACCTCTGACAGGCTTAATGCCTCCGGCCTTTCAAAAGATACCAGACGGGGGCGGTTGCTCATTGCCTCTGCTGCGTATGCAACCAAAGGCGCAGTACTTGGCGCCAATAAGGAGGCCGCCAATAGCAGACTGATGGCTTTGCCTAAAATACGTTTACTGCCGGGCCTTTTTCTCACGGTGTTCTTCTCCTTTTATCTTTTTGTAAATAAGCGCTTATCTCATTCCCAATTTACATATATTTTTATTCATAATCAACAAATGTGCACAAATTGTCCGTTTTTTGCACGAATTGATTCCCAAACAGACTCTTTATATATGGTATTGGGGACAAGCTTATACAGGAAATTGAGAAAATTGCCGGTCGGATTGGATTTGTAAAAAAACAAGATGGAGGCCGCCGGCACATTGCCTGCAGCATCCATCTCATATAGATTCATCCCATGTATATACTTTATGATTCCTTATACTTTCCCTGCCATCACATATAATTCCACTCCAGATAAATTTTTGTCACTGATTCATAATACGGTTTGCTGATTGTAAGGAGGGTATCATTCGTCAATACGATTTCCTTCTTGTATAAAAATTTCACATGCATAATATTGACAATGGCTGTCCTGTGGCAGCGGACAAATTGGTGCGGAAGCCGCCCTGATAATTCGGACAGGGCAACCTTATGTGAAATTCTGCCCGACTCAATGACAATGTCTGTGTAATGGGAATCTGACTGAAAATAAAGTATGTCCTTGTAGTAAACTGAAATCATCTGGTCCCTGTTCTTATGAATATACTTTGACCAGTACATCCTTTGATATGCCGTCTCCATGCATCTGCACACATTTTCGTAGCTCACCGGTTTCAGAATATAGGCAATGGCATTTACGCTGTATCCTTCATATACATAGATATCGTGAACCGTCAGAAAAGCAATGGGTATATGGGAACCGCGCTCCTTCACCTGGCGGGCTGTATCCAGGCCGTCCAGGCGGCCGTCCAGTTCTATGTCCATGAAAATAATATGATAATCCGTTTCATCTACCTTTAAGAATTCCTCTCCGCTGGAAAAATATCTTATGCCGATTTTGCATCTGCCATCTTTTTCAGCCCATAAATTCAGTTTTTCCTCCAATTGTTTTCTGTACATTTCTTCATTTTCAATAACCGCTGCCTGTATATATGACATGTTTACCTCTCATCCTTAATTGGTATGGCAATAATCAGGCGGAACAGGTTTTTTCCGGGAGTTACCGAATAAATTCCGTCCTGCCGCTCTGCAATCCTTATAATTTCCTTCAGGCCGATACCATGGCCCGGTTCTTTCTTGCGGCTGTCCAGGTTAGCTCCGTATCCCTTATAAATACCGTCACAGCTGTTTTCCGCCCTGATGTGAAGATAATTATTTTTTACATGTATTTCCAGCCCAATATAGCGCTCACTCCTGTCTTTTACATGGCTGCAAGCCTCGATGGCATTTTCAAGTATATTGCCGAACAGCACTGAAATGCTTATATCGTCCAAAGGCATGCATTCACAGCGCTGGATTATGTACCGTACCCTGATTCCCAGGCGGATTGCCTGCATATACTTACCGGCTAATAAAATATCGAGCACAATGTTCCCGCTAAGAGCTATTACGCTTGGAACATCCATCGTATCAACATGCTGTATAATGTATTCCTTAGCCTTTTGGAAATGGCCTGAATCAATGAGTCCCACTGCGACCTGTGCATGGGTTTTGATGTTATGGCGCCATACTTGCATTGCCTCTGCAGCGCTGCGTGCAGTTTCATACTCCATTTCCCGGGATTCTGTCTTCTGCTGCTCTGTCAGAAGAATGTTCTTTTCCTCGCATACCCTGGCGAACCAGATGATAATGCAAACCATGGATATTTCAATCAAGAGCAGAAGGATACATACTATGTCCGCCATAATTGATATGTCATCACAGGCTTCCAGCTCATTAATGGCAACCGCCATATTTGCAAACTGGTCCAGGAGAAACAATGCTCCCAGGGTAATGGTGAGGACCATAACCCTGGCCTTTAACGGCAGCACCATACGGTTCCGCCGGAGGCAAATCACCCCCCATATAACCAGAAGATTGAACAGCAGATAAATCAGTACAAACAGGCCCCGGTCCGGACCCGGACCCAATATCTGATTGAGACTGCCCTGACAAATGACATCAAAGCCCCTGAACACCGCCCGTTCGGAAATCAGGACAGACAGCATGTAGATACATCCCCACGCAATCCTGGCATTCCTGTTTCCGCAAAAACAGCAGTAAGAATACAGGACATGCATACCAGTGACCCATGCCAGCCGTATAACCGGATGAAGCAGGGACGCCTCAATCAACGTGACCGATAAGGCCAGAATGATGCATCCGGCTGCCGGCCGGCTGAATTTTCCTTTCACAGTTCCCAATACATTGCTTAACAGGAACCAGCACAATAATGCCTTCATAAAATTTATCAGGAATTCTTCCATTTTCTCATGCCCCTCCCATAATTTCAATAGGTATCAGCCACCAATTCGCGCAAAAAACGGACCATTCGTGCCAAAACCAATATTCCCCCCTTCCATGTGCCGTAATACGCTGCGATAAGTAAAAGAGTCTCAAAAAATCCCCCTCCCCCTTATCATTATACCAATGAACCAGTACCTCCTGTAAAGGAGTTTTTAGAAAAAAATGTATATTTTTAGTTTTACTGATGCCTGTCAACGGGAAAACATGAGAATTTAAAAAGGAATCAACCACCGGACATCCATTCCCGGTATTGATTCCTTTTATCTGTCTTTATTTACATTTTACTTTCCCCTGCTGACCTCCGCCGTGCGCTCTCTCACGCTTTCCTGCCTGTGCCTTCCCCAAAAGCAGACAGTTGTATATCTCCCAGTTTCCGAATGTCCTCAAACATCTCCTTCCACAGCTCATGTCCCCGTCTGCTGCCGTAAGCAGACACCTGTGTTGCCTGGGGATGATAGAATTCAATGACCGGAACCTGCCTGTCCGGCAAAGGCAGGATAAAATACCGGTATGACCGCCCATTTACCCTGGTCCGGCGGATATTCCCCGGATTCATCCCATATATTTCCATCAGAATGTCCATGTTGCTTTTGTGTCCCCCGGAACCCATTCCGCATGCAATCATCATATCCGGTTCATACAGCCCTATCTGGTCCCTCAGAAGACCGCAGTGGCGGGAATCCTCCGTGATATGGTCCAGTTTGTTCCGGTCTGTATAATTCATGCCGTAATCCTTCATCAGGTTCATGACTGCCAGAGAGCGAAGCAATTCGCTCCGTTTCTGCCTGTCCAGATATTTGACGTCATGGTACTCCGTATCAGGACTCAGCAAAACCTGTCCCCACCTGGCAATATTGTTCCAGGTCTTCCACCCGCTGCCTGTCTCAGCCAGCTCCCGCCTGAAATCATTGTGGTACTTTGCATCGGTTCCCCCGTTTTTATCCCTGAGCACAAACAGGAACCGTTTTCCCTCCGGAAGCCTTTCCCATCCGGCAATATCCACGACACCGTCTGCAACAATTTTCTCCGGCTCCCGGGCCAGCTCTTTCCAATTCTCAAAAAGCCTGTTTTCCTCTTTGCGTATGTCACGTTTATTCATCTTCTCCTGCCATTGGTCCATTTTTTCCGCGCTCTATTCTGCCGGGACACGGCCGGCGGAATTGACAAAAACACGAATTTCGCATTTTTCGACATATTTATATCAATTTTGTCGTCTGTTCTCCCTTGTCAATCCCCTCCTCTGCGTTTAACGTATCATTGGTAACAAAAACCAAGGAGGGATAAATATGAAATACGAAAGAGAAATCAGTAACCTGCTCCGGCGCCTCGGTGTCAACAACTCCTATGTAGGGTTTCGTTACACAATCTACGGCGTCAGCAGAACCGCCCAGGACCCTACATTGCTGGCTTATATTTCCAAGGGTCTGTATGTGGATATCGCTGCCCGCTTTCAGACATCCATCGGATGTGTGGAACGGAATATCCGCACCCTTATCAATACCATCTGGTTCCACGGGGACAGGAGGCTTTTAAACGAAATCTTTAATTTCGAGTTGAGCCAGAAGCCCCGCAACGGGGCGTTTATTGATGCATTGGCTAATTATGTAGCGATGGGAGGTGCCAGTGATGAGATTGCGGATTCTTATTACCAGCAGGAGGCGGAATAATACCGCCCCGCTTTTCCCCCTTTTTACATCGCGGTACACGCCGCAGCCGGATGCAAGGATACGGCCGGCGCACAGAAGCAGCAAGACGGAACACCCGGACAAAGCCTTCCGAGGTCCGCCGCTGCCGCCGTGATACCCTCGGACACCGTCGGTCCTGTCTGCACTGATTACATTGATTACAATCCTCTTTCCGTCAGGATTTTGTCAAATTTCTTTTCAGATAGTATTTCGTGGGTTATAAACCCGCCATTATAAAACAGACTGAAGGTTGTAAATGGTACCGGACAATTTTGAGCCTGTTCCCTTGTGAGAATATGAACGGACCGGAATTCCGCATTTCTCTCTTTTGCCATGCTTTCAAGAATGGGAACATACTTTGCCGTGAAGGGACATTGACTGGTATAGTATATGGTAAAGCCATTCTGCATGCCTCTCTGTTCTGTTTCTTTCACAGAAGATTTAAAGCAGGGTTTTGCTGCATTTTTATCAAACGGCAGGTACATCAGTTCAAAATAAGGACTGGCTGTATCCGCTGTCTCAAACCCTTTGTACCTCATATATTTAGGGTCTGAAAGAAATCCCATTTTCTTTTTGGAGGATAAGATAACAAGTCCTTTTTTTCCTTTGGCTTTGCTGTCCCTGATGCACTCTTCCAACAGAAGATTGGAATACCCGTGTCCTTTAAACTGCCCCGATACCCACAGGCAGTCTATATACATATAACCCTCCGCCTCTATGGGCGCCCACCCATATTCAGCGGGTATATATTCAATAAAGCATTTTCCCCGTACATTGCATTTTAAAAAGACAAGCCCCTCATCCAGTCTCTCTTTTAACCATGCTTTTTTCGAAAGCACCTGGCAGTCCTTATTATTTGCAATGGCACAGCAAATGTGCTCTGTTTCAAGATTTTCATGCGTCAGTTTTATCAGTTCCATACCGGCCCTCCACTTTTTGTCCATCACATTGACATGGACTATATTTATACCATTATAAACCTAAAGTCTCACTTTGTATTGTACAAAATGGTACAACCCTGCATGGCAGACTACGGCTGCACCTTCCGCACAGGTCTGATATACTTAAAATACTGCTCCGGATTATAATAAAAATACATGATTCTGCCGGGTGTGGTATCAAGGCAGCAGCCTGTTTCAGTGTAATCAAATCCTGCCATTGCCTTTTCTATCTTTTCTTCCACAGTGCGGTTTTCCTGTTCATAATCAAAGGGCCCGTGTTCAAATACAATATACTCTGCTTCAGGGATATCAGCCAAAAGCATCTGCTGCGGCACTTCCCCTTTGTAATCATATGGAAGCCGTACCCCCCAGCACTCTGAGCGCAGAAAACCCCAGCCGCAGAGCCGCCCGTCCGGGTCGTTCATATAGGCCATGATTTGGCCGCTTTTACAGTTTGCCTCGCTCCCGCCTTCATCGTCCAGTTTTCCCTTGATGCTGTCCAGCAGGCCGCAGATTGTATCGTAGTCCTGCCCCGGAATAAGATTTTGTTTCTGCCAGAAATCCCAATATCCATTGCTCTCACGGTTTTTGATATACAAAAATTTGTGAGCGGGTATGGTTACAAAATAAATTTTAACGCCGTCTTCTGATTTAATCATGCCGATTTCTCCCAATCCTAAAAAGTAGCGGTCAAAGGCGCTTATTTTTGTACGCAGAACCACAGGCTTAGGGTTCTTCCTGTATTCACTGGGCGTCGCACCGTATGTCTCCTTGAAAGCCCTGGTAAACGCTTCATGGGATGAAAAACCATAGTCAAAGGCAATCTCCAAAAGATTCCTCTGACTGTCCCTGACCTCTTTCAGGGCAAAGGCTAACTTCCTGAGCTGCAGATAGTTCCTGAACTGCATACCCGATATCTCCTTAAATTTTCTGGATGTATAAAATTCAGAATATCCCAGGCTGCGCGAAAGGAAACGCAGTGACAGAGCTTCATCGTTATAGTCTTTTATACATTTGTCAATTTCATCTACAATCATCTGAATCTGCTTCTGCCACTCGTACATTTGTGTGTTCACCTCGTTTCAACCGCTCTGTGTCCATTATAAGGCATACGGAAGAATCATGCTTGATTTTACTTGCTGTCCGCCGCTGAGCGCAGACAATCAGCTGTCAGGGTTTTTGCGCTCTGAATCATCTCCAGGGGCGTTCCTGAAAATACTACTTCCCCGCCGTTTTTCCCTCCGTCGGGACCTATGTCGATAATCCAGTCCGCCTGTTTCATTATGTCAAGATTGTGTTCAATCACCACCAGGGTATTTCCGCGTGACACAATCGTATCAAACAGCTTAAGCAGATTCTGGATATCAGACATATGCAGCCCCGTGGTGGGCTCATCCATCACAATGATGCTTCCCTTTTTTCCCAGGTTCTTTGCCAGCTTGATTCTCTGGCGCTCGCCGCCGGACAGGGTGCTAAGAGGCTGGCCCAGTGTCAGATAGGATAATCCCACCTGCTGCATTACCTTTAAATGTCTCCTGATTTTGGCATCCCCAAATAGTTCCATTGCCTGCGATGCGGTGAGTCCCAGCAGCTCCACAATATTTTTTCCCTTGTAGGTGCAGGCAAGGGCCTCCTCATTATACCGCATACCGCCGCAGGCCTCGCATTCCGTCACAACCGGGTCCATAAATGCAAGCTCGGTCACCGTAACGCCCCTGCCGCCGCACACCGGGCATGCCCCTGTGGAGTTGAAGCTGAACAGGCTTTCCGGCCTGTTGTTTTCCCGTGCCAGCAGCTTCCTGATTTCATCGAAAAATCCCAGATAGGAGGCCGGGGTGGAGCGGCTGGTTGCCGTAATAGGCCCCTGGTCTATCATGACAATACTGTTTTCATACTTCCGGGCAAAGACCTGGGCAATCAGCGTGGTTTTTCCCGAACCAGCCACCCCCGTCACCACGGTCATGATTCCCAGCGGAATGTCCGCATCCACATGCTTCAGGTTGTGGAGACTGGCATCCCGGATTGGCAGACTGCCCACCGGCCTGCGGGGCTGCGCTTTTACCGGCAGGGACTGAACCATGGCCCTGCCCGTCAGGGTGCCGGCCCGGAGCAAATCCCGGTAACTTCCCTGAAACACAATTTCCCCGCCCTTCTGTCCTGCCATTGGACCCACGTCAATCACATGGTCTGCAATGGATATAACATCCTTATCATGCTCCACCACCAGTACCGTATTTCCCTTGTCCCGGAGCTGTCTCAGCAGGTTGTTCATGCGGTACACGTCACGCGGATGCATTCCGGCGCTGGGTTCGTCAAATATATAGGTCAGCCCGGTCAGGCTGCTGCCCATATAACGCACCAGTTTCAGCCTCTGTGCCTCACCGCCGGAAAGGGACGGTGTTTCACGGTTCAAATGAAGGTAGGGAAGGCCAATCTCAATCATCCGGTCCAGGCCCTCTATGATTGTCTGCACCAGCACCTCCACTGTCCGGTCCTCAATCTGCCCCAGAACCTCACGCAGCAGTGTCAGCTCCATCTCACACATATCCGCAATGGAATATCCGTTTATTTTACAGGCCAGCGCCGCCTGATTCAGCCGCTTTCCATGGCAGGCAGTACATTCCGTCACGGCTGTTAAGTGCTGTGACTTTTCCCGGGTGTGTATGCTTTTGCCGCTGATGTCCCGGTTCAGAAGGGTCTTGGTGTACTTGTGGAACAGCCCGGTTACTTTGGGATGTTCCGGCTGGCCGGCGCCATCCCGGGATCCGTATAAAAGAAGGTTGTATTCCTCCTTTGAATACTCTTTAACGGGCTTGTCCAGGTCGAACAGGCCTGATTTGGCATACTGCTTCCAGTACCAGGAACCGGGACGGTACAACGAATCCTTCACACAGCCCTCATTCCAGGATTTATGCGGGTCTAATATTGCTTCTATATCAACGGTTGTGATTTTTCCAAGACCGGAACAGGTTTTGCACATCCCGCTGGGATCATTGAAGGAAAAACAGGAAGCCGTGCCTGCATAGGGCTTTCCAATTCTGGAAAACAACAGCCGCAGGCTGGCGTACAGGCCGCTGATGGTGCCCACGGTGGAACGGGCATTTCCCCCTAAGGGCGACTGGTCCACCACCACGGAGGCCGTTAGATTGTCGATGCGCTCCACTGCCGGCTTCGGGTACTTTGGCAGCCTGGACCGCACAAATGCCGGATAGGTGGCACTCATCTGCCGCTGTGACTCGGCGGCAATGGTATCAAAAACAATGCTGGATTTACCGGAGCCCGATACCCCGGTAAACACCGTGATTTTCTCCTTTGGAATCCTGAATGTGACATGCTTCAAATTATTTTGTGTAAGTCCGTGTACAACAATATCTGCCATCTGTCCGCACCTCGTTTTGTTTTATGTACGACTGTAAGATTACAGTATATCAGAGGGCCGCTGTTCTTTCATGATATTTTTTGCTGTATTTTTTTCCTGCTGTCACCAATATCTGCCAAGTTATCAAAACCCGGAATTGCTTACTGATGCCATGTTAGGATTCTCTCCGTCAGCTCTCTTTCTTCGTTCCGTCTCATACAGGCTCAAAAAACCGGCCCTGTCTTTAGCAAAGAGCTTTTCCAGTTCATAAGACAGGATAAAAGGGTCATAGCCGCTGAAAACATTGGGTATGTATTGATACAGCTTATCCGCTATATTCTGGACATGCCTGATATCAACACCCACCATGTTATAAATCTTCTTTTCCGTATATATCTGCAGCTGCACAATAAAGGGACCTCCCTTACGGCCAACCTGGGCGCATATCCAATAAATTTTATCGCGCGGGATTGCAGTTATCTTGGTTCTGTCGCCGCAGAGCAGCAGGTAGGAAGGCGTCAGGACGATTTTCTCCCCATTTGGTTTCTTTCCTTCTCTGATTTCATAAATATACTCCTCCACCTGAATCCGTCCCTCTGACGCCTCCTGGTCAATTATCTTTCCCACGGCCTCCCTGGTTTTTCCCTCAAAGGGCAGAATTAAATTTTCACCGTTCGCAGCCACCCGCCTTGTTTTGAATAAGCCTGCCGCCATGGCAAGAACCACAATCCCGGTACAAAGCTTCAGCAAGAAATATATTTCCCTGCCGGACGGGTCGCTGGCATCCAGAGAGTCCTTTAACAGGAGAATGAGAATCACAATTAAAATTAAAAATACAGTGAACGTCCTGAAAAGTATTTTTCTCGCAGCTGCATTTGCATTTTTTGATTCCTGTGCAAGGTATCCTTGTGTCATGTTGTATCTCTCCTATTCTTTATTCTGCCCGTCCGGCAGAGCAGAAATTATTTTTTCAAATGCTTTTGCCACCTCTTCATTCATGACTGGCAGGCCGATACTGTCAAACATAAGGGAGGCATATCGTAGTTTGGCTTTAAAATCTTCTTTTGTATCCATGAATACAATGGGTGAAATCCACATATTGAGTATGACGGAAAGCAGCTCCGCAATGATGTTCGGTTCTTTCACCCGGATGGTTCCGTCCTCCATCCCCTCTTCTATCAATTCGCAGAACATCTCCACAAGGTCATTTTTTGTAAAATCCATATAGGCTGCAACCAGCTTCGGATTATTAATAAATGATTTGGACAGAGGAAAATAAACATCTGTCTGTTCATCAGCTGTCACTGCATACACAATCATCTGCCTGATTTTTTCCAGGGCCGGCAGCTCTTTATTTTCTTTGATTTCCTGAAAGGGAACTGTTTTTTGAAACATATATCCCATAACCGCATTTACCATTTCCGCCTTATCTTTGAAATGATGGTATATTGCCCCGCGCGTCATTCCAATAGCATCCGCTATATCCTGCAGCGTGGTCTGCTCATACCCCTTTTCAATGAACAGCATCATGGACCGTTCCAGGATGCTGCTTTCCGTGATTTCCGGATACTTATTTCTTCCCATGCTGTCACCTCTCCTTATAAATACATGATGTATGTATTTAATATAGCATAAGTTAGCTCCTGCGTCCAATCATTTCCGTCTGCATACACACCAGTACATCCGGGATAGCTGCTTGGAGTATTGTTCCATTAAAGCCGACAGCTGCGGCTCTCCTTCCATGGTCCGCTTGTAATTCACAAAGCCGGACACAGTATGCCCTTCCTCCCCCATGTCCAGCATCCTTTGGATATCATTGAGAATGGACGAGGTAACTATAAGATAGTCTTCCATCTGTTTTTTGTCCAGGGCCTTTGTTCTTCCGGTATGTATCAGGAATATCATCTGCTCTGTTTCTGATATCATGCGCCAGGATATCTGGAGAAGGTTTCTGATAAAAGCTGCTTCCTCATTTCCAAGCTTCTTTATATATTGAAGTATCTGGTTGTGAAACAGATGGTAATGAATCTGGACATCACAGATAATACCATAATCAACCGTATTTGTTAAGCTGTCCTCCAAAAGCCTGAGATAAACATGGTGCATATGAAACAGCTGGCATAGATTGTAGCGGAACTGTCCCTTTTGGTGGGTGGGAAAAACAAAATAGTTTACCAGCAGCACCAACGCAATCGCCATCCCAACATAGACAATCCGCAATTCTGCAGCCAATGCCTGAGGAAGCGCCAGGGTGGTAAGGGTCAGGGCAAAGCAAGTGGAGAAAATAGCCTGCTGCCAGGTACCTGCTGTTTCCATATAGAGTCCCACAGCCATGATTGAAGCCAATACAAAATGCCATCCTGTCCCGTGAAATATGGGAAGAAGAAGCTGCAGTATCACGCAGCCGATGATGGTACCGATAAATCTGGCTTTCATCCGGGAGGCGCTTTCCTCGTACATTGGACGCAGCAGCAAAAATGCGTTCAGCGCCAGCCAGTAACCATGGTTTGCCTGGCTGGCCAGGCTGTAGGAGAACCCAATCGCCAGGACAATGCTGAGGCGCAGCGCGAAACGTGTCTCGAACATATCCAGTCTCATCCCATGAAACAGCTTCCTTAATGGATGGTGGCAGCCGGGCAGTTTCCAGCATTGGGATGCTTCCCTCTGCCTCATCTGCTCCATCTGTTCCAAAATCAAAAGGAACAGGCGCAGGAAATTCTGAACAAACAGGTACGGAATATCATCCCGGGTTTCTGCCTCTGCCATAAGTGCTTCTCCCTTTTCTTTCAGCCGGTTCTGGTCTGTCTGCGCCCACCGGGAACGCATCACACCAAAGCCCCCTCTTCCAATGGACTCTATGTATCCGGCAAAACGCAGCAACAGTTCATGGCAGCTTTCCTCCCTTAAAGACGGCGCCTGGTATGGATTGGTCAGAAAATAAACCGCTCTCTGGAACAGCAGTGCAAACAGGTATTGTATTTTTCCTCTCGGACTTACCACATAGGTCAGGCCGCGGGACTTATACGCCTCCTGGTACAGACTGTCCAGAATTGAAAATGCATCCTCTGCCGGCTGATTGGATACGCCTTCTGACCCGATTCCTGTATAAACAGCCTTCGCCAAAAGGAGCATTCCCTTTTGGGCCAGGGTAAAATCATTCTTCTTATTATTAAGCAGTGAGCAGATTAACAGGGCCGCAGACAGCATTGCCATATTATAAGTCAGGGCCGCCATTTCCATCCCCAGCATCTCCCACCCAATGGGCCGCAGCTGCAAAAAGACAAAACACATGGCGCTGGCAAAATAACCCTGCTGGTTAAACTGCGTGGTCTTAAGAAAAACCAGCAGGAAGGGCACAGTCAGATTCAGGACAATGCAGAACGGCAGGCCAAGGGATGCCGTAAAACTGAGCAGAGCCATTAAATACTGTGTGCCAATTAAAGATGCCAGCTGTCCGGGTGTCAGACATTTTCTATGGTTTATCTTAAATAAAGTGGCTGATACGGATACAAGAAGCGAATAAGAAATTCCAAACAATACTATGGTTGAATAAAATAGCAGCAAGAAAAAAAGGATGACTGGCAAAGCCCCCTTTAATTTTAATTGGGTCTTTGCCAATCCTGATTTTAAAGTATGTTTCATGTGGTTTCGGTCATCTCCTTCTACTAAAAGAGATTATACAACGATTCGGAAGAGATGTCACCCATGATAACTGTCTGCACCACATTTATAAACCGGCGCAGGGTTTTGTCGTGTAATTTTTGTCCAGGCAAATCTGGCAGGAGCCGCCGTAGCAGCCCTCCGTGTATCTGGTCGGCTCAATGGCATGGGGAAGTCCTTCCCGCCTATGGAGCCTTCGTGGTCCGGCAGGCTTTTCACCCACTGGATGTCTCCGGCTATTTAATGTTCATATTGTTTCGCCATCTCATTTTCCCCTCTTTCATAAAAATCCTTTTGTTATCCCTGGAGCATTAAATATTTCTTGCAATTTCATACGCATTCCAGATTGCATACATAATGTTATGTACCTGTGCGGAATCGCCGATATTGTAGACCGGTTTGTTCAAATCCCGAAGGGACTGGTACAGCTTATTTTCGGATTTATAACCGACCGCGGAAATGACGGTATCTGCCTCCAGAATCATGTTCCTGCCGTCCTTTTCCACCGTAACTTTTTTACCGTCTATGGATTCCACACACGCCCTTGTCATCACCTTGATATGGTGGAATTTCATCAAATCCGTCAGCATGCTCCAGTTCATAAAGGGCATACCGTGAGGCCCTCCCAGAATCTGGTCCAGCATTTCCACAACCGTTACTTCTCTCCCCTGTTTTGCAAGCCAAAGGGCTGTCTCGCATCCTACAAGTCCGCTGCCAATGATGATTACCCTGGGACCTGCTTCTTTTCTTACCATGCGAACATCATCCGCCGCAACAGCGTCCTTAAGGCTCTCCTGTCTATAATCACAGGAACTTTGTCCGGATTTGAACTACGACTCATAAAACATCTTAATGCCTGCAAACATATTGTGCAGCATCTCTCAGCTCATTTTCAGCCAAAGCCTTCCAACTATCCGCAAACTCCTCCCATTTCCCTTCCATTAAATATTGTGCGGCCTCCCCGGTCTTACAGATATAATCCTCTGTTAACCTGTCCCTGCCGTTGTAATAAATTGAAAACGGGTATCCCCAAATCAAAAAATATGCCAGGTTATCATAGCATTCCTTTACCGCAGCCAGAGGACAGAATTCGCAGATGAATTCAAATGCCAGCTGGAAACAGCGCCGGTATTTGTTCTGATTAAACATGCGCATGAACTCATTTACCAGGTAATCACAGTCTTCTTTTCTTACATTTTCTATTACATAAAGAAATACAGGACGCATGGTTATGGTCATAAACTGAAGGCTTTCCCGGTAGTAGCGGAATCCCTCCCTGATTTCCGGCCGGTTAAAATCAATCTCCCTTACCTCCGTGCATATTTCAGAAACCTTTCCCCGATGCAGACGAATCACACCAAGGCTGTCCAAAATGCTAAGTGTGCGGCGCAGCGTCCGAAATGACACGTTTAATTGGTTTGACATAACCGCCAGAGAAGGCAGGCATCCCCCAATCGGATAGATTCCCTTTATAATATCCAGGATAATTCTGGAAGCCAGCGTATAGCAAATCTGCGGCCTCTGCCAGTATACATTCCAGCGGAATGGGATTTCTGCCCTTCCCTTAAGGTCATATTCTTTTTCCGCCTGGGAACAGAAGGCCATAAGATAGTCAACTCCCTTATCAAAGTCCCCCTCAAATGCTTGCCTCATAAAACCTGTCTCATCCGTTTTTTCATCCATTAGAAACTTGCTGTCTCTTGACTTGTGTGTATCATGGACGGAGAGATAAGGAAAACGCAGATACCGGAGCATTTCCCAATAAAAATTCATAATCAGCCTGTTCTGCAGCGCTGCAAACGCATAGATATGGAGACGGGTTGATACGGACAGACTGATATTCCCTGCCATAGCTATCTTCTGCTTCAACCGAGACCATGTCTCCAAATCCAGCTTTGTCTGCACGTACTCCCATATCGGTTCAATCAGCAGCTTGCCGGACAGGCAGAAATCCAGTATTCCCGCCTGCCTTGGAACAAAATAAAATGCCGCGTTTTCCCTGATATGAGCGTCTGCAGTCTGATATATGACCCTGGCAGGTTTCCTGGGCTCAATCTGTATATATCTGTTCTCCTCCAGCCGTGCCAGCGCAGCCCGCACGGTCCGGGGTGCCATCTGGAAGCTTTCACCAATGCGCGGAATAGACGGAAGATATTCGCCATACCTGCTTGCCCCCATCAGGATTCTCGTCTCATAATAATCATACACCAGATTGTAAATCATTTTTTCACTGTCTGCCAAAATTGTCTCCCTCATCATGTGTCTGTCTGTGAACCGCAATTATTTTTTATTATACCATGCCTCCTTATTCAGATGTACTATTTTTTTGCAGAAAACGGCTGATTGTTCTGTACAGTGCCTCCACATCCAGAGGCTTTGCAATATGCGCGTCCATCCCCGCCCGCTCACTCTCCTCTTTATCCTCATCAAATGCATTGGCCGTCATGGCAAAAATCGGAATATGGAGTGCATCCGGACGTTCCAGGCATCGGATTTGTTTTGTAGCCTCGTAACCATCCATAACCGGCATATGTACGTCCATCAGGATTAAATCGTAGTATCCGGGTTCTGACCGTGAAAACAGCTCCAGCGCTTCTTTTCCGTTTTCAGCAGTGTCTGTCGCAGCGCCTGTCATCCCAATCAGTTCAACTGCAATCTCCATATTGATTTCATTATCTTCCGCCAGAAGGAAATGTCTGCCGGTGAAATCAAACTTCGCATGACTTTCCGTCTGATTGGAAGCTATACCGGAAAATTCCGTTCCCTGTTCCAGAATACCCCCCAGCCCTTCTTCCCTGTCTATTCCAAAGGGCAGTTCCACCGCAAACGTGCTTCCGCTTCCAACCTGGCTGTCAACCCAAATCCTGCCCCCCATCAGTTCCGTAAAACGTTTGACAATGGCAAGCCCCAGTCCTGTTCCGCCATATTTCTTTGTCACTTCGGAACTTTCCTGTTCAAAGGATTCAAACACCTTTTCCAGATTTTCCTCTGCAATGCCGCAGCCTGTATCTGTAACCTCAAATTTCAGGCGGATTTCACGGCCTGTCTCAAGGACTTCAGATATCCGCAGCCTGACAGTCCCCCCTGCCGGGGTGAACTTCATGGCATTTGACAAAAGATTATTAAGAATCTGATTCAGCCGCAGGGAATCACCAATCAGGCTGCCGCCAATCTCATCTTCCAGGATTGTCTCATAGTTAATACCCCGAATCTCCGCCTGGCCGTAATAGCTGGTACTGATTTGCTCCAGCAGGTCCTTTAGGTAAAATGACTCTCGTTTGATTTCAATCTTACCGCTCTCTATCTTCGACATATCAAGAACATCGTTTATCAGGGACAGGAGATGCTGGGTGGATAACGCCTGCTTTCGCAGACATTCTTCTGCTTTCTCAGGATGATTTATGTTCTGCCTTGCTATGGTATTCATGCCAATAATCCCATTCATGGGCGTCCTGATTTCATGGCTCATACGGCTTAAAAATTCACTTTTGGCACGGCTCGCCTCCTCTGCCTTCCTGCGGGCCTCTTCTGCCGCAACATTTGCCTCCTGCATCCTTTTTTCGTTCCGGCTTATGCTGATATAGTAGAAAACAAAGGCGGCCGACAACAGCGTCAGTATAAATACCATCATCCCAATGGAGTTCCTGTTAAGGATGCCAATTAAATCGCTGATGGTGGAATCCACCACTTCATACGGAATAATGGTCAGCAGATACCAGTCCGTCCCCTGAATGGGGGCATAGTACATATACTGCTTTTCACCATCAACCTCATAGGATGACAGCCCTGAACCGCCGTTTTTCAAATCTTCCCGGACATCCTCCAGAGAATATCCCTGCTCAAACTCTGCATATTTGTGCAGTTTTGAAAAAATATTGGAGCTTTGGGTAAGCCTGCTGTTATAGCTGTTATTGATGATAAACTTCCCTGACCGGTCTATCATGCTGGAATAAGTTTTTGCATCCACTCTTTTCAGGGAGAGCTGGCTGTTGATGGCATTGATATCCAGACCAGCCAATACAGCTATCATTGTGTGTCCCCCGAAGGCAAATGGAGTGACCGAATCCCCAATCAGGATGATATCATCTCCCAGTATTGTCTCATTATAGGAAAGCAGATTCTTCTCTCCCTGAAGCAGCCGGCCGAGAAAGCTAATCTTGGAAGCGCCCGGAAACACGCCGTCTGCACAGTAGTACCTTCCCTCATCATCAACCAGTGCAAAAAAATTAAATTCATTGTGTTTCCGTGCCTGCTCTAAATATAACTTCAGGGATTCCGAATCTTCCAGGTCCTCCTTTTTCATGGATGCCACTGAAGTTCTGAGCTGTGAAAACTGGCTGTTGATACTGGTATGGAAATGCCCGATGGTCTGTGTTGTCAGTTCCCGTAAATAGAGTGTGTCCATCTCCACACCGGCCTTCTGCGAGGCTTTGGAGGATGCCTGTATCAGCCAGATAAAACAAAGGGTGCAGGCAGCTGTCATTATAATGAAAAATGAAACCACATACCAGTTATTTTTACAGTTTCTTTTTATCGCTTTACTCATTTTCTTCTCCTGCGATGATAATGCGCCCCTCCAAACCTGCCCTGATGGGTTCCTTGTTATGATTCTCAAAGTATTTCCTTAAGGCATCGGCATATGTGGCATCTGTCTCTTTCACGATTTCTACATTCTTTGCCTTTTGTGCAGTATCACTGTATAGATTCAACATGGTATATCCGTCCCCATTATTATCCAGGTATCCATTGCGTCCTGCCATATAATCTGTGATTGCCAGCGTATACCAGGTATCCTCTTCCAGCGCAGAACCATCCGGCAGACTTACAGAAAGAAGCACGGCCGGTTTTTCATCCTCCATTGACCGGTAGGAATAACACAGGCCGGAAACCTGCAGAAAACGTCCGCCAGGCACCCCATCTCTGGCAGTCTGTGAGATGCCATTCTGAAGCATCTCTTCAATCACCCTGCCCTTTGCCCTGACAACAATTAATTGATTGGAATAAGGGCATACCGCATTCAAATCCTCCCCCCGGACATCCCCCTCATATAAACTGGCCCGTATCCCTCCACCGTTGATGACTGCAATATCGGAGCCGCAGTATTCCTTTACAGCATCTGCAACCAGATTGCCGATGGCTGTTTCTTCTCTTCTGGTGTTGTAATTTTCGTAGATAAGGTCTTCCTCCACACTTCCGGCCACGGACTGGTCATAGTCTACCTCTGAGGAACCATTCCTGCAGTAATCATCCACCAAGGCCAGTGCATCCCCTATCTCAGTTTTACAATCCAGAACAAGCGACATGTTTTTCCCAAAAAAACGAATGATATTGGACGGCATCTGCAAATCATAGATGTATCCCTGCTCAACGCAGTCTGCTATTCCTTCCGGCACCACGGCCTGGGAGGATTTATAGTCGGCCAGATATGAATAAAGGGCCGCGGTATCTTCCATCCATGCTTCCTGTCCTTCAGGCGTGGACAATAAATTCAGGATACGGATACATGCATCCAGCCTGCTTTTATCCGTTTCAAGAGCGCGGTTGATTCCGATATACCCGTCAGGTCTTGATATCACCCACGGCGCATTTCCCTCATCACTTAAATAGGGAAGCATGATAAACTCATATTGGCTGTCCGCACTGTTTAACTTTGTAAACATCTGCACATTGCCATAGGACAGCATCAGGGTTCCGCCCAGCATTCTGTCTTCACAGGGCATAGCATTCTTTGTCTTTAATGACAATGTACCTGCTGTCAGATATCCCTCGCCGGCCCACCCTTCTAATAAGCCCAGTCTGTCATCCCATGTACCGGAGAACCCGGCTGTTCCGGCATTAAAATCCGACATCCATTTAATCCCCTCTGCCGTCCCCAGAAAATCCGGCACCTGGGTACCAATGATATAGGTTCCAACTGAATCCGGCGACACCGTGGTAAGGCCAAACATTGCCTTATCCTCCCCAATGCCTTTACCCTGTTCCTTTCCAGCCTTTAAGATATCACTCAGTTCCTCATTGGTAGCCGGAATCTGCTTACCAAGCTGCTCTGCCAGGGTCTTGTTTAAAATATATCCCTCGTATTGCCCGGGAAGGGGAATGTAGCGTGTCTGCCCTTCAATCATCACCGGACTGCTGACACTGCCCTGATAGACGGTAGCCAGAGTCTCCGCGCTTAAATCCATGACGTAATCTCCCACCTCCCCGGTTGGAAGGGTCGTAACCACAAGGTCCGTGCCATGCCCATTCCGGAGACGCCGTTCGCTGTCACCATTCATGGCAGCGGTTGTTGTCATCTCTATTTTCAAATCAATATCCGGATATTCTGTCTCCACCAGCTGCTCAAAATGCTTCAGATTCATAGGATACATCATTGATATTTCAATTTTCCGGCTCTTGTTTCCTTCTGACGCAGGCGGCTGGGAATGACACCCCATGGCAATAAGAGCCGTATTCAGACAGATTGCTGTTAATAAAAGTCTACTGTATCTCATATTGAATCCTCCCAATTGCAAACAATAATAGCCGAACCTGGTCTGCTTACCTTCTGGTATACATGTGGACATAGTTTACAGAAAATTATACCATAAAAACAGTGCAGGGACAACTGAATGAGACATTTCTTTTCATACTTCTCTGTCTGCAGGACGCAGCTGAGCCGGGGATTTATAAAAACGCCTACGGAAAACAGAACATCCCCTGGCTCAAATACCCGAACCAGGGGATGTTATCTCTATTTTTCACTTCAAACAGCGTTTCTGCTTATTCATACAATTTAAACCTGCTGACCAGCTCTTCCAGTACCAGGGCCTGGGAGGACAGTTCCTCACTGGCAGCAGCCAGTTCTTCTGAGGTTGCGGAGTTATTTTGCACTACATCCGATATCTGCCCCACTTCGGTTGTAATATGTGTAATGGACTGACTTTGGTATTTAGCTGCGTCTGCTATCTTATCCACGGTCATCACAACCTGCTTTGTGCTTTCCACAACCTGCGCCAGCGCACCTGCTGTTGCGTAAACCGCATTCTCCCCTGCTTCAACCGCAGCGGCTGATTCTTCAATCAATACCGCTGTATTTTTAGATGCCGCCGATGTTCTGTCCGCCAGACTGCGGATTTCTTTGGCGACTACTGCAAACCCCTTTCCGGCTTCACCCACCCTGGCAGCTTCCACAGAAGCATTTAAAGCCAGAATATTTGTTTGAAATGCTATGTCCTCAATTGTTTTTATAATCTTATAAATCTCACCGGACTTTTCGCTGATTACTTTCATTGCGTCCATCATTTCCTGCATCTTCTGGCTGCTCACAGTAACCTGTGCGCCGGCCTGGTCTGTCTGGACACGCGCATCACCTGCATTTTCCGCTGATTCGCTTACACGTTCCGATACATCATGCACGGCTGCTGCAAGTTCCTCAACCGAGCCTGCCTGTTCTGCTGCCCCCAGGGCAAGTGCCTGGGCTCCGGCAGATACCTGTTCACTGCCGTCTGCAACCTGCTTTGCAGAATGGCCAATCTGCATAAGAATACGGTTAAGGTTTACGCGGAGCCCTCTCATGGAAACCAAGATACGGTTATACTGGCCCCTGTAGTATTCTTCCGCCTGAGTCCGGACCCTGAAATCCCCTTCCGACATGGAACCAAGAATGCCGCTGATATCCGCAATGATAGTCTTCTGATAGCTGATTAATTCGCGTATGCTGTCCGACATCTTCCCTAACTCGTCTTTTGCTGTATAGGTTACAAGCACCCCGTCCAGCTCTCCCATTGCCAGCTTCCGGGCAGCATGCCCGATTTCATTAACGGGCCTGCGGATGCCGTTGGAAATGTAAAGTCCAAATAATAGTGCTGACACCACACTTAAAACCATGATTATAATTACGACGGCAATGGCAGCGTTCTGTGCGTGCGCCCCCTCCGCCACCATAAACTGCGCATTCTGTCCGGCTGCATCCGCTATCTTCTGAAGGGTATCCGACATCTGGTCCAGAAGCGGGATATAATTGGATTTCATAACCTGGTAGGCTTCCCCGCTTTTTTCCGATTCTATCAGCCCCAGCACCTGGTCGCGGTATACGACAGCCCGTTCTAAAAGTGAATCGACCTGGTCCACCATCCCAATATCTCCCTTGAATGCTTCCCGGATTACAGGGAATGCAGAACGCATATTTCCAAGATGCTTGTGCGCATTTGCCACGGACGCTTTGGTATCATCCATATCCGAATCCAATATGGCATTCAGGATATCCGCCCGGGCAGCCTGCATTTCCCGCTTTGCCATCCACACATTAACTGTAACCGTATAATTGTTATCATAGAAGGAAGTCAGGTTATTACCAATCTTATTCAGCATGAACAGAGCTGCGGTACTTGCCGTCAGGCATATAACGATAATAACAGCATACGATAATAACAGCCTTGCCCTTATTTTCATATTCCGTAAATGTTCCAGCATAATTTCCTCCCGGCGATAATACTATATTGCTATCTTAAGAATTCAGACATGGTTCTATAAAGTACGTCTACATCAATGGGCTTTGCAATATGGCCGTTCATTCCTGCTGCCAGCGCCTCTGCCTCATCTTCATGAAATGCATTGGCCGTCATGGCAAGAATCGGTATTCTGCCGGCATCCTCATGACTGCTCCGGCGTATGGCTCTGGCTGCTTCGTATCCATCCATCACAGGCATTTGAATGTCCATCAATATAAGGTCGTAATAACCCGCTGCACTGGCATTAAAACGGTCAACCGTCTCTTTGCCGTTTTCCGCACAGATAATTTCAGCACCGGTTGCCTTCAGAAGCTCCACTGCAATTTCCCGGTTCAGTTTATTATCCTCCGCCAGGAGAAGGCGCTTTCCTTTAAGTGATTCGGCCAATGCTTTGATTTCCTCCCCTGCGTCTCTGTCCTGGCCAAAAACAGCGGATAGAACATGGCAGAGAGAGGATTCAAACAATGGTTTGGCAATAAATGCATCTGCCCCCGCTGCTTTTGCCTCCTTCTCTATTTCGCTCCAATCATATGCTGAGATAATAATAACCAATGTATCCGGTCCCAGTTCCCGGCGGACACGGCGCGTCACTTCAATACCGTCCATTTCCGGCATCTTCCAGTCCACAAGACATACATCATAGTCACAGGCATCCTCATGAGCCTTTACCACCATCCGGACAGCTATACTGCCCTGCTGGACCCAGTCCGCATCAATCCCCATTTTTTTCAGCAGCATACTTGCATGGGTGCAGGCCACCTCATCATCGTCCACTACCAATACTTTGAGATTGTCCCAGCCGCCGATTTCCGGTTTGTCCGTTTCCTCCGGGACCTCCAGGGGCAGCTCTACCGTAAAAGCGGTTCCCTCCCCCTGTTTACTTTTTACCCGGATTTCACCGCCCAGCAAGCCAACCAGATTCTTCGTAATGGCCATGCCCAAACCAGTGCCCCCATATTTCCTGGATACGGTGCCGTCTTCCTGCTCAAAGGGAGTAAAAAGATGCTCCAGGAATTCTTCACTCATGCCAATACCGCTGTCCTCCACAAGAAAGGTCAGCTTTGTATGTCCATTTTTCACCGGTGCCTGACTGACCACCAAGCGAATGATGCCTCCTGCAGGTGTGAACTTTATGGCATTTGAAAGCAGGTTTAATAAAATCTGGTTCATCCGGAGCGAATCCCCGATTACGGTTTCTGATACCATATTTTTGAAGTTGCATTCAAACACACTGCCTTTGGCGGCTGCCTGCGAGTATATGGCCGGAACAATTGATTCAAACAGCTGCTGCAGTTCAAACTCCTCATGATTGACGGACAATTTTCCTTCTTCTATTTTCGACATATCAAGAACATCATTAATCAGCGCCAGCAGATGCTTCGAACTAAGTACAATTTTAGAGAGGCAGTCCTTTACCCTGTCCTTATCATCCAGATTTGTTCCTGCAATTGTTGTCATACCCACAATGACGTTCATGGGTGTCCGGATTTCATGGGACATACGGGAAAGAAAATCCTTTTTGGCATTGCTGGACTGCTGGGCAAGATACAGGGCATCCCGCAAATCATGTTCCCTGGCAGCCATGGCTTCTATATTGCGCCGCTCCTGTCTGCTTGACAGAATTGTCAGTCCAATGGTTGAAAAGGCAATTATCAGGGAAATGCAGGTTGATACAATCCCGGCTTTTTTAACCTGAACGTTTAAGCTGTATATCTTGGCGTCCGCAAAATCAATGATTGTCTTTAAACACCCGCTGACACTGTCATAATAGGGATATACATTTGCGTCCATATATTCCCTGACCTCATCCTCTGCATGATTATCCGCATAACCGACTGCTTTGGTCTGAACTTCAATCAGTTTATCCATTGCCTCCTGCAGGTCATCTACATCCTTAACCGGTCCCAGATACAGCCTGCGGATATTTTCGATTTCCTCATTCTGCATATCATAGCGGGACTGAAAAAAGGAATCTTTATCATCCTTTGACTGAAAGGCATGTGTCATAAGTATGCCGGAAAAACGTTTCATATCCCACAGACGTGAGCGCATTGCCCTGGCGCTGTTTGATACTGCATAGGGATGTTCATACATTTTCTGGGCATTTTGATTCATTCCATATGTAATCAATATGCTGACCCCGGAAAAGAAAAAGGCTGCAATACAGATTAGCAATGATATTTTTGACAGCTTCAATGAGGATTTTCTTTCTTTATTCATTATGATATTTTCCTATCTTATCTTCGGCAATGGCGGCCTGCGTGGTATTCCACAAAGGGAATGTTTTATAAAAGGATACAGCTGAAAAAATATACCCCCAGGCTATAAGTTCCCTCTATTTCCCATAACCTTTCCTTCCGGCATCAACCCTGTTCATGATGGGTACTAATTGATTGTACCATGCTTTACATAAGCATGCAATGCTTATATCTGCATATTTTCAACAAACCTGCTGGGCAGAAAAAGAACACTCCAGGTAGTGAATTCAGGTTTTGAATTGACGTGGAATGGAGTTTATGCTATATTACATACATACAAAATGTATCTATATTGAATATTGCTGTATAAGGAGGAAAAAAATATGAAAGAAACAAAGCTTGATAAGCAGAAAAAGAACCTTGTAGAACTTGGCGTAATGGAAGAATCAGATACGCTGATTGATTTTTTTCAGGCCAGTTACATTGAACGCCTAATTGGAAAATGGGGTCAATGGAAGAAGGGCTGGGCTTATTTTACGGAAAAACGGCTGATTGTGACAACCGGTTTATTGGAAAAAAACATTGTTATTCCCTATGAAAATATCCGGTCACTGGAAAAATGCTCACAGAGCTTTATGCCGATTGGGATTGCCATTACTTATGAGGACAAGGAGAACGGTGAAATCATAACCGATAAAATTTCTATGATGAAGCGGGATAAATGGATGGCTTTTATGGAGGAACGCTGTAAAACAAAATGATATGCTGCAGATTGAGGATGGAGTGCCTTCATGGTTTTAATGTGCTTTTCTTTTAAAAGCCGCAAGCGTCATCTGCATCACAGCCCAGGCCTCCGGATGGGCTGTGATGCAGATGGATTTACAGTAATTCCGCACCCATAACATCATTTTATTTCACCCGTCTGCCCTTTCACCTGCACCGGCAGCCTGAATTTCTCATACCAGTCATACACCGGCTTCTCGAACCGCAACCTGATTTCCTCTTCCCCCTCTTCATAAAATGCATGTATTCCTGCCAGACGGCCGGTCACATAGGAACACTTGCCCCATCTGTCCCGGTATGGGTTCAGTGGGTCCTCCTCCTCCTGGGCCGCCCGGATATAACGAAGGCGCAAAAAACGGTTTCCCTTCAAAGCAACATCTGTCTTCAGCCAAACCGTAGGACGTCTGTCTTCCGCCTCATTCTCTCCAAGGATTCCCGCCGGCCAGGGTTCTTCTTCTTTTTCAACTGACGTAATGCGGATGATACAGTCCTCAAGCTCCGCCTCCAAATCCAGTTTTGTCTGTTCCTGCACAATTGGGATATGCAGCCATCCGGACTGCTCGCTGGTTGCCAGACTAATCTTACTGCACTCCAGGAATATTTCTCCCTGTTTAAACTGCTCCGGTATCTCAAAGCAGTAAGGGGTCCCGGCCCATAGCTCCATCCGGCTGTTAAACTCCGGGGATGCCATGTACAGATTCATATTGTCCTGTGTATATGTACGTATTCCATATCCGGTTTTCCCATCTGCTTCACAGGACAGTCCTGAAATTTCAGGGGAAACACCGCGGGTGGTATATGGAGTCACCTTCAATCCCTCCTCTGTCCACTCCCCCACAGCCATAAGTCCGGCGCCTTCTTTGATAACCATCCCCGGGATGTCCTCCACACAGGGATACACGTCAGCTTTTATATATTCAACCGTAAATCCGTCTGTAAATCCCGGAATTTTAATCTGGTAACTGCCTCTGGGCCCTGAAGTGTCAAACTTTACCTGATTTGAATAATATCCAAACAGGGTGGTCACAAATCCGTTATCCAGATACTCACCGTACTGTCTTTTGCACATGGTCTGATTCGCACGAAAGCTGCCCTGAGGAATGCCAGCCCCGGTTATGGTGTTCGTAAAATGGTCTTTCTGGTATTCTCCTGCCGCACCCTCGGCGCTGCTCCTGTATCCCGCCCTGATTTCAAAGCTGCTGCGCCCGTAAATTCCTTTTTCAGAATCAATGGGGAAAAAATCCAGATGCCGCAGCTCCCTGTCTTCCTTCTCCAAAGCTCCGGTATTTTCTTCCTGCTGCTTTAAAAGCTGCTTCGCCTCTTCCTGCGGAATTTCGGTAATGGAGTAGTCCTCCAGCCTGACCAGATAGCCGAATATTCCATCGTGATACACAGAAGACACCAGCCAGGCTTTAGCTCCTTCGGTTTCAATTGCAGCCGGTTCCTCCTTCATGATGTAAACCGGCAACTGGCCCGCTGAAAAGATTCCGTATCCCTCTGCCAGCTGGATTCCGTTAACGATTTGGTCTGCATCTGATATTTCCCCGCTCTCCTTTGCGCAGGAAACCACGCTGAAAGCCAGAACCACCAGAAGAATCCCAGCCAGAACCTTCCGTTTTAAACCATTCGTACTGCGCTTCTCTCTCATCGTCATCAACAGTACCCTCCTATATGTAAAACACGCACCGCATTATGAGTTTCTTTTGGCATTTTCATAGGCCGCATCTCCCTGCCGAATCATGTTTGTCTGTTCTGTTTTTTCCATTCTACCACAATTCCCAGTGCGTGGAAATCACTTCTTTTTCAGCCGGTTTTCCAACCCTCCGGGTATGTTATTTGTGGTTTGCAAACCTACATTTATACCGGCACAAGAGTTTACCTGTACCTAAGGTTTGGGGGCAAACTCTTTTTGAAACACGATATAAGGATACGAAGAATATCTTGACATAACCAGCGTTTGAATTTAGAGTAAAAGAAAGAAGTGTGTCCGCCTAAGAGATGTATGCAGATGGAGGGAAACGCTATGGAAATATTTGAAGCGCAGATTAAACAGGATGAGGGCGGCAGGCTGACGGTAGCCGATATTCCTTTTGATGCAAAAGACGTTTTCCATCAACAAAAGGGGACCCTATTTGTATATGGAACAATCAATCATATTGCGTACCGCTGCAAGTTGTTATCTCGTGGTAAAGGCAGATTTGTTGTGGTCGTGGATAAGGCGTTGCAAAAAGCCGCTGGTTATAATGGGGAAGCAATGACTGCACAGATTACAATGGATTGCAATGCAGCCGTAAGTGTTCAAACAAACGGACATCTGCTGCCTATCGTATTCGAAAATTTACTTCTGGAGCTGTCAGTAAAGATATCTTAAATACAATTTTAAGTGCCGGTTTATCTGCACCTACGGCTAAAAATAAGCGCCCATACCAATTCTGTGTGATTACGGAAAACACGCTTTTATCTGAATTAGCGTGTACTAAGAAGTTGATAATTGCTAAACTTTTACTGCCTCCTAAGGTAGAACCTATTACCGTAATTGCAATAGGCTGGCCAGACGAAGTAAAGGAATTATGCAAACGATGGGAGCCGGAAAAGATACATTTCAATAAATGGTAATGAAAGAAGGGTTACAGTCAGATGTATGAAAGAATGCTAAATAAGCAGGTCGTTCCAACCGTTGAGGAAATGACAGCATATTGCGGCGAAAATGCAGAATTATTTACTCAGCTAAACAAATGGCTGTCTAACGAATTTTTCACTGAGCAAAAAATCGTGTTTCCATATGGTAATCGTTATGGGTGGGGAATTGCCCATAGAAAAAAACAAAAGCTGCTGTGTAATATTTTTGCAGAGGATAACGCTTTCACAGTAATGGTAAGATTATCCCATGTGCAGTTTGAATCCATATATGGAAATATGCAAAAATACACGCAGGAATACATAGATGATAAATATTCCTGCGGTGACGGGGGATGGATTCATTACCGTGTTACGTGTAAAGAGCATTTGGACGATATTAAAAAAATATTAGCTGTAAAATGCTCCCATTAATCATCAACTTATTTTGCTGTTTCCAATATTGGCAGGCAGGGCGCAGCGGTACACACTGTGCCGCTGTGCCCTGCGAACGCTCCGCAGGCGGAGCGGCTGCCTGCCCCCGTATTTTCCAGCATAGTAAACTGTAAGCTGATTTAGTCAATAACAATTTTAACAGGAGAACACGTTCCACTATTGCACATACTTTCAGAAACACTACAAGCAGCAATGCCTAACCTGATATCCATCAGTGCCTCTAATACAATCTTAGAACAAGTTGACTGGTGTAATAATGGTATGATATGCTCCAAGGGCCTTATTTATATTATCCAGGCAGTTGGGATGCCCCTTCCCATTTATTTTTCCTCCATAGTTATCAATTGGGGAACACGAATATTAGCTACATTATGAAACCTGTATTTTTCTACCATATGCTTCTTCATACAAACCAAATTGTAACGGTAACAATCTGCAATACCATCTGCAAAGGAAACATCATTGCCTTCCCTTAACTGCTGAAACGCTAAAATTACTTGCTTATTGAGATGTGAAAGTGTATGTTTCTTGGAGGGATAATAAGCAAAATGGTGTCCCCATTCGAGAAGATGATTGGTTTCAGATAATATAACATATAAAGGTTCTAACGTGGTATGTTTCATTATAGATTCCAAAATATCTGTTAAATAAATAGAGCCGGGAAAAGTAAATCTGTCTGCCAGCTCGTCCAGTTCTGCTTTAGTAAACCGCGGAGCTGCGGCTAAAGCTGCCGGACGAATAATCAAAACCATCAGCTGTAAGGCATGAAGGTAGCGTAACGCCTTTTCTACATACCCGGAATTAAGTGCCAGCTGGTGAAGTTTAGTATCATCCGGTTCTATAACTATGGTGCCTTTACCATTTAACGTTTTTACGAAACCTCTCTGCTCCAGTTCTGCCAATGCCTTTCTGACAGTCGATAAAGAGACATCATACTGGCTAGCCAATTGCTTTTCATATGGAAGATACATTCCAACAGAATATTCCCCAAGGCCTATTTTCAGATTCATGTCATCAACAATTTTAGAGTAATAATAATCCTGACCACGCATAGGATTCCACGAAAACTTCAAACCAGTTTGTTCAGGACATTTTGGCGTTGTCTCTGATAAGTAATCTAAGGTTTTTTCAACGGAATCCGTAAGTTCTTGATACATATTTGATAACCGGCTGTACTTTGTGAGTGAATCACCGCCCTTTAATGTATCTATAATAACACTGGCTACAGATACATCCCTCTGCAAAAAGTGCTTAGAAAAATAAGGACAGTCCTCTGCAAAGAATGCAAGCTTACTATAAAGGCCAAATGTAGAATAAAGTTCGCTGAATAGGGAATTACCACCTATTCTTAGTATATCATATCCTAATTTAAAAGGAGAAGACCATCCACCTAAGGCATGTCCTAAACGTAATGCTTTCATAGCCTGTTTATAGTGGGGCATTATCTCCACATCACACCCCTGCAAAGCAAAAACCATAAGTGAAGGTAATATTAGAGAAAACGTCTGATATACCTGTAAAATGCCCTCCCTCTGTTTTAAAATCTCGAAAACAGTATTTGATGAATTACAACTATCTTTTTTTGAAACAACAACTGGTGCAAGACGAGGCTGAATATCAACCAGCCCTTCTGCCCTTAATGCATCAAAGACACGGTTAATCGTATATCTGCTTACATGAAATTGCTCGCAATACATTCTTGAAGATGGCAAAGCATTTCCAGGCGGTATTTGGCCCTCCAAAATACACTGCTTAATTTCATTATATACAAATGTAAATTTTGTTTCCTGTGGTTTCATACCCCGCCTCCTCTCTGTCTGAATTATACCATGACAAACCAATTTTGTCAGTATCAATAGGCTCAGACCTATTTGCACACCTTACCAATATGGTTGTTGCCAATATATAAGCAAAGTAGTTATAATAAAACCGTAAAATGACGGTACCACGAAAGGTATGCAATGTTTATGAGGAAGGAATGTGTATATGAATCTAAAAGTATCATCTATGAGTATCAATAAAAACAATATTGCAACACGATTTCTTATATATAGCTTCATCGGACTTCTATTCTTTAGTATTGCTGTTTTCAGTCTGCTCGGAATCTATATGAGCCGAAAAAGTAAAAAGACCGTTTATGAAATTGGGAATATATATATGTCTGGAATGAACGAACAAATGTCCAGGCACTTTGAAACTGTGATTAAATTACGTTTTAATCAGGTCAGCGGCATTGTTTCTGTTGTTCCAACAGATAGCAACGATAAAGAGAATCTATATGAAGAACTTATTTACAGGGCCCAGGTCAGGGGGTTTGACTATTTAGCTCTTTGTTCTGCCGAGGGGGCTTTTCAGACACTTTATGGACAATCCATACGGCCACTTAACCCAGAACCTTTTGTAGAAGCATTATTACTGGGGGAACAACGAGTGGCTGTAGGCGTTGATTCTGCTGGAAATGAAGTGGTATTGTTTGGCGTTGATGCTGCTTATCCAATGCACAATGATGATAGGAGCACTGGCTTGATTGCGGCCGTTCCTCTGGAATATATTACCGACTTCCTTTCCCTAGAGGATGAAGGGCAGCTGTTGTATTATCATATAATCAGGCCAGACGGTAGTTTTGTAATACAGAATCCCAACTCTGAGTTACGGCTTTTCTTTGAACAACTACAAAGGCAGCTTGATTCTGCAGCAAATGAACTATCTGCGGAAAAACCTATAAAAGAATTTTGTGCTGCTCTAAAAAACCATGAAGAATATGCAACAACATTTGAAGTAAATGGTGAAGAACGGCAAATTTATGGCATATCATTGCCCTATTCTGAATGGTATTTAGTATCGGTAATGCCTTATAGCATATTGGACAATGCCATAAATAATCTGAGCAGCCAGCGTATGCTCATGACATTATTGTCATGTGTATCTGTTTTGATTATTTTAACATTGATTTTTCTTCGGTATTTCTCCATAACCCGTTCTCAGGTGCATGAATTGGAGGAGGCCCGTCAGGTGGCTCTTGAGGCAAGCAGAGCTAAAAGTGAATTTTTAGCTAATATGAGCCATGATATCCGTACACCCATGAATGCAATCGTAGGCATGACCGCGATTGCCGCAGCCCACATAGATGACCGGAAACAGGTGCAGAATTGCCTTAGAAAAATTACATTGTCGAGTAAACATCTATTAGGGCTGATTAATGATGTTTTGGATATGTCTAAAATTGAAAGTGGTAAATTAACTTTAACAATAGAGCAAATTTCATTAAAGGACGTAGTTGAAGGAATCGTTAACATTATGCAGCCGCAGGTTAAGGCTAAAAAGCAAACCTTTGACATACATGTTGAACATATTCTAACAGAGAATGTGTGGTGCGATGGTGTCCGCTTGAATCAGGTCTTGTTAAACCTCTTATCAAATGCAACAAAGTATACACCGGAGGGCGGCTCGATACAATTATCCCTTTCTGAGGAAAAATCTCCAAAAGGAGAAAACTATATCCGAATCCATATCAAGGTCAAGGATAACGGAATAGGTATGTCGCCAGATTTTCTCAAAAAAATATATGAATCCTATAGCCGTGCAGATGGAACCAGAATACATAAAACTGAGGGTGCCGGTTTGGGAATGGCGATAACTAAGTACATTGTGGACGCAATGAAAGGAACCATTGATATAATAAGCGAGCCTGATAAAGGTACCGAATTTCATCTCACGTTTGATTTTGAAAAGGCGGTTTCAGTTGAAATGAAAAACGGCCAGGCATTAAAACAAAATATTAAGCTATCCGGACGCCGTATCCTGCTGGCTGAAGATAATGAGCTTAACTGGGAGGTTGCAAGTGAATTATTGTCTGACTCAGGCATAGAACTGGATTGGGCAGAAGATGGCCAGATATGTCTGGACAAGTTCCAACGTTCACCAGAGGGATATTACGATGCCATTCTTATGGATATACGGATGCCTCATATGACAGGCTATGAGGCTACAAGGGCAATCCGGGGAATAAACCACCCGGATGCCTTATCTATCCCAATCATTGCTATGAGTGCAGATGCGTTTTCTGATGACATACAGCATTGCCTGGAATGCGGAATGAATGCCCATATAGCAAAGCCTATCGATGTTATGGAATTGACCCGCTTATTAAAAAGATTTTTAATATAAATCCGGCCCGACTTTTCCGGCTTCTGCTCTGCCTTCAGCCTCATTCCACGGAATACTCATGGACCAGCAGCTCCTGCCGGAAAAGAATCGGTCGCCAGCTATCGCTTCACTGCATGCTAACGATATACTTATCTTACCTACCTGCTTGTACACTTTTGTAGCCGTTGTGATTTACACATTAAAGCCCCGCTAAGTTCTTCCATTTATTCAGGTCTCACTATATCCCATATCAATTTAACCCTTCCATCCTTTACCGGGCTGATGGAGCCGGATGCCCGTATTGCTTCAGCCATCATTTCATTGTTGGCTCCTGCATCCGGATATTCCTGTACTACCCTGGTAATATAACATTCATCTATACAACCGGCTCTGGCAGCAACTGTGTAGACGGATGTATCGTTAAGCTCCCCACCGTCAGCCAGGGTGATGCTGCGCACATTTTCAGCCTCATCCGCCCATGGCGCATACTCCACCCTCAGCCCGGCAGGGGCGTATAGAATATTCACCTCTGCGCCGTTGATAATGGGATGCTCCATCAGTTCCCGGAGTGCAGCCCCGGTAATCTCATAGGTGGTCAGGTAATCGTTGGCGCCTGTACCCTGTTGTATGAACCGCTGTGGATATACGATGCCGCCCTCGTATATAGCTGCAATGTTGGACCGGTAAAAATAATTATTGGGTACCAGTGCGATATCTGCCCCGGTCAGCTGCTGCATGACATCAGCGATATAGATACTGGTCTCCAGTATGGTAAACGGTTCTCTGGCAGTCCCAATAGGCTCTGTCTCCAACAGCATCAGCTCGTTGATGGGCTCAAAACGGTCAGCAGCTGAAATCATCTCCTCCATGGTCATTTTTCCTGTGGTCCAGTCATAAAACACAGAAACGTAATCATTGGAGCCGAAATAATCTGCAAAGAAAACGCGGCCGGACTGAATGCAAGCCTCGATGTCATCAAAATCAAATACAGCCTCCTGCTGATAGGATGTCAGACTGCTGACGCCAGAAAAGGATTGGAACAGGGCGCTCTGCCCCTCATTTGTACTCAGATAATCCATAATAGCCAGGATGATTTCCTTCTTATCCCGGTTCTCCATTGCCTGCCTGGAGGCCGATAGCTTGGTACCCGATACCATGTGCAGCCATCGTTCTCCCGGCACTTCTGTGGGAAACCCGATAAAGTCAATCTGGCAGTCCGGCTGCTCTGTTTTGTACAGGGATACGATATCCAGGTTTGAGATTATCATGGCGGATGTACCTTCGTACATTCCGTGGCGGATTTCTGTGGCGCTGGATGAGAAATCGTCTTCCGTTATGATTCCTTTTTCGTATAACAGCTTCAGGGTGCCGAACATGGGCTCCAGCAGCCCCCGGCAGGAACCCTCTTGCTGAATAAAGGAATTGTACCGGGTCTGTTTATCCAAATCAGAGAGAACCTTGTCGTAGCTGAGCCCCAGTGCTGTGGATTCAATCGTCGAATAGTATTTCAAGCAGACATTGAAGGGGCGGATTCCCTTTTCGGAGATTGTATCGCACAACGTATAAAACTCTTCTAAAGATTCCGGGGCTGTCCAGCCATATTGTTCAAATACGGTCTTGTTATATGCAATCCCCACCACTGTATTTGCAATGGGTATCTGAAAGAGCTTCCCTCCGATGCTCATAGTGTTGAGGGCTGAGAGATTATATCGGCTGACAACTCCTTCTGCAGACAAATCATATAAAAAGTCGTTGTCAGGTGCCACACGGGTGACAAACATTAAATCCGGAAGGGAATCGGCCCTGCTCTGCAGCGCCATATATGCGATAGGGTCTGTACCAGCCAGCGATTCTACAAAAATAACGTCCAGCTCCGGAAATCTTTCCTCAATTGCCGCCTCCAATGGCGCCTCATCGAAAGCCTGGTATTTTCCTATGGTAATGACTGTCTTACCGTCCTCGACCGGTTTATAGGTCAATATCTCATTCTCCGCTTTTAAACCTGCAATACTATCCGCTGGGGATACCGGAGCGGATTGGGAACACCCTGAAAGCAGGATAAGTCCGGTCAGGGCGGCTGCGGCTTTTAAATCTTTCTTTTTCAATTCGGGCACCTCACATTACATATTTTTTTAATATTCGCTTCAACTCGGCTAAGTCTACCGGCTTTGCCAGATGGGCCTGCATTCCTGCGTCTAAGGAGCGTTGGGTGTCATCGTCAAAGGCGTTTGCAGAGAGCGCCACAATGGGTATGGCTCCGCTGTCCGGGTGTTCGGATGCGCGGATTTGCTTTGTTGCTTCCAGCCCATCCATGACCGGCATCTGAATGTCCATCAGTATCAGGGAGTAGTACCCCGGCTCTGACTGCGCGAATTGTTCCGCCGCGTCCCGCCCATGCACAGCCGTATCTACCACAAATCCCATCTCTTTCAGCAGCATGGATATGATTTCACGGTTAATGTCATTATCCTCTGCAACCAGAACCCGCCGATTCCTAATCCGCACGGACAGCTCCTTGTCAGATTCAGCCTCGCCCGTGACGGCTGACATAGGGATAGTGGACAGGGGAATGGTAATTGTAAATATGCTGCCAATTCCCATTTCGCTTTCTACCGTAATATTCCCACCCATCAGGGATACCAAACTGTTCACAATGGAAAGACCAAGCCCGCTCCCTACATAAGCACTGGTAAGAGACGAAAACTCCTGTTCAAATGGCGTAAAGATTCGGCTCAGGAAGTCCTCGCTCATACCAATGCCGGTATCCTGTATGCTAAACCGGATTCTGCTGTGTTTGCTGTCAATAGGCTGCGCGGCATAATCCACAACAATCCTTCCTCCCTCCGGCGTGAACTTTATTGCATTAGAAATTATATTTATCAGACACTGACGTATCCGCACCGAATCGCCGATAAAATCGGTATTGATAGGACTCTCTATGTTTAGTGACAGGGACAGATTCTTTTCCCGGGCAGGAATCTCCTCCATCTGCATCACATGGTCCAATAGCTCCTCCATGCTGAACTGCCGCCTGCTGATGGTCATCTTTCCGCTTTCAATTTTGCTCATATCCAGCACATCATTGATAATGGAGACCAGGTAAGAGCTGGACATCTTAGCCTTTTTCAGACAATCAAGAACCACCTCTTTGTCATCCGGAGAGTTGAGAGCTAATTCATGCATTCCAATGATTGCGTTCAACGGAGTCCGGATGTCGTGGCTCATTTTGTCCAGAAAATCATTTTTTGCTCTGGCCTTTGCCTGTTCCAGTTTGACCGCCTGGTTGCGTTTCATCATAAACAGCAGGGTAGACAGCACCAGGGCTGCCAATATAAGAACCACAAGGGCGCTCAGAAGAATAACGCTGCGCATTTGGCCGTAAGTGTCTTTTGCGGTGACAGAGATTGGAACCGCAATCACAATCCCGCGGTCCGCGTCCACACTCACACTTTGAATCAGCCATGTCATACCTCCCAAATCTGTGATGCACTGGTAAGGCGCTTCATTGATAACAGCATTTTGAAGCTGCTCCAATTCCCTCCGGGCAATACCCGCCTGATTCAGAATGTTGTAAAGATTGTATCCTTTAAATACCTCATTGGCCTCCGCCATCTGGGGGCGCATTACGATGAAACCATGAATATCAATTACATAAGAGGCACCCATTCCGCTGTACAAGGGTATTGTAGCCACGTCAGCGTAGAGCCGGGCATCTACCGGCTTTACAAGGCCCACGTACTCCACGCCGTCCAGAATCACTCCATCCAGGCCTGAAGAAAACAACCAGTAATCCCCCCTGGTCTGAATGGTGGCAAAGGTGGAGACTACATCTGCTCCCTGTACGATATTCATACGCAGGTCGTTATCCTTAATCAGCCAGGTACTCCCATCGGGAGCATGGAATTTTCCGTCCGCAGTCACTAAGAGAAAATCACCGCTGTCGGCAAACATTCTCCTCACTTCTTCCATACTGGCTGCACATGAATTTTCAAGGAGTGTGACCAATTGTCTGGTCTCTCCTAAATAGGAATCCTTCAGCATGGTTACTTTATCAGAGAGCAGATACCCAATCTGTTGGACCGCTTCCACACGCTCATTCAGGATAGACTGGTTCAGCCTCTGATAAGAACGGACAAACAACAGGATACTGGCAACAGCCGCCACCGCCATGACAGAGATAAGAACCCATTTATGATTATCTGAAGTATGTTTTACTTTATCTGTTTTGCTTTTCTTCATGGCAGGTTCCTTTCTATAGAGAATGCACCTTATGTACGGCCATCTCTATTGGGTGAGCAGCTGTTTGATTAATGGTTTATGAAGGGTAATGTCATAGTCTAAACCTCCTCCTGTCCCATAATAAAATCATATAAGGTCTGATAAAGCCGCTCCGGGTCAATAGGCTTAGCCAGATGGGCATTCATTCCCGCGGCCTTGCTTTTCTCAATATCATCATCAAACGCATTGGCCGTCATTGCGATAATTGGAATCGTCCTGGCATCGGCATTGGTCATGTGCCGGATGTTGTTTGCCGCTGTGAGGCCGTCCATCTGCGGCATCCGTATGTCCATGAGGATAGCATCGTAATAGCCGGTCCCGGATTTGCTGAATATCTCAATGGCCCGCAATCCGTTTTCCGCTGTTTCCACAAAAAAGTTTTTATTCTCAAGCAGTGCGGCAGCTACTTCGGTGTTGATTGCATTGTCTTCTACTAAGAGAATCCGCCGTCCTGTAAAGTCATATTCAGCCGTCTGTTTCCGGACTGCCTGCTCATACTGCTCTCCCAGCACTTTGGTAAACACGGAAACCAGAGAAGACTTAAACATAGGCTTACTCATCAGCAGGTTGACACCAGCCAGCTTCGCTTCATGTTCAATGGCCGCCCAGTCGTAGGCAGTCATGATGATGATGGTGACATCCGGCCCTACAATGGTCCTGATTCTGCGGGCAGTCTCAATCCCATCCATCTCCGGCATTTTCCAGTCAATCAGGACCATATCAAAATGGTCGCCGGTACCCCAAAGCTCCTGTACCCGGTTCACTGCTTTATAACCGCTGTCCACCCACTGGGCGGTGACTCCCATCTCCCGGAGCGTTCCGACCGCACTTTCACAAACAGCCACATCATCGTCCACCACCAGGGTTTTAAGACGGGAAAAATTATAGTTGATTTTCTTCTTGGCATAGCGGAGTTTTGCTTCCTCCGTAACTCCCAGTTTTATATCCACTGTAAACTCTGAACCGATTCCCTTGATTGTCCGCACATTGATTCGGCCGCCCATCATGTCCACGATATTTTTGGAAATCGATAGGCCCAGCCCGGTACCGCCATACAGCGCTGTCGTGCCAATGGACTCCTGGGAAAATGGCTCAAATATGCGGGGCAGAAACTCTTCATCCATTCCAATTCCCGTATCATTTATGATAAAGCGCAGTTTCGCGCCGTCCTTTGTCTTTCTATGCGGAGCAGCAGAAAAGGTAACCTTACCGCCCTCACCGGTAAACTTGATGGCATTGGATAGGATGTTGATAAGAACCTGCTGCAGTTTCATGGCATCGCCGATATAAAAATCATCCAGAGTGGGGTCCACGATGCACTCATACTCAACCCCTTTGGCGGCTGCCTGACCGTAGCAGATATCGTTTAGGCCCTTCAGGAACTCCTCAGTGGGGATTTTTTCGTTTTTAAGGAGCATCTTGCCGCTCTCAATCCTGCTCATGTCCAGGATGTCATTGATGAGGGAGAGCAGAAAACGGGAGGAGATACCTATTTTAGAAATACAGTCTGCCACATGTTCATCATCTCCGATGGACTGGGCAGCAATAGCGCTCATGCCAATGATGGCGTTCATAGGTGTGCGGATTTCATGGCTCATGCGGGAAAGGAAATCCGTCTTGGCTGCATTGGCTTGTTTTGCAGCAGCAAGTGCGGCGGCCAGAGACGCTCTTTGCTGCTGCTCCTGACGGATGATGTCGGTGACATCCGTGCGCGCAATACAGACCCGGCCCAGTTCCTCACTGATATAAAAAATCTGGTACCGTTTAACCCGGGGATTCCCGTATTCATCGCGGGTTTCCGCCATAAAATTGTAGCTGCTCTGCCCGGATAACGCCTTCTGCATATATGTAAAATCCAGCTTAGAAAGATACTCCTTCTGAGCCTCCGCCTCCATAGTGTTATTTGCAATATTTCTGGCTTCCTCCTGAAACCGGCCTTTCCCAGGCATCATGCTCTCGGTTCCGGGGTGGAAGGATACCACATGGTAGGTATCATTATAGATGTCGATGTCGGAAATAATCTCATAATCCAATTCGGTCACTTTATTGATAAGCTGCTCCTGCATTTTCTGCTCTGTAACGTCAACGGTATAGAAGAAAGCAATCACATCGCCGCTCTCCGGATTTTGATGGAACCTGTAGTTTGTTTTACTCCAGAAAGCTCCTCCGTCATTGCGCCTGCGGAGAAATTCAAAGTGGATATCCGTCTCTCCGGCAGCAACGCAGTCCAATACCCGGGTCCGCCCCAGGGTCCTGCGGATATGGCTGCCATATTCGGTGTCCACCGCGGAAGACGCAAAATTGTGGATAGCCTGCTCATAGGTGTCCCCCAGCCGGGTGATAGCCGAGGCAGCCGTGGCCTGATAACTTTCCACCATATCCTTTGTCACATTGACCTTGCCCTGGATGCTCCCCTCCGCAGAAGCCGTCTGGGCAAAATAGGCCAGTTCCTTTTCATAAAGCTCCCGGACCCGTTCCTGGGACAGCTTTTCTTCTGTTATATCTACAAAAACACCGTAGAAATACTGATTGCCATCATCACCGGACAAGAGCTGAGCCTTCAGTGACACCCATTTAATACTGCCGTCTTTACAGACCAGCCGGTGTTCATCCCGGATGGTTTCCCCGCGTCCCCCACCTGCAATCAGCCTTGCCCGTACAGCTTCTAAGTCTCCCGGATAAATAACCGCAGCCATCTGGTTTCCCAGCGCTCCAAACTCCTCGCGGGTGTACCCCAGGAATTCGTATAGACCGTCATTGGCATCGGCAACGGAAAACCCCTCATCGAACCGGACCCTGAACACCGCACCGGGAACGTTATTGTATAGGTGCATAACCTCGGCCTGGGCCTGCCTCTGCCGGGCTATGTTTTCCATAACCAATGCACGCGGATAGTGTTCTTCACCGCGCTGGCTGTTTCCAGGCTCGGCAAACCACAGTGTACGGAATCTCCAATGCTCATGTATCCGGACCAATGTAAAAAACGCCCGCAGCCTCCAGCTGTACTTTGTATTTTTGAGAGTAATCCCTATGGATATATTTCTGGTCCGTTCACCGATTACCTGCTCCTGAAAAAGCATAAGTTCAAAAGAAAAGGGCTCCGGAATCTCCTGCACGTCCCGTATTAAATACTCCTTCATTTCCTCGGAGCTATAGGCAAATTCATCCTCACCCGTGCCCACGAAGCAGACCTCATCAGGAGCCAGAAAAAAGTGGGCCTTATCTGCGTTGCGCTCTTCAAACCAAGCACTGCAAAACGCCTGCACAGTTTCCAGCGCTGTCATTTTTGTCGCTATATTACTCATTCTCGTGTTCCTTTCCAGAGCCCTTTATTTCTATCATTCCGTTTCCGCTGCTTTTGTTCATACATTTTTTTGTCCGCCTCCGCAATGAGCTGTGCGGCCCCGGAGAACAGACGACTGTCAGCCACCCCATAGCTGACGGAAATGGGAAGGAGAAATCCTTCACCCTCCTGCCTGGCCAGCCTCTCATTTACATCTGCAAGTCTCCGCTCTACCTCATCCATTGGCAAACCGCGTATGAGACACAGGAACTCATCGCCACCATAACGAAACAGCATATCCTGATTTCTTCGGAACATGTGGCGGAGCTGGTCCGAAACAGTCCTGAGGTAGCGGTCCCCTTCGGTATGGCCATATACATCATTCATCTGTTTCAGACAATCCAAATCCACAAAGCAGAGAAGAAAGGGAATGCCCTGGTTAAACAGGGATGCCAGCACCTCCAGTGCATGCTGACGGTTAAAAAGCCCTGTCAGTCCATCATGTACAGCATCCTGATACAGCTGAGGTACAATCTGCTGCCAGGCCGCCAGTTCATGCTCCATTGCCTTATTTTTATGTTGGTAATCCGTCAAAAGGCATATGCGCCAAGTGTACCAAATAGCAATATGATATCCGATGATAGCAAACAGACAGGATTTAATACTCCAGCCCTTGAGCAGCAGGTCGTTGTAGGGGGCGGAGTAGAGAATCAGGTTTAGAAAGAGGTAAAAGAATAGGCCTGCCATCATTTCCAAGAGGAATTTCTGATGCTTGGGGTAGCGCAGGATTAGCCTCAGCCGGTGAATATAAGCTGGTCTGGTGAAGACACGGAGAATAATCCCTGTGAATAGAAAGCCTAAAGGCACGGGAATGCCCTTCAGGTTACCCAGATATCTGGTGTGGTTATCAAAATTTTGAAGCGGCAGGCCGGTGAGAATGGAGATTACTGCACGGCAAAGGATATTAATTGCTAAGCCGCAGATGATGCCGGTAAGCGTACTGAACAGAGAACATCGTCTATCCCGGCCGGTATACAGCAGGGTTTCCAGTAAGAGCGCCGCTGCAAAGATGGACCAATTGGCGACCAGATGTAATTCCAGTATACTGCAGACTACAAAAATGATATAGTTGAGGACAAAGCATAATAAGACATAGCGGACACCCAAGCTTTTCATTTGTTTTTGCGCCTTTACAAAGCAAAAATACCTCCAGTTAAAATAAAAATAGGTCACAGCAGCCAAGGCAATTATGACAGTTTCCAATACTTGACGCAAATCCAATGTTCCACCTCCTATCTACCGCCGCTGCTCCTTGTCGCGATACATATCCAAATCTGCGCAACGAATCAGTTCAGCTGCATTATTTTGTGTCCCAGTTATACCTGCCACGCCAAAGCTGAATGAAATAGTGTTTCCGCAGCATTCCTTTCGGGCCAGCCGGAATCGTATTTCCTCCAGCCGGATTCTGGCATCGTTCTCACAGCAGTCAGGAAGCAGGACGGCAAATTCATCTCCGCCTAACCGGGCAAATACATCTTCTGCCCCCAAATATGCACCAAAGGTATGGGCAAACACAATGAGGTACTGGTCGCCCATGGTGTGTCCCAGAGTATCGTTAATCTGCTTGAGGCGGTCCAGGTCTATATAGACCAGGGCACCGCCTTGGCCCCCTCCCTGTGACAGAAAACCTTCCATTTGTTCCATAAAATACCGGCGTGAGTATATCCCGGTCAGGGCATCCACGTCACGTTTGCTCTGTAAGGCCGCGGCCTGTTGATTTTGCTGTTCCAGCTCCGCCTCCAGCGCTTTATGCTGGTCTTCAAAATGGTGGGCCCGCATCACGGAATATAGGTGCACCAGGCAGCGCAGGATAAAAAACTGCTTAAACACCATACATATAATGAGCAGCACAGGCAGCATGGTCCACTTAATGCTTGTCTGACAAAGCAGGCTGTCTAAACACATAAAAATACTGCAAAACCACAGAAAGGCCATAAAGGGCTCTTTCTCCGCGGCACCCGTCTGGGTGCGTATTACCTCCAGTGGCAGCCCGCGGTGAGGAAGCAGCAAATCAGTCAGAACGCGGGCAGAGACCGCCACAGAAATCGTAATAATCCGCCAGGAAGGCCGTCCAATCACATCGCCCATTGGGACCTTCAGTGCCAAAGCACACAGTCCGATTAGTGTCATATGGATTGACATGGTGATGATATGTAACAGGTTGATTGCAAACAGCTTCTCCTCCCAGGTGTTCCTTGTATAATGCCAGTGAAGCATGTGGCAAAAGAATGCAATCATATAGACCGGCATCAGTGGAATATTGAAGGAGCACCAGAAGGTAAACAGCAGCCCGCCTGGTATGGCGCCAGTCAGCCAAGTAAAAAAGACATTTTTTTGTGGGTAGCCCAGGGTCTCCATTGTCCTTATGGAAGTAAAACCATAGACCAAAAACAGGCAGATGGGCAACGCCAGCCCCCAGCCTATATAGCTATCAGACAGCATTACACTCACCCCTTCATCCGCAACTCTGCCCATATACGTATTTAGTGTTTTATATTATAACAAAAAACAGCCGCTATGTAAAACATTCCATGCATTTATTTGGAATTTTTTGTTGTTGGAGATTAATGACTTACGGAAATGGGTTGATATTCCCAATATATGACAGAGCTTGTTAGAACGTATTTTTTGTAGTAAACTTATATGGAGTATAAGAATCATTATCTGTTCCATCTGTGAACAGCTGCGAAAATATAAATATTGAGAGGGATAAAAGTGGAAGTTGATAAAGGCCGGTATACTGTTGCCTATGAATGCTATAAGGCCAGGATACTCTACGGGTTTTACGCTTATGGCGACAGCCTGCCAACGATTCTGACAATCTCGAAGTTATTCCGGATTGCACCATCAACGGCACGCGCTGCTCTGGCGCTTTTAGAAGATGAGGGTTATATTAAAATTGAAGGTAAAAAATCGGCCAGTATTGTTTATCAGGCTGATTCTGACCAGTATCGTGAAAATGCTGCCCGGTATTTTGTTCCCCGTGAGGCAGGCATCAGAGATTTGATTGAAGCAGGGCGGTTGATATTTGAACCATTTTGGGATTGGCGGCTGCAAAGTCTGAGCAGCGATGAGTGGGCAGAATTTATAAAAGAACTGAAACATCCCCGGCCCGGCGCAGCTTCTGTGCAGGCCCAGTTATACTTGTATGCCATGAATACGCTGGACAACAGCCTGATTCAAAATCTATATTGGGAAATGATTCGTTACCTCCGTTTTCCCTATTTAATGCGGGAGGGGGCTGACGCCGAATCGCGCAGCGCACTGCTGCACGAGCCGCAGGGGGAGGCTATCAGGCGCTTGAAACAAAAGTATGAAGCAGCAAAACCGCTCCGTCAGGTGTACGGTTTTATCCAAAAGGCCCGCCTGGACGATTGTCTGGATTATACAGAACCCGCTTTCTTTCAATGGCGCCTTGACCGGCCGCACCCACAGCGCCGCTACACTTTGGTCGCACAGCTTATCCACGCAATCGTAAGAGGCCAGTATCCGGCGGGAAGCTACCTTCCCTCCAATCCAACGTTGGCCAGGGAATACCATATGGGTCTGAACACAGTCCGGCGGGCGATTTATACACTGAATGGGTTAGGCATCACCTCCTCCTTTCAGGGGAAGGGAACCCTCGTCAATACAGTCGCAACTCCTGTGGATTTATCCATGCCGGATGTCAGGGCAGGCGTCCGCTATTTTTTGGAGGGTCTGCAGTTAATGACCCTGATGATTCGCCAGGTACTCCTATGTACCCTGGAAACACTTACCCCAGACAGGTTAAACGCACTGGCCCGGTCATTTGAGGAACTGCGGGAGCAGGGGCGGAGTTACATAGCATTCGGAGCTGTTCTCGTTTTTATAGAAAGGAGCTGTCCATTGCTCACTGTGCGGGAATGCTTCCGCATTTTACATGAACTGCTGGCCTGGGGCCATCCGCTGGCCCTGCAGCACACGGATGCATACGGGCTCCATCTCGAATATGTCCCACTGGTACAGAAGGGCGAGCGATTATTGAGAGATGGTGATATAGCCGGTTTTGCTGAATACTGGGAGGAAATCTATTATCAGGATGAGGAAGATGCCAGACGAATGATTGAAGCGGAAAAGGAGAAATTGGGATTGACGCTGAAAAAGAAATAATGACTTATATTCCGGCCCCACATTATACAGGCATTGCAGCTGTTCCTTAATCTTCTTAAACAGGAAACGCTACAATGCCTGATTTATAGTTAACTCCATTGCTTGGCTAAGTCGCCGCCTGTTCTTCACCACACAATCAAACAGTGTCCATAGCTCATTGCGATTTTACTGAGTTTTGTTTATAATCATTCCATTCGTTTTCAAACTGACACTTATTATACATAATAGTTCTCAGCTTTTTATTACATTTCCATACCTTATAAAAATATAATATCAAAACCCCAAAAAATAAAGAAGTATATTTATCGACTTCTACATTATCAAGAAATCTGCCTGCTAACAAGACAATAAATGCCATTGGCGAAAATGCTTTCAATATACCAAGCGTTTCTTTTTGAGCATCTATACCATAATTGCACTTGTTAATCTCTTCCTGAAAAATTATATTGGGATTTCTTAGATATGCCCCACTTTTTATCTTCTCAATCCTTTTTATTCTATTATATAAACTATTGCTGTGTTTTACTTGCAGTGCATGGTATATTAGCCATACAACAATAATCGTTCTCAAATATATTTCAATACTAAACAGTTCATTAAAATTTATATGAAATACTTCTGCTAGAAATAGCTTCAAAAAAAGAACTGAGACAAACTCAATAAACATTTTTTGGGTTTCATATATTATAGAGTGTTTACATGTATCGTAACTCTCTTTATTATCACTCCTCAAAATAATACCTTTAATAAAGTAATATAAAAAGAATAAAATCAAAAAACATAAAATAATTCATTTAAATATTGCAGACATTTCATCACTATCTCAATAATATTTTCCATAATATCCTCCTCCAGTATTCTCTTTTTATAGCCAAAATTAAAATCTAACAACTCCCTGTTACGCACCGTGACCGCCCGTGTTGCCGTTTTCCGGCATGACTTGGGAAGATGTACCATGAGCCACTTATATTGATTCGTTGGCCCGATGTGAAATGGTACCTTCCTGCGGACCCTCCTCCCACTGCCACCATCTCACGGCCCCGGATAACTCCTCTTTGGCCTATTGTCCTTCAATCATTTTAAAGGCTACATAATGGGCCTGCGTCAGCGCCCTGAAGGATGACGGTGTCCTCTGCTTCGAATGTCAAATTACAGAAGAAACCGGAATCAACTTCAGGATGGCGCTGGAATATTGTTTTGAAAGTATCAGGCATGTTATTTTGGAGATGGGGCGTTCTCCGGCAGTTCCTGTGAGGGATATTAACAAAACTAATAAACAAAAAATCCGTATCCCATTTTTACATTATAAATCCCATAGCATGACAGTGTGTCCGGCTGATTCCCGTCTTCATCCACAAAATTCCAACCAGGGTACCAATTGAGGAAATCTTCCGGCACTTCCGCAATCTTTGTATCCGGCGTATACAAAAGATACTCCGTGCCGTCCTCCATGCCATATGGTTCAGAATATTTGTTCAGGATACCATCTTCAATCCATTCAACACCGTTTTCTTTTTCTGCTGTGATTTTAGATAATGTCATGGTATATGTATGGCTGTCCATCTGCCTGATATTACCAAACTGTCCGCTGAAATCACAGATATACTGCGTTCCTCTAGGATAGTCGTCTCCGCGGTCTCCCATATCGGAATCAAGGTATGCTCCGTTAAACGAGCCATCCTGATTTAATACAATATCAGTTCTCCACGCGCCGGCCCCGCTGCTGAATACGAATTCCAAGGGAAACACATCCGGAAGTTTTGCTTCTCCGGAAGTGCTTGTTCCTGCCGGAACTTCTTCCGGTATCTTACCGGGAGTAGTACCCTCCTCGTCTTTCGCTGTTCCACTGGGAGCAGTCCTATACCGGCTGTCCGCCCCCTCCTGGGTAACAGCCTCAGCAACGGTTGTCCCTATACTGGCACCCCGGCTTCCTGTGGGCGTCTGTTCTGGCTGACAGGCAGTAAGAAGCAGAACACCAGCCACAATCCATAATTTGCTTAATTTCATAATCTCCACCTTTCCGGCCACAACCGCTTTCAGCTCCAGCCAATTAGAAAACAAGGATTACCAGTATGTTTTCTGTTCTGTCTTAGAATAACATAAAGTTGTTTCAAAGTTGTATCAAAAGGCGTTGATTTTCTTTCGAACATATTAATTTTTCCTAAATTAAACATCAGGCGCCCGCCTATCATTTAACATGAAAGGATTCATCGGATTTCTCTGCAAACCATATCTCCTCTGCTGCCATCTGGAAATTGCCCAGCAGTATATTAGAACACATGCTCCAGCCTGAGGGCAGCTTCGAAACGTGCCTTTTCTTCTTCGGTCCACGCATCTATGATCCGCGCCAGTGTATTGTTTCGTTCCATATGGCCATCCTTAAATGGCATGCAGTCCTCCAGACATCCTGCCAGTGCTTTGATATCTGACCGCACTCCTGCTGCAATTGGAATCATACCGTCTCCCTCCTGATATATATCTGCATCTTTCACCTCCAATTAAAAAAGGACCGCCATTAAAGGCAGTCTGCTGACTGGTAGACACGTTACAATATTTATTTAAAAAGACACCGGATGATGAAATCCCCTGAGATGAGAGTTGCCGTTTCGATTATTCACTACCCCTTTTGAAGAAAAAGAAATCGTCAATACACAAAACAAATTCCAAATCTCCGTTCTTTCTTAACCGGAGGACAGCGCAACTGCCGTCCCAAGCCAGCATGATATCCATAGAATCCAAGAGAGCGGCAGAAAACATTTACACTTGTAAAAGTTTTTTCGCTATGCTATAATTTGTTGGGAGGTGACAAAAAATGATTAACAAAAATACAACAAACCCTGCGGCGCTCCGTTCCAGAACGGCTCTGGCCAGATCTTTGGTTCATTTGCTCCTCAAACGTCCGCTAAAAGATATCACGATTGAAGATATCACAAAAAACGCGGGTCTGTCCAGGCAGACCTTTTACACCAATTTTAACCAGAAAGAAGATATCCTGGAGCACTCCTTAAATGTCCTCTTTTCTCTCTTTACCGGCGGGCTGGAGAATCTTCCGCCGACCATAGAGGAGATGCTGGCCGTCTATTTTCACTTTTGGAGCGAACACAAAAAATTTTTGTCCGTACTCTTCGACAACCAGCTTTCCCATATCTTTGCCATCGACAACATCTATCTCTTCAAAAATGAGTTTTCATTCTATGCAGAACAGGTATCACAATCACAGGAGGAAATCCCATATTTGGAAAGTTATCTGGCCGGCCTGACTTACCAGATGCTCCGCACCTGGCAGCAAAATGCCTGGATGGAAGACACGGAACAGATTGTACAAATTGCCAGCCGGCTTTTGAAAGGGGATTTTTTTATTGAAAACAAATGAAAACTGTCAAATAGACCATGGAAATCGTAAACTTATCATTGGAATTATCATTATCGGAGCTTTCATCAGTTCCCTGAACCAGACTGTAATGACTGCATCACTGCCCAGGATTATGACGGAATTCGGTATTACCGCAGGAATCGGCCAATGGCTTACCACCGGTTATCTGCTGTTTATGGGCGTCATGATTCCGTGTACCGGATATCTGATGGAACATTTTTCTTCTAAAAAATTATACCTGGCCTCCGTATTCCTGTTCTTCGTCGGCTGTGCCGCAGCCGCATTTTCTCCCAATGTCTATCTTCTGCTGCTTTCCCGTGTCATCCAGGCTCTGGGAGCCGGAATTCTTCTTCCCCTTCCCCAGGTAGTGGCATTCCGCCTGTACAGGCCGGAAGAACGCGGCTCCATTATGGGAATTGTAGGACTCACCACCGGATTTGCACCGGCCTTCGGTCCTACCTTTGCCGGCTGGATTGCAGATTCCTTTGGATGGCGTTCCATTTTTTATATTATGTGCTTTCTGGCTGCCTTGGGAATTATCCTGGCTTTCTTCAAGCTTCCGGACGAAAAAAGGCATGCGGAAGGAAAGCTGGATATTCTGTCCGTAATCTTATCGACCATCGGCTTCTGTGGTCTGCTGACCGGTGTATCAAATCAGGGAAATTACGGTTTCGTCTCTGCTGCAACCATCGGCCCTCTGGTTGTAGGAATCATTTGCATCGCCCTGTTTGCCCTCCGGCAGTTTAAGCTTTTTTCTCCCCTCTTGGAATTAAGAATTTTTAAAAACAGAAATTTTACCCTGGGAACCATTCTGCTGATCTTTGCATATGGCTCCATGCTGTCCGTTTCCACTCTGCTGCCCATCTACATCCAGAATTTAAGACAGTACTCTGCCACCATATCCGGGCTGGTTCTGCTGCCAGGTGCGCTTTTCCTGGCCTTCTTAAATCCTCTTTGCGGCAAAATATTGGACAAAAAAGGCCCTTATCTTCTCTCTTTGGCAGGGCTTGCTTTTCTTGGCGGCGCAACATTTTGCCTCTCCTTTATCGGACCGACAACAGCTCTTATGACTGTAATCATTCTGTATGCGTTCCGCATGCTCGGTGTCGTGGCACTTCTCCAGCCGCTTCAAACCTGGTCCGTGAACTCTGTAGAATCTAAATTTGTCGCCCATGGGACAGCACTTATGAATACCGTTCGACAGGTTGGCGGTTCCATCATCAGCGCTCTTTTGGTATCCGTCATGTCGGCTTCTGCAAAAAGCCACGGCGATATGAAGGGAATCGAAACTTCCTTTTTGGTAACTTCTATTATCGTATTTCTCTCGCTTGCCGTTTGTGCTGTTTTGATGCACCCGAAAAAACGCGGCAAAGGAGAATCCTCAGTGAAAGACCACACGGTTGAAACAGTGCCCTCTTCCAAACCGGAACGTTCTCCTGAACATACGATTATCACGATTGCAAGGGAATACGGCAGCGGCGGCCGGGAGATTGGAGCAAAGGTTGCCAAAGCTCTCGGAATTCCTTTTTACGACAGAGAACTGATTGCCCTGGCCGCCAGAGAAAGCGGATTATCCCATCAATATGTAGCCTCTGCAGAGGAAGGGATCTCTCTGCGGGACGCCGCATGGGACTGGGCCGCCCAAAGCTACGGCAATTTTGAAACCCATCTTTTCAATACCGACAATTTAAATGAGGCAGACCGCCTCTATGAGGCCCAGAAACAGGTAATCCAGCAGATTGCCGAGAGTGGTTCCTGCGTCATCATCGGCCGGTGCGCCGACTACATCCTGAAAGAGGATCCTGGCTGTTTCCGCCTCTTCATCCACTCCACTTCAGAAGAGAAACGGCAGCGTATTCAGCAGGAATATGGGATTGCTCCAGAAAAGACGGAGGCTGCCATGAAGCAAAAAGACGGAGAGCGGGCCTTTCACCATAAACGTTATACCGGCCAGGTCTGGGGCTCTCCCTCCAACTACTATATGATCCTAAACAGCGGGCTTTTGGGAATCGACCGGTGTGCCGAACTCATTGTGGAGGGAAGCCGGCATTTCAAATCCTCATAATTTTTGTTTTTTTCAACAGAAAAAGCCGGTCCATTCTCTCCCGCCGCGGGTATTGAATCCGGGGGTTCCCGCCGACAAGAAGAACTCGATTTTCCTCTGCAGACTATGGTATTCTGGATATGCACCCTTAAATTCCCCTATTTAAAAAACAAGAGCTGCTGCAGAATCGCTGATTTCTCAATTATTCCACAGCAGCTCCAAATACAAAAATCAAATAAATAAAATTGCTTTTAAAGATGATAGCTTATCGGCCAAAAAGTTTTTGTTTCTATACTATATCAGCGCAGATTGTGCATATTTTTCACGGCTTCTCCGGTTCCCGAAACGCTGCATCCAGCCTCCCCATTGGTCCGCCGGGCCGGGTTTCAAAGTGGTATCGTTTCCCGTCAATCTCCTGCCAGTCAGTCATCATTTTTCCTTCGCCATCAAAATGATACCAGCCCGGCATTCCATTCCATATGATTTGGTACCACCTATCAGAAGCATAGCCAATTCCCGGTATATAGCATACCCAGAACACGGTTCCGTCGTCTTATGTCCTCATACTCTAATTTCCGCTGCAAACTCCGCCATTACAGGGAGAAACACTTCCCTCATCAGAATCCTCCGAGCTGGAGTGTGAATTAGAAGTTTCCTTATCCACAGCCTTCCAACTGTAAATCAAACGGAAGCTACCCATCTGGTTCCGTAAAATTTCAGTATTTCCATCTCTCAGCACAACGGAATTTCCAAAAATCTCTTTATCACCGACCTCCACGTTCCAGTACCCCTCCGCAGATGGCCGTTCCTGCGCATAAAAAATAAGTAGTTCGGTTCTGTCCCCGCCCTTGTCGGTAACGATGTCGTATGTCACATAGCAGACTCTGATATGGAACCGGAAACCTTGCTCCCGGTCTCCAGTTCCTCTATAAAATGTTTTGAGAACATCCAGCATGCCAAGGCTGTTTTTAAAAGGTAACAATCCTTATATTACCTTTTCTATAGCAAAACAGCAGACACTCTTTGTTACCGATGTAATCCAATATTACCTTTGTATTTCCAAAGAAAAATCGGCATCTTTCGGCATCTATATCTCATCAATCGCCTTCCCAATATCATGCCTCATATACTTATTCCCAAATTCCACCCACTCCGCAGCCTTATAAGCATTTGCCCTGGCTTCCTTCAGGGTGTTACCTTTGGCCGTAACCCCCAGCACTCTTCCGCCGTTGGTCACAATATTGCCGTCCTTATCGAACTTGCTTCCGGCATGGAATACATAGTATCCGTCCTGTCCGTCAAACCGGTCCAGGCCCTCTATTTTATATCCCTTCTCATAATGCTGCGGATATCCATCCGATGCCAGAACCACACATACGGCTGCGTTATCTTCAAACTCCAGCTCTATCTGGTCCAGGGTGCCGTCCACACAGGCTTCGAACACATCCACGATGTCATTTTTCATCCTGGGCAGGACTACCTGGGTTTCCGGGTCACCGAATCTGGCATTGTATTCCAGCACTTTGGGGCCGTCTTTTGTCAGCATCAGCCCAAAGAATATGATTCCCTTAAACTCCCGTCCCTCAGCCTTCATGGCATCTACGGTGGGCTGGTACACATACTTCCGGCAGAACGCATCCACCTCGTCCGTATAGAACGGACTGGGTGAAAAGGTCCCCATGCCTCCTGTATTCAGTCCCTGGTCCCCGTCCTTTGCCCTCTTGTGGTCCTGGGCCGAGGTCATGATTTTAATGGTATTGCCATCCACAAAGGAGAGCACGGATACCTCCCTGCCTGTCATAAATTCTTCAATTACGATTCTGTCACCGGCAGAGCCAAACTGCTTGTCTAACATCAATGTCTTGACGCCTTCCTTAGCCTCTTCTCTGGTATTGCAGATAAGCACGCCTTTTCCCAGTGCCAGGCCGTCCGCCTTCAGAACAATGGGCATAGGGGCTGTCTCCAGATATGTAAGAGCTGCCTCCGGAGAATCAAATGTCTCATAAGCAGCAGAAGGAATATTGTACTTCTTCATCAAATCCTTGGAAAATGCCTTGGAAGCTTCCAGTATGGCGGCGTTTTTTCTGGGTCCGAACACACGGATGCCTGCATTTTCAAATGCATCCACTGCACCGGCTGCCAGCGGGTCATCCGGTCCTACCACCACCAAATCAATGGCCTGTTCCCTGGCAAATGCGACCAGCTTATCAAAGTCCATAACACCGATGTCAACACATTCAGCTACCTTGGCAATGCCTGCATTGCCGGGTGCGCAGTAAAGTTTGTCCACCTTTGGGCTCTGAGCTGCTTTCCATGCGATTGCATGCTCACGTCCGCCGCCGCCTACTATCAATACTTTCATGAAGTTCCTCCTTATTCTGAAAACATGCGCATATTATGTGCGCTACTGTCAAAGGGATGCCGGTACTATTGATGGTTGGCAATCATGTTGATTGCCCTGGGCAGAATGACCCACTCAGCCTGCTCCATAACCCTTCTCTGCAGGACCTCCGGGGTATCTCCTTCTTCCACTTCCACTGCCTTCTGAAGAATAATGGGACCGGTATCCATGCCTCCGTCTACATAATGAACCGTGGCCCCTGTCACCTTCACCCCTCTGGCCAGGGCTGCCTCATGGACCTTAAGCCCATAGTAGCCCACGCCGCAGAAGGAAGGTATAAGGGACGGATGGATATTAATAATACGTCCCTCGTATTTTTCGGTCATGGCCTTAGGAATCATCACCAGGAATCCGGCCAGTACAATCAAATCCAAATGATATTCATCTATTTTCGCGAGAAATGCCTGGTTAAATGCCTCCCTGGACGGAAATTGCCTGGGTGATATGCATACAGCCTCTATCCCGTGCTTCCTGGCCCTTTCAAGCGCGTAAGCACCCGGGTTATTGCTGATAACCACGGATACCTCTGCATTGGTAATCTCACCTTTGTCCATGGCATCCAGGATGGCCTGGAGATTGGTACCCCCGCCGGATACCAGTACACCCACTCTTAGCATAGGGACACACCCTTCTCTCCTTCTTCAACAGAGCCCACTATATAAGGAGCTTCCCCGGCTGCCTTCATGGCTTCCATGGTCTTCTCCACATCAGCAGGGTTAACGGCAACAATCATGCCCAGCCCCATATTATAGGTATTATACATCATCTTCTCTTCAATCTGTCCTTTTTCAGCCAGCAGCTTGAAAATAGGAGGAATGGGATAACTGTCCTTTTTAATAACAGCCTTAACGCCATCTTTTAACATACGCGGAATATTCTCATAAAATCCGCCGCCTGTGATATGGCTGCATGCCTTTATGGTAACTCCTGCTTCCTTCACGTTTCTCAGGGCCTTTACATAAATTTTGGTGGGAGCAATCAGTGCCTCGCCCAGGGTGGTGCCCAGCTCGTCATAATATGTGCTCAGGCCTTCCTTTGTGAGTTCCTTCTCAAACACCTTGCGCACCAGTGAAAAACCATTACTGTGTACGCCGGAAGAAGCCATTCCAATCAGGACGTCCCCTGCACACAGGTTCTCTCCTGTAATCAGGTCCTTCTTATCAACAATTCCCACGGAAAATCCCGCCAAATCATACTCATCTTCCGGATAAAAACCTGGCATCTCTGCTGTTTCTCCGCCAATCAGGGCTGAACCGGACTGCCGGCATCCCTCAGCCACTCCCTTTACGATTGTAGCAATCTTCTCAGGAACATTCTTGCCGCAGGCAATATAATCCAGGAAAAACAGAGGCTCTCCGCCTGCACAGGCCACATCGTTAACGCACATTGCCACACAGTCAATTCCAACTGTGTCGTGCTTATCCATCAGAAATGCCAGCTTCAGCTTGGTTCCCACACCATCGGTGCCGGACAGCAGGGTAGGCTCCTCCATACCCTTGAATGCGGACATGGAAAATGCTCCTGAAAATCCGCCCAGACCGCCTAAAACCTCAGGACGCATGGTTCCCTTTACATATTCCTTCATCAATTCCACTGATTTATAGCCAGCCTCAATATCAACTCCGGCCTTCTTGTAATCCATCATGGTTTTTATCCTCTCTTTTTCTGATTTTCCCTTATATACGCGCTATTTCATCTGTGCAAGATATTCTTTATAGCCCACCTGCTCCAGCTTCTCAGCCTTTTTCACCACATCATTCTTCAGGCTTTCGGAGTACTCTTTCAGCTTTGCCAGCAGCTCTGCATCGGAAGTAGCCAGTATCTTTGCCGCCAGGATGCCGGCATTGGCGCCGCCATTGATGGCAACGGTTGCCACCGGGATACCACTTGGCATCTGCACGATGGAATACAGGGAATCCACACCGCCCAGGTCAGATGTCTTCATAGGAATTCCAATAACCGGCATGGGGAAAATAGCCGCGCACATGCCGGGAAGATGCGCTGCCTTGCCCGCGCCTGCGATGATTACCTTAAATCCCTTTTCCTCTGCTGCTTTTGCCCAGTCAAAGAATACATCAGGCTCCCTGTGCGCGGAAATGATTGTCATCTCATAATCAATGCCCAGCTTGTCCAGAATCTCAGCTGCCTTTGCCATTATAGGCATATCAGAGTCGCTTCCCATTACAATTCCTACTTTTGCCATTATTCGTTCTCCTTTTCTAAAACTCATTATCCTTGTAGATAATTATTATTAGTTTATCTTATAAGTATCTTTATAT